>Ga0181590_10004475_pt1 | contig 11627 bp, 7 predicted proteins | sample 071ome_34_FD_132446 | JGI IMG/M metagenome (GOLD analysis project Ga0181590, IMG submission 132446) | Coastal salt marsh microbial communities from the Groves Creek Marsh, Skidaway Island, Georgia - 071411BT metaG (megahit assembly) | ecosystem: Environmental > Aquatic > Marine > Intertidal zone... | reverse complement strand
TTCGGTAAGTATTAAGAAGTTCATCTGCCTGTCTTCACAATACTCACGCGCAGCGGACCACTTTGCGTAGTTCTTTGCGTATGTCAGAGCAGCATTACGATAGGCAGCAGTTTTTTTGTTTTTCTCATTCGGGGGTTTAGTTTGTTTTTTGGGTTTAATCTCGATAATATATTTGGTTAACTTACCAGTTTTTTCTTTTACTTTGATGTAAAAGTCTGGAAAGTATCGTCTCACTCTACCATCGGGAGCACGGTAAGGTATAATAACCTCTTCGCTCCCCCACTCTACTATCGAGGGGTTGTTATCACAGAACACCATGAACTTTCGTTCCCATAGTGATCTATAGATAACACGAGTTGGATTGCCACGATACTTGCCAGGATTTACGGGTTTGTAAAATCCAGAGTATGCCATAAATATAGTTGGACCAACATAGGTATTTAGTGTGTCTATAGACAACTTCTTAAAAAAGATTGCTGATCGTGGCGGTATCGCAACAAGTAATAGCTATGATGTGCAGTTTAATCTGACATCAGAAGTTAAAGCAGCAGTCACTAGCTACTATAACGAAGAAGTCATTAAACTTTTGTGTGATGAAGCACAACTTCCTAATGTGAGTACAGCAACTACTAGTATGAAGGGAAGATACCTAGGTCTGGGAGAAGCAAACTATGCATCTACTCGTACATTCAGCACCTTCCAACTTGGTTTCATTCTAACTGCTGATCTAATGCCATTGAAATTTCTTCAATCATGGAATGATTTTATTTTTGGTGAGCATGATGTAAGACCTTTGAATGCTAATAGTGTTGAAGGTCTCAGAACTACTGATAGATTGAACAAACGTAGACCAACTAAATTAGCATACCCAGATGAATATAGATGTGAAGTTAGAATTGTTAAGACAGAGCCAGGTCCAAAAAGTATGAATGAAAGAGGTCCAATTGTATATGTGATGGAGAATTGCTGGCCATCTGAAATTGATGCAGTGCCTTTGTCTTATGGTTCTACTCAAGTGACAAAAGTCACCGCACAGTTCCAATACGAGAGACATTATGTTATCATGAATGATGATAGCACCAGACAATATAAGAAGGTAAATACTCTGTACAATAGTGAAGGAAGATATATTGGGACATCTGGAACCTAAAATTGACTTTTCGATTCCATAAAACTGGGAAAATTTTTTCCGCCAATTTTTGACTAAAAAAGTCGCACTAAATATTATCACTGAACGAGAACATCATGGCATTACCGAAGATTGGTTATCCTACTTACAGCATTACTGTGCCTTCCACAGGCAAAAGCATTAAAATTCGACCATTTACTGTAAAAGAAGAAAAAGTCCTTTTGATCGCATCCGAAGAAGGAGAAGAAGATGGTGTAAAGGAAGCTTTACGCACTTTGTTGGAAAATTGTATTATTACAAAAGGAATCAAGATCACAGATCTTGCAATATTTGATTTAGAGTACATTTATCTCAAAATCAGATCTGTTTCTGTTGGTAATACGGTAGAGTTTATTGTTACTTGTAGAGATGACAATGAAACTACAGAAAGCGTAACTATTGATCTTGGTGATGTGGAAGTTCAGTTCCCAGAGGGTCATGATAAGAAAATCATGCTTGATGACGAAACTGGCGTTATTATGAAATATCCTGGATTTGACACTTTTATCAATGTCTCTATTTTGCGAAAAATTGCAGATGATGAGGCAATGGACATTCTTTCGGATTCTATTGATCAAATTTTTCAAGGTGATGATGTATATGATAAGTCAACTACCAGCAAGAAGGAATTTAAGGAATTTCTTGATGATTTGACTAGAGAGCAGTTTGATAAGTTGGGCAAATTCTTTGAAACATCGCCAAAACTGTCACATAAGTTTGAAGTCAAAAATTCAAAAACTGGAGTTGTGAGTGATTACGTAATTGAGGGACTAGCAAATTTTTTCGGATAAGTCTCTTCCATATGTCTCTGGAGGGGTACTATAAGACCAACTTTGCCTTGATGCAGTTTCATAAATATAGCTTGACGGAAATTGAAGATTTAATGCCGTGGGAACGAGATGTTTACACAGCATTATTAAGGCAACATCTTGAAGAACTCAAAAAAGCACAAGAGACGTAACCACCAATGGCAGGATTTGCATACGATATTGCTGGACTAGACCTAGAACCCCAAAAAAGGGAATTTAGGGTTAGGGCAAACAAGAAAGTTGCCAGAGCAGGGGATGTAATTAAGTTTACAATCACTGCCACGGGTGTTACGGATAGAACTGTCAGATCATACTACCTTTCTAATAATTTTGGTCCAGAGGACATTGCAGGAGGTAAAACAAACGGACTGTTTTACCTTAATAAGGGAAGAGCAGAGGTTTTTGTCACAATTTCTGAAGATTACGAAAGTGATAAAGATCAAACACTAAGATTTAGTATCATTGATAAAGTTACTGCTTTATTGAGGATTAAGAGACCCCCACATGCTGATGTTCTTATTAAGGCAGATGGGGCACAGAATGATGAGCAAAGACGTAAGAGATTAAGAGGAAGAGACAATAAAAGACTAAAAGGTAGCAACAGAAAATCATTACCTCAAAGTAAAGGTGGATTAGCGAGACAAGATCCGATTTATCCTGTTAGTGTTAGAGAAGTTGCTCCAAAAGCACTAAAAGCTGGATCAAGAGCACTGCCAGGTATGCGTCAAAGAGCATTGCCACCTAGAGCACCAAGAGCATTACCAGCATCTGGAGCACCAAGAGCATTGCCACCAGCGGGAATGAGGGCATTGCCTGCAAGTAGTCAGATTATTGATGTTACACCAATTAGTAAAAGCGTGACACCAATGGGAGGATCGTTAGCGAGATCTGGTGGAGGAGCACTTGCCAGGGGTGGAGCAGCAGCAGGTGGAGGAGCACTTGCTAAAGGTGCAACAGGTTTGGCGGGCAAAGCAGCTAGGGGTATTCCTGGTGCGAATTTGCTTACTGCTGGAATGGAATTTGGCAGTAGAATGGAATCGGGTCAGAATCTAGCACAAGCTGGTATTGGAACTGCTGCATCTGTTGCTGGTGGTGTTGCTGGTGCTTCTAAAGGTGCTGCTGTAGGTGCTGCACTTGGATCTGTTGTTCCTGGTCTTGGAACTGCTATTGGTGGATTATTGGGTGCTGTTATTGGTGGTGTTGGTGGATCAATGCTTGCTGGTGGTGCAGCAGATGCTGTAACTGGAGCAAATCGCCAACAATTTGCAGAAGGAGCACATATTATTCCTAAAAAGAATGATATGCCATTCAATCTGCCTGGGTTGAAAGGATCTTTTAATGAACCTGGAAATCCAGAGATGCTTAGCATCACTCCACTAGATGATCCTATGAAAGCAGTGCAATCTGTTTCTGGCATTGCACAGGCAGCTGGTGTTATGGCTCCTGGTCTTAATGCTATGCTTCCTGGTTTGGGTTTGCTAACTGGTGGACTAGGTGGTCTTGGTAGTTTGCTTGGTGGTGGTGCTGCTAATGCTAAAGATGTATTTGATGGTAAACCAAAAGAATATAAAGGTCTTGCTGATGCGATTGCCATGTCCATGGAAAAATTTGGAATTGGCGACCCATTAGGTCTCAAAGGTAAGAAAGGTGGAACTGGAAATATGGTGCTTGATATGCTTGAGCACGCATTCCCAGGACTGAAAAATATTTTTGGCGGCGGCGGCGGTGCTGGTGGAGGCGGCGGTGCTGGTGGAGGCGGTGGTGCTGGTGGAGGCGGTGGTGGTGCTCCTGGTGCTCCTGGCGCACAATCTGCTGGTGAAGCTGGACTATTGAAAGCATTAAGATTTGCTGAAGGAACCGAAAAAAGTTATGGCACTATTTTTGGTGGAAATGTAATTAAAGAATTGGAAGAGGGTAAACTAACTGTTCAAGAAGTAATCAATGTAGCAGATACAGGTAGACTTCCAGATAGATTAGGTGGTGGAGCTGTTCCTGGATATGGAAGCGGATCTAAAGCAACAGGGGCATATCAGTTTATGCCTTTTACTCTGGAAGGGTTGATTCAAAGTGGTGATTTAAAACCAGACGAACTCTTTACTAATGAAGCTCAAGATAGAGCAGCTCTTGCATTGGCAAGGAGAAGAGGGGTTACATCACAAATGCTTGCAACTGAAGGATTCTCTCAGAGAATTTCTAGTTTACTTGCTCCAGAATGGGCTTCCCTTCCAACTGCGAGTGGGAGAAGTTATTATGGGCAACCAGTAAAATCACTTTCAGAACTACAGCAGAAGTTTAGTGAAGGAAGTCAAGGATTCCAGCAAGGTGGTGGATTGAATAGTCCTACACTAACTCCTGCAAACGGAGCAGGAGCAGGACAGACTGTTGTTCTTGCTGGTGGAACAAATACTTACAGTGATCCATATGGAGCAGCGCAAGACATGACTGCTGCCATCAGGAATCTGAAAAATAAGGGATATAATGTTGTAGTAGTTCCCCCTAACGGAAACGATAGAAGATTCAAACCAGTTCATGATGCTGTTAAAAATTCTGCAAGACAAGAGGGTGTTGAGGTTATAGAGGCAGTTTATGATAAGGATGATCCTCTACATCTTTCGTCACAGGCAGTGACTTCCATCCGAGCAAAATATCCAAATGCTATCTACATGGGAGATAGTAATGCTGTTAGATTGAATGGAAATATTACTACATCTGGAGTCAATAGGGAAGGAGCTCAAACTGGAGAAATTAAACAGCAAGCGCAGAATTACCAGAGAGCAGCACAACCAGCAGTTGCCGCAAGACCACAACAAAATAATGCTGGATTCCAGCGAATGAGTAACAACACAACAACTCAAACGAGGCAGCAAGGGGGAAGGGTATCTCCCAGAGAAACGGCAGCTCCAAGAATTAATCGTGGCGGTGGCAGCAATCAGCAGCAATCGGGTTCTGGTGGAACTGGTGGAGTTGTTCAATGGTTGCATGGTAACCCAAATAGACCAGGATATGATCGTGGTGGGCATGGTCTTCAATCAAATGCTCACGACCACTTTAGTTTTGAAACTAGAGCACAAGCAATCACCGCATTTAATGCTTTGAAGCAAGCAGGTTATAGTCCATATGAATTTGAAGGATTTACATCTGTTGGCAACCACGCACCAGGAGGGGGACACTTTGGACCAGTTGGAGCATCACCAACTTATAATGATACAACTGACGGTGTAGCATTTGACGTTCCATGGTCAACTCCTCCATATGCTGGTGCTGGACCTCTCAATCAAACAGATTTCTCTGCATCAGATAGAGCTGCACAAATTGTTGGTGCATTAGATGGAGGTGGTAATATTTCTGCTGGTGGTGGACAATCTAGTGGTACTGGTGACACAATGCTTGCTAGCAACATGCAACCAGCACAACCACAAGGAAACCCAGAAGACTTTTTTGCATCTGCATTCTCTGCTTCTGGAATGAGTGCGTCATATCAAGCACCACCAGGTTCTAGTCAAAGTTCGGATACTTTATTAACAGACTCGGCAACAACTGCTTCACCACGAGCATCTTCTGGTGGTAATACAACAACGATTGTAAATGCTCCATCAGCTTCAGTTGCAGCTGAAGGTGATGATGGTGGAGGAGGTGGAATGATGATGCACACTCATACTTCTGGAATGATGTCAGATGCTGGGTTGCTAGCATACTCTGCTTGGCAGCGTTTACTTACCATAGGAGTTTGATATGGCAGATTTACAATCATCCAAGGATTTTATCCTACAGCGAGCAGTCATATTTCTTGCTGGAGCATCTGCGCCTATTGACATTTCAAAATTGATCTATTCATTTGATTATTATGAAAACATTGTCACTCCAATGGTAGCAGGCACTATGACTATGGTTGATAGTGCTGGATTGCTTTCTGGAGATAGAAAACTGAAGAGACCTCCTTTGCAAGGAAGTGAAAGAATTGAGATGATTATCAAGCATTCATTTTCGGATGAACCAGTTGAATATATTTTTCGGGTCTGGAGAATTGGAAATAGGGTTTCAAACAATAAGACACAAACATATACTTTGGGATTGATTTCTGAAGAAGGACTTGTTAATGAAGCGTCAGTGATTTCTAGAACATTATCTGGAAAAACCGAGGAGATCATTGGTAATGTTATTCTAAAGGAAGCACTAAAATCTGAAAAAGAACTATTTGCAGAACCCAGTCTTTTCCAGCATAAACTTACTACTGGAAGAACTAGACCATTTGACATTATTGCTAAACTTGTACCAAAAACTGTAAGGCAAACAGCAAATGGAACTGGAACAGCAAAGAATGCGTCTTCTGCCAGTGCTCAAAAGGTGGAGGGTAGTGCTGGATATTTCTTCTGGGAGTCTAATAGGGGATATAACCTAAGATCTGTTGATTTTCTATGTGACAATGAGAATGAAGAAGTGACAACATGGGGACCATTCATTGAAGGTGCTGCCAATCAAACCGACAATGAAGATACAAGAAATCGTATTGAACAAGCATCATTTGCTTCTGACGTCGATCTCATGAAGTCTCTTAGAAAAGGCAAGTATTCATCTGTTGCTATTTTCTTTAATCATTCTACAGGTCAATATGAAGAATATGTTTATAGTTTGCAAGAATCATATGACAAGATGAAGCACTTGGGCGGACAGGAAAAGATGGAGGGGTTGAGAACAACTCAAAAACAATTGTCTAGTCTTCCTACTAGAGTCATGACCATTTATTTGGATCATGAAAGTTTCTACAATAAACCTGGAATTGCTTCTCCAAATGATACGGATGGATCTAGCGAACCATCTCCATATGCAGATTGGCAGAAACATTATGCTACTCAGGCAGTGACAAGATATAGCATGATGCAAAACCAAACTGGTAGAATTGTAATTGCTGGAAACCCATTAATGTGTGCTGGCGATAGAATCGATATCAGAATCAGAACAAAGTTATCTGACAAAGAAACTAGTAAGCAACCATGGGATTTAGAAACTAGTGGTATATATTTAATTGAAGAGATAAATCACAACTATGCAATGACAGAGGGTGCAAATGGTCAGGTTATTACAACTGTTACTGTTATGAGAGACAGTTTCGGCATGAAAGGTGACGGTTCATTGCGTGATGACTTCAATACTGATACAATACTGGCATAATAAATAATGTATACGGAGGTAACTTAAATGGAAAGTATCGAGAAGCATATTGAGGCAGATAAGGAAGAACTTGCTAATCCTCAAATTTCTGCACAACGCCGTCGTCATATTGAAGGCGAATTAGAAGAACTAGAATCATACGCAGAAAACCATAAAGCAGACATTGAAGCGGGTGATCATCACGATCCTACTCCTTTGGAGCTGTATTGCGACAATAATCCAAGTGCGCCAGAGTGCTTAGTATACGATGATTAATTGATATGGATAATGCGTTTTCCAATCTGATCCCTGAGTATCGCATGGGGAGAGACGGATTCAATTGGTGGATCGGTCAAGTAGAAAAATCTTCTCGTGAAGATCCTGAAGTAAAAGGAGCAAACCGTTATAAAGTTCGTATTGTAGGAGAACATCTCAAAGATTGTGAGACTGTTCCTACAGATGATCTTCCATGGGCATCTGTTATGATGCCTGTAACGGTTCCTTTTAACGTCGGAAATAAGACGGGAGCGCATTCACAACTTAAAAAAGGATCTTGGGTTATTGGTTTTTACCTAGATCCAGAGAAGCAAAAACCAATGATTATGGGGTCAATTGGTATGACCCCTGGTGCCACCAGGATCATTGAAGAATATAAACCAGGAGAGTGTAACTCTTTTACTACTTTTATTGACCCTGACATTGATGTCAATAAAGACGGTCTTCCAAATCCTGCTAATCCCAAGAAGCAAGCATCATCTCAAACTCCACAACCACCTTCAAAGAGAGAACCAAAAAAAGCAGAAGATGGAGTTCAGGCAGGATCATTACTATTTGATCCAGAACTATCTGCAGAAACAAACCTGTCATTTAGTCAGGGTTTGGAAATAGACCTTGGCGTTAATTCCAAGCAAATTTTTGGAAATAGTAAATATGGGTTTGCTGCTTTTAGTCTAGATCAAGAAGGACTTGAAGCACTTCAAACTTCAACAGAATTATCGTGGGGATGTGCTAAGTCTTATGATCCTCCCCCAGTTCCTGCACAATATGCACCACTAACTGAGGGATCACAGGCATCAGAAGATTGGTGTCAAGAGAAAGCAAAGAAGTGTGGACCAGAAGATCTTAAGACAACAACCACTCGTATTATGGGTGAGTTTCTTGCTGAAGTTCAAAAGAATAAAGGAAATATTGGTACGTATCTAGTTGGTGAAGCAACTGGTGGAATTTACAATGCAGCTTATACTGCTAGAAGATACACAAACAAGTTTGTAAGAGTAATCAAACACTTTATTGCTAAAGTAAAGGGATATATTATTGAAAAACTTACCGAAGGTGTGGAGAAACTGATTAAAGCAGTTTTAAGACCAGATGGAACAGGTAATGTATTAACACCAATTGTTAAGTGGTTCAATAAGAATTTGAAAGACCTTGGATGTCAGATGGCAGACATTGGTGAGAGACTTGTTGCATGGATTACAAACTTCTTGATGGGTATCATTAACGACATCTATCAGAGTGTTGCATGTCAAATTGATGCCATGGTAAATGGCATCCTTGCAAAATTAACGCAACTTTTGGAGGATTTAATTGGTAAAATTCTTGGACCATTGCAAGAAATCTTAGGTCCTATCGCAAGTGCTTTGAACATGGTTGGTGGTGCGATTGCAAAAGTTCTTGAATTTCTTGGCATTACTTGTACTGGACCAGATCCAAAGTGCAGTGAAGAAGATACAGAATGCACAAATGGGGAACAGAAGAAGAAAAAACAAGACTTTTTGGACGATATCTTGGATGCTATCGACAACGATTTGTTCCCAGATACCAGTGCTGATTATAATCAATACGTTTGCCGTGAAGCATATGAAGGACCAAAACTAGATACAACCAGAGTTGGATTTAGAGGTGGTGTAATTAATACAAATTATGGTCAGAGACCAACAAATAATGCAAACAGTTCAACATATAAAAAGAAAATTGTTTATAGCATTGATGATGTTACGGTTCTTGAAGGGAAAGATGCGGTATTTACTATCAGTAGATCTGGTTACTTAGAAGAAGCATCATCAGTATCTTTTAGAACACTCGATGGTTCTTCTGCTACACCTAATGTAGATTTTACAATGGTAGATGACATTGTTGGATTTGCTCCTGGAGAAACTGAGAAGGAAATTAGCATCAGAACTATTAGTGATGGTGATGATACTGAGAGAGATGAACTGTTTTTTGTTAGAATTGAGTTAAACAGTCCTACAGGTGATACCGACATTTCATCGCGATTTGAAAAATCAGTCGCAACATGTACAATCACGCAGAGAATTAGAAACACTGTAGAGGACCATGATCCTTATGAAAATTTTGAACCTACCCCAGGTACAATTATAAATCAACTTAATGATGACATAGAATCTTCTGTAGGATCAGACCCAGAAGAAGATTTTGATAATGTTGGTGATGACACCACACCAAGGTATAATGTTACTGCAAATAGAACTACAGTTGAATCTGGTGAATTTATTATCTACACTGTTAGAACGAGAAATGTTGCTGATGGAACAGTTTTGAGTTATAGACTATCTCAAAACTTTACCACAGATGACATTGTTGGTGGTGTCTTGTCATCAACATTCGTAATTAATAACTCTGAAGCAAGACTTACTGTTGGTATCGAAGATGACTATGAATCTGATATTGATGAGGTTTTAACTTTAAGTATTAACACAACAAATGCTTTTGCTGAAGTTCTTGTATTGCGTAATTTATCAGTTGAAGATATTGATCCTGGAACAGGTGGAGACACAATTGAAAATGTATACACTGGACCAACCCTCACAATCGTCAATGAAGATGAAATTATTACTGATGAAAGTGGTTCAATTATAGAAATCCCTGTAGCAACTCCTGGTGGACCTTATACTGAACCACCATTTGTAACTATTGGCGGAAATGGTATTGGCGCATCTGCAACAGCACTCCTTGATGATGAAGGTTTTGTTTCTGAGATTAGAGTTATCTCTGGTGGATATGGTTATAAGAAAAATCTTCCAGAAAAGAAAGGAGTTCGTTGTATCATAGATTCATTTACACTGATTCGTCCTGGTGCTGCATATGAAACTGCTCCAACAATTTACATTAATGATGATCCAACTGTTGCAGAGGCAATTATTAACGATGATGGATTTGTTATTGGCGGAAGAGTATTAAATAGAGAGATAACATTTGAATCTATTCCTAAAGTGGTAATTATTGGTGGTGGTGGATATGGTGCAAAATTAATGCCTTCGTTGGCATGTCTACCAGAGAGTAAGTTGGTAGAAATTGGTGCTACTAAGATTGGCACTGGTCGTTATGTAGATTGTCCTTAATAAAAAATCATGGCAGGTCCTTCTAATCCCGCTGATTATCTGTCAGCATCAAATGCTAAGGCAGCAGAATCTCTTGCAGCGGATATTGCTAAACCAAAAACAAAACCAGAAACACAGTCTCTCAAAGACTGTGTGGATTTTAATACCCTCATGAAAGTAGATGGGGCTCATATTTACACTAGAACACTTCCTGGCGAAAATGGAGAAAAGGCACTTAGAATCGATGGACCAGGCGATAGTGCTCTAACATTAGACAGTAAAGGAACTGTTCGTTTGATCACTGGCATTCATGATCCTAATAGAGGTGCTGGTAGTGGTAAATTACTAATCAAATCAAGTGGACAACAACAACTTCACTCGGAACCATCAATTATTCAATATAATGCTGGTGGAGAAAACAAAGAAGCATGGAATGTTCTAGCAGAAGGTGATGTTGTTCATGAGGCAAGGGGATCTGAATATACCATCAGAGCAAATAAAATTACCCTTATTGCTGAAGAAGAACTATCAATACAGGGACATGGTGGTGTAAAGATTCAGGCAGGTCAGTCTGGAAAAGGAACCATTGATATGGTTTGTGGAACTCTTACACAGAGAGCTATAAACTATGAAGAAGTTATTGAGGGACAAAGAAAAACCACTGGAGTTTCTGAACAATCTACAGAACAGTTTGATCCGAGAGCATCTGTAAATATTGTTTCTGCTGGATCAATCAATCATAAAATTCTTGGTGATTTACAAGAACAGATTGGTGGCGCATACCATGTTGACGTTTTAGGTAAGAAAGTCCCAGGTGGTTTGTTGTCTGGTCAGTCTGCAGTAAATACACACCAGATCAGAACACTTGTTGGAAATTCTGAAATTCAATCAGTAGCTGGGAAAACAACAGTATCGGCACAAACTGGAGTCGATATTAAGACCACGACTGGAAATATTGACATCAGTGCAATAGCAGGCAATGTTGATATCAACGGTCTATTAATTTTACTTAACTGACTGATCGGAAATCCGTATCACAAACTGGCACAAGGGGGCTTGTTTTTGGCACTCTGCCATGCTAAATTACATCTGTAGCAAATGAGGGAGGTGCCTCAATTACTCGCACCAAACTTCTTGACGCGCTTCTGCTTCATGTGCTAT
>Ga0181590_10004468_pt1 | contig 11636 bp, 8 predicted proteins | sample 071ome_34_FD_132446 | JGI IMG/M metagenome (GOLD analysis project Ga0181590, IMG submission 132446) | Coastal salt marsh microbial communities from the Groves Creek Marsh, Skidaway Island, Georgia - 071411BT metaG (megahit assembly) | ecosystem: Environmental > Aquatic > Marine > Intertidal zone... | reverse complement strand
TGATACCAGAATTCTTGCCTATGACAAGCTGGTAGCATGAGCTAGTATAGCCGCCATGTCTGAAGTTACCTGCCAATCTGTCATCCGCATCGCCTTGCCCGTGCCCATGCGCCGTCTGTTCGACTATCTGCCTCCAGAGGGAATGCAGGCCAGCGACGCGGTACCAGGCTGTCGCATCGCCGTTAACTTCGCTAATCAACAGCTGATCGGCATCGTAATTGGACACAGTGATCACACAGATGTTCCCGCTAATAAGCTGAAAGCCGCGACCGAGCTGTTAGATTCAGCCCCTATCCTGGATGCTGAAACCCTTAAACTGTGCCAGTGGCTAAGTACTTACTATCACCACCCCCTTGGTGAAGTGTTGGATCTGGCCATCCCAGTCATGCTCAGACGCGGTGCTGGTTTAGAGGAAGCCCAGGAACAACATTGGCGTGCTATCAATAGTGAAGCCCTCAATACCGAGCAACCCGAAGGGCTACGCAGCCAGAAACAGTTAGCCCTATGGCAGTTATTCCGCCAACAGCCAGTATGGGCGCATAAAGCCCTGACTCGTCAAGGATATAGCAAAGCCCAGATCACTCGCTTCGAAGAACTGGGCTTAGTCGAAAGCTTTCAACGCCTGCCAGAACCACTAGCATTAGAAGTATCCGCAGGAGAAGTAGCCACTCACAAACTTCCCCTCAATCATGAGCAAGCCAAAGCACTCAATGGCATTGCCAAGCACTTTGACTCCTTTCATGTCGCCTTATTGGAAGGAGTGACGGGCAGTGGTAAGACCGAAGTCTATCTTCAGCTGATCGAGCAAGCGCTGGAACAAGGCAAACAGGTGCTATTAATGGTGCCGGAGATTGGCCTGACACCGCAGACTTTGCGCCGCTTCCAGGCACGCTTCTCTGTGCCCGTAGTAACCTTGCATAGCAATCTCAACGACAGAGAGCGTCTGGTGGCCTGGAGCCAATGTCGTTTACACAAAGACGACCCACAGCAAGCCCGCATTCTGATCGGCACCCGCTCATCGATTTTCACTCCAATGCCGGATCTGGGATTAATCATCATCGATGAAGAACACGATGCCTCATTCAAACAGCAGGATGGCCTCAGGTACAGCGCCCGGGACTTTGCCATTAAACGTGCTCAGCAAAAGCAAGTGCCAGTGGTACTCGGCTCAGCCACCCCAGCATTAGAAACTCTGCACAATGCCTATAGTCGCCGTTTCAGTCACTACAAACTGACCCAGCGCGCGGGTAACGCCAAACCACCGAGACTGAAACTACACAGCATCTTGCATCAGCCCTTAGAGATGGGCCTGGCCTACCCTGTGATCGATAAGATGCAGCAGCATCTGAATGAAGGCCAGCAAGTCATGGTATTCATAAACCGCCGTGGCTTTGCGCCTACACTGGCCTGTCGTGATTGCGGCTGGATGGCGGAATGCCGCCGTTGCGATGCGCGTATGACATTGCACCAATCACCGTATCATTTGCATTGCCATCATTGTGATAATCAGGCCGCCGTGCCACGCATGTGCCCGAACTGTAATAGCCTGCAAGTCGAACCTGTTGGTCAGGGTACAGAACGGTTAGAAGAAAATATTCAGCAGTTATTTCCGGCAACCGAGATCAAACGGGTCGACCGTGACACCGTACGCAGCAAAGATGCATTTGATCAGCTACTGGATGATATTCACAAAGGTGAGCCCTGCATTCTGGTCGGCACGCAGATGTTAGCCAAAGGCCATCACTTCCCGAATGTGACTATGGTGGTGATTCTGGATGCAGACTCAGGATTATTCAGCGCCGACTTCCGGGGGATGGAAAAAACTGCACAGTTATTAATGCAGGTTGCAGGTCGTGCTGGCCGCGGTGATAAACCCGGCGAAGTTTGGATTCAAACCTTATACGCCGATCATCCACAACTGAATTTATTGATCCAGGGTGGCTACCATAATTTAGCCGCCAGCATTCTGCAGGAACGCAAAGGGATTCAATTACCACCTTATAGTTTTATGGCTTTATTACGCAGTGAATGCAGCGATAAAAATCTGGCCGAACAACTGCAACAAAACGCACGTGAGTTTATTCAAAGTTGGTTGAATCAGTATTGGCAGCAAACAGGTGCCGATACGACTGCTATTACTTTAATAGGCCCCTTCCCTGCGCCGATGGAACGCCGTGCTGGTCGCTTCAGACAACAGATGCAGATCATGAGTGCAGAAAGAAACTCCCTGCACAGAGTTTTAGATGCACTGGTGCATTTTTTAGAAAACCAGCGTGGCTTTCATAAAGTGCGCTGGAGTTTAGATATAGACCCATTAGATCTGAGCTGAAGATTACCCTTGTAAGCAATCAATGGCTGAACGGAATGCTATTCAGCATATTGACCAAAGCCATTTGACTGGAACAGCCGGTTTTAGCAAATATATTTTTCAGGTGAAACTTAACTGTATTCATACTGACGTGCACTTCTTCTGCCACCGCCTTCGGCGCCAAACCCCGCGCAAGCATTTGACATATCTGTGCTTCTTTATCCGTTAAACCGAATAATAACGCCAGCTTTTCTGCAGGGATAGGATCAATCAATTCTGGAGACACGGCATAAATCATCGCCCCGCTAAAACGATTTTCCCCTGTCACAAATGTATTCTGCAAAGGTTGAAAGCCGATAAATACTTGCTGGTTTATTTGTAGCTGTTCAGCTTCATCCACATTAAGATCAAAGCCTTCTACTCGTTTTGCGGTTTGCATAAGACCAACGTAAAGCAGTTTTTCCCGTTCCTGACTTTGCAAACGAATACAGCCTCCTTCAATGCGTATTTCAGGAACATCTTGCAATAGCTTTCTCATGCCCTGATTAATGGCACAGACCTCACCTGTCTCGGTCAGAATCGCAACCGGTATGCGAAACGTATCCACTACAGAAGACAAGCGCATCTCGGCCAGGTTTTCGGGGCGTACCGCGAAAGATCGAACAGCGGCTTTTTCCATGACAGGCAATAACGTATTAAAGTCTTCCAGCTCGTCCGCACTGAAGACCCCTTGAGATTCATGGCGGTTAAAAAACACCACTCCTAACCAAGGGCCTTCCGACAAAATACACGCCGCCGCAGAATCTAATAAACCTTGTGGCACAGCCCAGGTTTGATAATGCTCGCTCTGAACAATGTCATCTCTTTCAGGGTGCGAGTTTATAGAATAAAAACATCCAGTCGGCTGGCTAAGTACGGTTTGCAATAAGCGATCCCCATGAATATGAGTACTGAGGTATTCATTAGCAATATCTGGGTCCATGCGTTCCCCCGCATCCACATGAAACCGCAGTGCCATAGTTTCTTTATTTACAATCACTACATGGCATACATGAAGTTGGTACGTTTTAACCATTTTCTCCGCAAACGCAGACCAGGCATCACTGTGATAACCAGTATCAACTAAATTATTAATTAAGGGCTGTAAATGAGTGGATGAAGTGGTCATAAACACAGATAGACATATCGCTCGTAGATACCCTAAATTGTACCATGCAGGTATTCCAGCGCTCTTACCCCAATGGGTAGTTTTAAGTTAAACCAAACCTGTCTTTTACTCTTTTCGCCTTTTTCTGGTACGAAAATCCCAAATTCTGAGACTCAGTCGTAGTGCTGACTAAGCTGCCAAGATCAAAAAACTACCCAAGTGGGTAGTTTTTTCTTGAGCAGCAGATTTCTAACATGCACCTCCATTGATTTTCCAATCATCTAGCAAGGAGGCTAGATGAATTTTTATATATGCGAGGGCATTATGAAACTCACACTCCACTCAACATTGCTGCCACTGACTACACTGGTTTCGTCACTAGTACTGTCCGCTTGTGGCGGTTCATCAAACTCATCCGGTTCATCAGCTAAACCAGAGCCCAAACCTGAAGAAAACAAAGCACCAGTGTTTGCCGGCATTGAGCCTCTGACGCTGGATGATATTGAAAGCCTGTCTTTCACCTTACAAGCCAATGATGCCGAGCAGGACCCACTGACCTTCTCATTGATCAGCAAACCCGATGAATTGGGCATTCAAGTTTCCGCTGCCGGGCAGGTCACAGTCACACCAACCCGAGGCAAAGGAATGGATGGTACTTTGGTAGTTTCCGTCAGCGATGGTGAACTCAGCGCAAACCAGGAAATCCCGGTATCGGTTCTCAAGACTGAGCTATTTGCCGGCATTGATGAAAACGGCGAAGAGTTATGGATCACCAATGGTACAGAAGAAGGGACTCGTAGAGTTAAAGATATTTATCCTGGTGCTGGTAACTCCATTCCGATGCACTTTACAGAACTTGGTGAACTGACTTATTTCACCGCCACCCACCCGGACTATGGTCGCGAAATCTGGCAAACAGATGGCACCCCGAATGGCACAAAGCTAGTCATCGATTTTGATCAGCGCATCATTAATGGTGATAATCAAAGCATGCGCCTCAACAGCATGGTTGCATGGCAGGACAATATTTACTTTTCAGCGTTAGTGCCAGGGAATACATCCTCTGCAATTTACCGTCTGCCAACCGGCGATGAAACTGAAGCGCAACGAGTGGCAGGCTACAGTCCATTTTTGCTCACTCCAGTTGGCGATAAGTTGTATTATGCAGATTACACTTCCGCACATGGCACCGAACTGTATGTGTATTCAGATGGCAATTCTGTCCGTCTTACTGACATCAGCTCTGGCGCCACCAACAGCTTAGACTTGGGGAGCAAGCTCTTTGCCGTCGGCGATACCCTATACTTCACAGGCAACGACACATCCACCTCCGGTGTCATTGGTTACTGGAGAACAACAGGAACGGCAGACAGTGTAGAAAAAGTTTCTTTCGATTCTGAGCGTATAGTTTCCTTAGATCCAGTTATTGCTGGAGACCGGCTCTTCTATACCCGTACGGGTGGTATAACGGGTACTTCCGTAATGCAAGTCGGCATCAATGATGAGAACCCGCACTCCGACGGTGTATTCAGTCTCAATACCGTCAAAGTTGGTCAATACGATGTAACTGTTCTTGGTCAATACACCATGGCTAATCGCTTTGTAGTAATTGCACGCTTTGAGCCCGTCGACCAAGGTAATGATGAGAACTGGATATTTGTGTCAGAGAAAACCGACAACGGCAACTACAGCATGCAAGGGTCTATGTTAGCTGCAAACATCGCACAAATAAGTCAGGTTACTGTTGCAAATAATCAACTGTATATTGCTGGTCAAGACAGCAATGATAGCGACTATAAACTATGGTCTCTGTCAGTCGGTGAAAATGGTGATGTGAGCCCAATTTCTGAAATCGGGAATCCGTTAGCAAGTGACAGCACCAAGCGTGACGTACGTTTTGACTTTAAACAGGATAAACAAATTTATCAGGCTGGCGCTGAAGGCGGTCTGTTGTTTGGTGGTTATGATGAAACTAATGGCTGGGAGTTGTGGATTACCAATCCTGATGACTCATCTGTCTCTTTATTGAAAGATATCTTAGCTGGCACTGGCAACGGCTTAGGCACTCTGGTTGAGCATAATGGTCCTTGCGAGCGCTGCGAATTCTAATAGAAAACTATAACAGCGCTTTCATTCTCCGGTAATACCCTTAGTATTTCCGGAGATTTTTTTGTTTTCGGGGTAGTCATGAAGTTATTAATCGCCGACGACCATCAATTATTTCTTGATGGCCTGAGCTTATTAATTCAAACCTTACTGCCGCAAGCAGAATTGCAGCGCGCCCACTCTTATAGCGACATAGAAAGTAAAAGCGGCGAAGAATTCGACGCAATTATCATCGACTTAAATATGCCCGGTATGCGAGGTACCAGCTCTATTCGACGTTTCGCAAAGCGCTACCATGGCAAGGTGTTGGTATTATCTTCAAGTGAAAGCCTGATAGAGCAACAGGAATGTATTGCAGCTGGCGCCTGGGGCTTTATCTCTAAGGGATCTGACAGACAAAAATTAATTCAGGAACTGAGCCGCTTTATCGAAAACAGTCTCGACCCCAATCGCCCTTCTCCTGCTACTGGCGATCAGCCCAGTACTGAAGCCATCAACCTCACCAATCGACAAAAACAAGTTTTATTAGCTGTCGCTGATGGCTTAACCAACAAACAAATTGCTTCTCAATTACACATCTCTGAAAACACTGTTAAAAAGCACTTGATCTATCTGTTCTCGGTTTTCAAAGCCTCCACTCGTTCCGAGTGCATTCAAAAAGCACGCTCCCAGAAACTGGTCTAATACGATTCGATTAAATGGTGTATTTTGTGATTAAGGGCTGCGCTGTCTATCGGCTTGAACATCACAGGGATATTCAAATCACTTAACAGCTCGACTTCTTTCACCGCGGTATCGCCGGTAATCATAATCGCTGGTACCGACCTGCCCATTGCATGACGAATTTTTTCGATCAACACGTTACCTGTCATTTGATGACTTAAGCGATAATCACAAATAAGCATCCTGATTTCGTCGGCAAACTCTGTCACCAAATTCATCGCCTGCTCTTCCGTTTGGGCGAGTAGCGGAATGAAATCCCATTGGCTCAATAAACCGTGATACGCGTTGAGGATATCCATGTCATCTTCAATCACTAATATCAACTCGTGACGGCCTTGCTGCATAGCCAACGCCTCAGCAGATTCCTGGCTAACAATATCTGGAACATCTTCAGTAAGTGGTAACCACAAACGAAACTGACTGCCAACACCCGGTACAGAACTGCACTCCAGCTCTGCCTCCATCAAAGAAACCAGACGCTGGACAATAGCCAGCCCCAAACCAATGCCTTTACTTCTGTCACGTGTTGGATTATCAACCTGGTAGAATTCTTCCCAAATTCGCTCAAGGTCACTGCTCTCAATACCTATCCCAGTGTCCGATACCTCAAAAAATACCCGTTGCTGCTCGTGACCAGATGAAATCTTAATAACTCCCTGCTCAGTATATTTAATCGCATTGCCAAGCAAATTAATTAATACCTGTAATACCAGATCAGGATCACACAAACAGACATCATCGTTCAGCAGCAATTCAAACGTCACACCTTCATTTAATTGCTGCAACAAAGGACTATTCTCAATGACCTCTTCGAGTGCGTCACAGCGCACCGGATTTATGTTCACTGCTTGCTTACCAGCATCAAGCACAGAGATATCAAGAATCGCATTGAATAAACCATCCAGGCTCGCGACATTTTTACGAATACTTCTGGCAAAATGATCATCGGGGTGACTCAACTCTCTGGCTGAAGCGACCAGGCTCAAAGCGTGTAAAGGCTGCCTCAGATCATGGCTGGCTGCGGCAATAAATCTGGATTTTGATTCATCAGCACGTTCTGCTTTATCTCGTTGATGCTTGGCTTCTGCTAACAGATCCTGATTCTGGAAATTAAGCAACGCCGCTCTCGCCACCAGCCGGGTAGCACGAATGTTCGCAACGACTGCCAGACCCATAAAGACCAAAGCACCTAAACCCAGAATCATATAATCAGGGCGATATATAAAGATCGCGCTCGCCTGCAAGGTTATGGCCGCGACACCATACAGGGTGAAGCCCCCTGGTAAAGAGATCATCACACTGGCGGAAATAGCTGCCACGGTCAGCCCAATGGTAATCATCTCAATGGTTAATGCCTGCTCAACAGGATAGAAAGCAAAGGGCATTACCCCCCAAAAACACCCAGAAATCCCAACAATGATCAGGCCGATTTTATGCCAGTATTGATAATTTCTGCGTGACTCATCAATCCGATGGTATTGCCAAAGTTTGAACAGCATATACATCGCTAAAGCACTGTATGCTGTAGCCCAGGCAATCACAGATGGCGTTAAATTTTCGGCAGCAAAGAAGTACACCAAAGCCAGAGTCACTGCGATCGCAGCAAATGCATTAGAAACGAATTGCTTGAATTGATTATTCACCAGCTGTGCTAAAACCCGGGATTCTCCCGCACCGCACAACTGGCGCAAATAAGACACTAAGGGCATTACATATGTAATCCAAAAAAGAGCAGTGTCGCAGGCGTTCGACACAAAAGCGTCCGACTGGATCGACTTGGACGCATCAACTGTTATTCAAACCCACTCTTTACTGGTATCGCCGCTTTTTTAGCTTTCGTCTTCCTCTGATTCCACTTGCACCATGACATTACTGCTCTGTTTGAACAATAACTCATCATCCGTTTCGCTATTTTCCAAATCCGCATTGCAGGTCAGACTGAGGGTATAATCCCCGGTTAAAACAAAACCGATGGTATAGCGGTATTCACCATTGTCCTCATCAAAGATCACTGGCGCAGTAGTGATCGGCTGAGCACCGGCCGAACCGATATCATCTGCAGTGACATCATGCCCCTCATACAAATAAACCGCATTGAAGGTCAGTGGGTCCTGATCAGAGCATTGCTCGGTGAACAGTTGGCTATCAGTGAAGGCCCCGGTTATTGACCCTGTTTGACTATTATTGATTAATCGCAGTACCGGCTTCAATGAATAGTCATCACCCAAGCCTCGTTTAACAATCGAGCGCCGAACATCAAAATCAATCACATAATCAGCATCCCCATTCACTGGCACCACTATGTCTTGATTGAGTTTTAATCCGGTTTGCTCACCACTAGGAATCTCCAGCGCAATCTCAGCCCCACCCTGAGTGAGAACAATGGCATGATCGGGTTGATTGTCATCATCACTGTGCAGGTTCAGGCGCACCCCATAGGCCCCTGCTTCCATAGCTATGTCGTCTAATAGGGTGAAAGCATTGCCCGATTGCAAGGTGAGCAGATCAATGCGCTGCACCTCATCAAGGTCATAATCGACCCAGCCTTCATCCCCGGCATTCAGCGACACACCGCGTACAGATACAAACACATGCTCCGCCTCATCGATAGGAGCATCCGTCAGGCGTAATGTCAGGGACGACTCAGCATCATCATCAGAGGTGAAACAAGCAGTGAGCAGAACAGAAAAAGCAAGCAGGGGGAGAGAGCGCAGAAAGTTCATACCGGGCACCATGTTCAGATCGGCTTAATCACATTGTAGTGAAAGCGACCCAATGAGGTGCCGGATAAAGACAGGTTAGTAAAACCTGACCATCTGTTATTGGCACAAATCGACGATGAGCCTACTTCAGATCTTCGCTTAATACTTCTTCCAAAGTCAGGCCGGTTAACTTATTCACCGAGCGCCACAGATAATAAAACACACCGAACATAATAATGGTCGCCGGAATAGCGATCACCGGATAGCTCAGCAAGGCTAACTCACCCAGCTCTTCATTAAAGGCTTCGGTGCCGGTATCACTCACCACAATCCATTTGGTCAGCACATAATTCATCACCGAAGAAAAAGCGAAAGAACCAGCAAACATAATATTGGCTTGCTTCAGGGTTTTCTCAAAAGCAGCTTCATTGCCTTTTTCTGCCAATACCTGATTAATCTTTTCGGTTTCTAAAATCGCCGGATTAAACAAAAACTTCTTAACAAAAGCGAAAGGTGTAAAAGTAGACACAAACACAATAACGCCGATCACCCCAGGAATCGCAGCTTCTTTCACCGCCAGCCACTGGCTATCCAACTCCAGCACACCAATGCCGCCAGTTAGCAGCACACTGACCAGACCCAATATAGAGATAAGGTGGGCTTTCTTATGCTTGATCAGCTCATAGCCGCCATACACCAGGGGAAACGACACCGCCAGCAACAAAGCCCCCAGCGTACCCAAATGTTCCTCACCACTCAGCTTCATTAAAACAATCGATGGAATGATGATATTAAGGCCCAAATCGAGCAGCAGATTGGGTTTCTTTTGTTGCATGACGAATACCGATCAGATGAATATTAACGAGTTCCGCATCATACCAGATTAAAACAGACGTTTCGCAAAGCGTTTACGGTACTCCGCCGGAGTAATGCCAACCTGCTGGCGGAACAAACGCCGGAAAGAACTCATGTCTTCATAGCCCACCTGATTCATAATCTGCTCCACACTGGCCTGGGTCTCAGCCAGCTGCTTTTGCGCCACTTCAATGCGAATTTGCTGCACGTAGGCATGAGGGGTCAGCCCCACCGCCTCTTTAAAGCGGCGGATCAGAGTTCGCTTACTGGTATTAAACTGCTGCGCCAGAGTATCCAGACTCTGGTTAGCGGCATAATGGCGATCCAGATAGCGCTGCACATCAGCGATCAAAGCATCCGGATGATTCACCGACAAACGCGACAAGCTGTAACTGAGCTGATTATCGCGGCGGTAATCAATCACAAACGCCTTGGCGGTTTGCAATGCGGCCTCATAACCCAGTTGCTGCTCGATAATATGAATACCCAGATCAAACCAGGCCAAACCACCGCCGGCGCAATAAATATTCTGGTCTTCGGTAATCAGCTGATCGATACGCAAATCCACTTGTGGGTAACGCTCTTCAAACAGTTCTTTATAACCCCAATGGGTAGTGGCACTTTTGCCATCCAGCAGCCCGGCTTCGGCGAGAAAAAAGTTTCCGGTGCAATTGCCAATCACCATAATGCCTTGCTGCCGAGCCCAGCGTAATAATTCAAGCACTTCCGGGTTATGGGCCAGAATATCCTCGATCGGCCCACCAATGGTCGGCACCAGCACTGCCAATAATTGCTGATGAAATTCAGGTGAATCCATCACCTGCTGAAAGCTCATGCGCGCACTCACCGCCAGACCATTGAGGCAATTCACCGCCTCGCCATCCGGGCTGGCCAGCCACACCTTAAAACCCGGCTCAGGGGGCGCATCCATAATGCGCTGCCACGACACCCCGGCTAAACCCAGAATATCCACCGCGCCGGTAATGGCCGACGCCAGCGCGCCATCAAAGCCCACCACTAAAACATGTTTCATTGCGCTTTCTGTTCACCTTCATTAGCAATACTAATGGCAATATTCGCACTATATATGTCAATAATGACAATTACCCTGAGATCAGGCAAGCCGCATACTGGTAATCAGAATCGAGAATAAAACCAATGGATAGTGTGTTATGGCGCAGCTGATTAACGAAAAAGATCTGAATTTTTTACTGTATGACGTATTGGATGGCGAGAGCCTGACCCATATTCCGCAATATCAGGATCATGATCGCACCACCTTTGATGGCGTGATCAAAACCGCCTTGCGCATCGCCGAAGAGTATTTCGCCCCACACAATGGCAAAGCCGATCAGCACGAACCCCAATTCGATGGCCAGAATGTTTCCACCATCCCGGAAGTAAAAGAAGCCTGGCGTCACTTTGCCGAAGCCGGTTTATTAAACCCACGCCACAGTTACGACGATGGTGGCATGCAATTGCCGGCACTGATTCATACCGCCTGCAGTGGTTTGTTTGCTTCCGCCAACCCAAGCACCGCTGGTTACCCTTTCTTAACCAGCGCCGCCGCCAACGTGATCCACGCCTTTGCCAGCGAAGAACATAAAGCACGCTATTTACCCGGTATGTTCAGTGGTCGCTTTGCCGGCACCATGGCGCTAACCGAGCCAGACGTTGGCTCCAGCTTAGGGGACCTGACCACCAAAGCCATTCCTCAGCCGGATGGCAGCTACAAAATCAAAGGCCAGAAGATGTACATCTCTGGTGGCGACCAGGACATTACCGACAACATTAT
>Ga0181590_10004442_pt1 | contig 11671 bp, 10 predicted proteins | sample 071ome_34_FD_132446 | JGI IMG/M metagenome (GOLD analysis project Ga0181590, IMG submission 132446) | Coastal salt marsh microbial communities from the Groves Creek Marsh, Skidaway Island, Georgia - 071411BT metaG (megahit assembly) | ecosystem: Environmental > Aquatic > Marine > Intertidal... | reverse complement strand
TCAGGTAGACCAAATCTTTGAAATGGCAGCAAGTTGTGTAAAAACAATTGCTGATGCGAATCAAGTTTATGATTGTTCTGATTCTACTAAAGAAGAACTTCTTGAATTCTTTGACCAACTGAGCACAAAACAGTTCATGATGGTTCAAGAATTTTTTGAGACCATGCCTAAATTATCTCATACTATTAAGGTAACAAATCCTAATACAGGAGTTGAAAACGAGATTGTTCTTGAGGGTCTTGCGAGTTTTTTCGCATAGCACTCCTTCATACCAATCTTCGTTCTTATTATGAAGGTAATTTTTCTCTCATGCATCACCATAAATGGAACATCGAACATATCGATAATTTGATGCCTTGGGAGAAAGAAATCTATGTAAACATGTTGATTCAATTCCTAAAAGAAGAAGAACGTCGCATGAAGGAGCAGCAGGCATCAGGTGGCTAAAATTACTCCCTATAAGTTTGTAAACCCAGGACTTAGTGCTAAATCTAGTCCAGCGGTAAAAGCAGCTAATCAAACAACACTCGCTGTCAACAGACTTGGAGTAACTGTAGATAGTATTGCCAGATTGATTTCCGACCTCGGAACGACCTCTGCTCTAAAACTTAAATTAGATAAAGCACAAGAACAAGCACTTAGAAGAGAAGAAAGACTAAGAAAAGATGCAGCAGCAGAAGCTGCAGAAGAGAAAGTAGATAAGAAGCAGGTTAAAGACGACAAAAATAAAATACTAAAGGTTGGTAAAAAAATTGGCAAAGGTGCTTTTGGTTGGTTAGAAGCATTTTTAGGTCCTATTGGAAGTGCTTTACTGAATCTGGGTGCATTTGCACTGACCTCAGAGTTTTTAGAGTATCTTTCCGATGAAGAAAATCGTGACAAGATAACAACATTTTTAGAAAGAACTGAATTTGTTTTTAACAAACTAAAGGAAATTGCTGAGAACATTGGTTCTGCAATCGGTGAAGGTCTGGACTTTATTTTCGGTAAAGAGACTACCATTGAAGAACGCCTGAATGCTTTCGGCAAAATTGCCATGGCAATCGGTGGTATTGCTGGAATGATTGCCGCTGCTGGTGGTCTACGAGATTTATTAGATACTGGCGAAGACCTTCTTCCTGATTCATCACCTGATGGCAGAAGACCCCAAGGAGATAGTCCAGACAGACCTAAAAGACCTAAAAAACCTACACCAACCAATCCTTCTGGTGCTAACCCAGAATTTGAAGGTCCAAGAGGTAGACCTCCTGTAAGTGACATTGCCAATACCTATGGTGAGGCAGCAGCAAAACAATATAAAAAGATTCTTGCAGAATATGGTGATGATGCTGCAAGAGCATATTCTAATGCATTGCTTAACTCTGGTGGTGATGCATCGAAGGCACTTAAGGCATGGAAGAGACTTAAGTTAACACCTCTACCTAAACCAAGACCAAATGCTTTACAAAGACTTGGCGGATTTGTTCAAGGTGTTGCTCAAGGTGCTGTACAGCAAGGACGAAGATTTGGAAATTGGGCATATGATAAAAGTGGAAAATTAATTAAAAGTCTTCAAGGTCTTCCTGGATGGGCAGCAGAGCAATATGGCAAAATGTCTACTGCTGCAAGGAAAAAGTGGGACGATGTAAGTAAAGTTGGTAGTCTGATTGCCGAGAAAGGCAACAAGTGGGCATCTGCAGCAGGTAATAAGTTAAAGGCAGCAGGAAACTGGGTAGTTGATGGTGGTAAAAAAGCATTTAGCAATTTAGCATCTGGTGCTAAAAACTTCTTCCTAGAGAAGGTTATGACACCATTGAAGCCACTCATTGACCCCATTGCAAAGAAAGCAGCGCAGATTGGACAAGCACTGTTTGACATGTTGATGAAGATTCCTGGTGCTAAAAAAATTCTTGAGGTTTTAAAGAAGAAAGGCATCAATAGCATGGCGGATGTTGCCACTGCTGGTAGTAAGTTAGGTAAAAGAGCAGCAGCAGTTCTCCCTGTTATTGGTGGTATCGTCAACCTTGCATTTGCTTATGATAGAGCTGCAAATGGCGACTCTATCGGTGCATTGATTGAAGGTACATCGGGTATCTTGGATATTGCTGGTCTTGCTACAGCAGGTGCTGGTAGTGTTGCTTCCATGCTCCTTGACGGGTATATGTTTGCTCGTGATTTCATTCCTCAGTTACAACAGGGTGAAGAAGCAGTAGTTGATGCTGTTGGTGCAAGAGGATTGAAAAATTCCATTGATAATATCTTGAGTAAGTTGCCCAACATTGGTGAAATCATCAATATGTTTATGGGTAAATCTAATCAAACTACGGATGAACCTGATACTGCAGAATCTGAAATGGCAGTTGGTGGTGTTGTCAGACCTCAGGAAATGTTCCTTGGTGGCGTTGTTAAGAGCATTGGTAAAGCAGTTGGTAATGTTGTAAGTAATCCTATCGTACAAACTGCAGCATCGTTTATTCCTGGTGCAGCACCTGTTATGGCGGGCATTGGTGCTGCAACTGGATTGATGTCGGGTAATCCACTTGGAGCAATCACTCAAGGTTTAGGTATGATTCCTGGTATGGGTAGTATTGCATCTATTGCTGGTGATATTATGGGTGGTAATTATATGAATGCATTTAGTTCCGCAATTGGATTCAATCCATTAAGTATGGTGAATAATGTTGCAAACCAATATGGACTTGGTGGCATCATGAAAGCAGTGATGGGGCAGATGAGTTTTGCTGAAGGTGCTCAAGAGGCAGCAACTTCTATGGGAATTGACCCCAAACTTGTACGAGTTGCTGGTAGCGCAGCAGATGCTTTATCTACGGGAGGAATGTCCGAGCGTTATGTTTTGCAACAAGCAATCGAGTTCTTACCCGTACCAATCGTATTAACCAAATTACAGACAGTACCTCAAGCAGTTCCAATAAATAACTCTGCTAGCAATGTAATTCCAGGTGGTTCTTCTAGCTTAACTAAGAGAATGCAATAATGGCAGCAACTGTATCAAAAAGTAGCAAAATCAATTTTTACAAATTTGTGCAGGTCAAGGAACCTTCGAGTTCTGATGCAAAGAAACCTGGTGCTGCACAAGAAAGTAAGATAGCAAAGTCGCTTAATTCTAACACAAAAGCGATTAATAATCTAGGAGCGACGGTCAACTCTTTAGCCAAGGTATTGACAGACCTCAAAAAAGTCGCTATAATTGACCTTGAGAGGGAACAAAAGAAACAGAGCTCTTTTAAAGCTAAGTTTGCCAAAGAACAGGGAGAAAAAAAGAAGGCATTAACTAGTGGAATTTTAGGTGCAGGAAAAGTAAAAGGATTTTTAGAATCTATTCTTGGTGCTCTCGAAGGACTCTTTAAATTTTTTGTAGGTACTGAGGTACTTAAGTGGTTAGCTGACCCCAAAAATAAAGAGACTATCGAAACAGCAATTGATATTATTGGAAAGGTAGGAAAATTTATTTTTGATGTTGCTAGTTGGTCTATTACAACAACTATTGATGGTCTATACGACCTTCTAAAAGATGATGCCACATGGCAAGACCGATTACTTGGTTTTGGTAAAGCAATTGTTGGTATCGGTACTATTTTATTGGGAGTTAGATATCTTTCCAATCCAACTAAAATTATTAAAGACATTGTTGGAGGTGTCAGAGCATTAATTGGATTTGTTACTGGTAGAGGCGGTGGAGGTGGAAGGCGTCCAAGAACACGAAGAGGTGGAGCACTAAGAACTCTTCTTGGAGTTGGAGTAACAGCAGCTGCTGGTTATGGAGTTTATCAGTCTTTCCAAGAACCTGAGTATGCTCAAGGTGGAAAGGTAAAGAAAAAAGCATCAGGTGGCGGATGGATTAACGGACCTATGTCTGGATATCCAGTATCTTTGGATGGTGGCAAGAGCACATCATTCATTGGTCATGGTAGAGAGTATGTTGCACGCAAAGCAGGTGGCGGAGCATTTGTTGTTCCCTTTAACACTCCTGCTACTCAAAGAATGTCTGGTCTTACTGGACAAAGAATTGCCGAAGCAAAGAAAGGTGGATATAAACTTCCAGGATTTGCTTCTGGTGGATATTTAAACGAAGTAAAACAAAGAGACGGCACTACTGGTTCTAATGCCAATAAGAAAATCTTCTTGCACTGGAGTGCTGGAAGTCGTCATGGAGTAACTCCATATGGTGACTATGGTTATCAAACTTATATTGGAGCTAGTGGAAAACCTCACAGCGTGTCCAAGTATGGTTCTGATTGGCCATGGCATACTTACAACCAAAATGGTCCTAGTAATGCTGGTATCGGTGTAGCGGGTATGAGCACCGCCAGTGAAGGTGCTAGAAGTTGGGGTTCTGAAGCAATTACAAATACCCAATGGGAGGGTATGGCGAAAGAAGCAGCAGCACTTGCTACTAATTGGGGATGGAAACCAGGTGATATTACCGATAAGAGAGTACGTACTCACTACGAAGAATATAGAGACCATAGAGATTGGTATTACAAACCCTCACATTACCGTTGGGATTTAAAACAACTATTCCCGTCAGATGCACCTGGCACTGGACCAGATAAGATTAGGAAAAAAATTAAACGTCATATGAATGTATTCAAGGGTAAATCTACCCCAGAAGCAGGTACTCATGACGATAGTTCTTTACCTCAAGGTGGATGGCGTTGGATGACAGGACTTGCTGATGCAGTTACTGGGAATCGTTGGGACCTTGATAGAAGAGGAGCTAATGCTCCCAGTTCTCCTAGTTCTGGTGGTAGAGACGGTTCTACGGGAACTGATGAAACTCCCGCACAACAAAGTCATGCTGCTCATGGATATGGAAAACTCCTTGATTTAATTGGTAGTAGAGAATCCGATTCATCTGGTGGATATGATGCTGTCAACCAGATTGGCACTAAAGGGGGTCATGGTGTTGAGGGATATTCTGGTCCTTTCAGTAAAATGTCTCAGCATGGCGGTAAGAAACTTACCAGTCTTACTGTTGGTCAGGTTATGGAACTTCAGTCTGGTTGGGCAGGTTCAATGTCCAATGCAGAATGGATTAGGAAGGGTAAATTACATGCTGTAGGTAGATATCAATTTATTGGTCCTACTCTGAAGAGTCTTGTAGATGCAGGTGTTGAAGGTGTTAAGAAGTCCGACCCATTTAACGAGTCAACTCAAAATAAATTAGCAATCGGACTCATTAAAACTAGTGGTCTCAATACTGCTGCTAGACTTAAGGGAACTTGGATTGGTCTTACTCATGAAACTGATGCTGCAGTTATGGCAGCATTGAGGGGAGGAGGAGACACAACATCTGGTGGTCATGGTTCTACCAGTAGTGGAGGTTTTAGCAGTGCTGGTCCTGGTGGTCAACTTAACGGTGGTCCTACTGCAGAAGCAGCAAAACTAATGCCATTAAGTGATCTTTTAGGCACTCACTCTACTAGAGGTTCTGACTATAGAAGTTATACTGAACTTGGATATAAAGATTACTCGACGACTTCTTCTGCTTCTTTGGCACAAGCAACCGAGCAACGTAATAATGCTAGACAACAAATGGTTGGCAGTACAAATGAAGCAATGAGAACAGTTGTTGCTGCTGTTACTCAAAACAATGCAAGTGTGGGCCAAATGGTACAAACTGCTGTTCAACAAGTACAAGCAATGTCTCAACAAGGTCAAGCAACTCCTCCAATGATTGCTGGTGGTGATGGTGGTGGTAGTATAATTAAAACTACTGCTTCAATATTAAATTCTTTTAACAATCCACTCAAGGGTATCCTCAAATGACATTACAAAGATTTGAAACTGGTGAAGTATCTGTAAATATAAGCGTCTACCGTAATGGGCAAGTCGTTAAGAATGCTGAGGGTGCTACAGATTTATACGAATTTGTTAGAGCAGTTGAAGTATACGAAAGTGTTACTTCCGCTACTTTAGAAGCAAGGATTGTCTTTCAAGATAACGCAGGATTAATCGCATCATTTACTGGTTCTGAGTTATTTAAAATTCAAATCACTGGTAGTGTATATGATAATACCTACTACATGCGAGCATACAATATCGAGTCTCGTTCAAGAACTAATCAGAATAGTGATGTTTACATGATAAATCTGGCATCGGATGAATATATTAAGAATGAAGTATCAAACGTTTTTGGTAATACTGAAGTTATTTTTGACAATGACACATCTTCAAAAACCATTGTCACAAAATTAATTAAAAATTCCAAATATCTTGGTTCTAAAAAGAAAGTTTTTGTTGAGGATACTCTTAATACACATAAATTTATTTCTCCAAATTGGAGACCCTTTGATTGTATATACTGGATGTGCAATCGCTCTATCAGAGAAAAATCCCCAGGAAAGAACTTGCAAAGCGGATATGTTTTCTTTGAGAATAGTTTAGGTTATCACTTTAAGTCACTTGACAAACTTATTGAGAACATTAATTCTCAAGAACCAGATAAAGCAACAAACCCTACTGACGGAACAGCGCGTCTGTATAATTACACTTACACTCCTAAAAAAACAAGTGAAAATCAGGCAGAAGACCAGTTCAAAATTAATTCCGTTGTTTTTCCAGAAGAAAGAAATTTTTTGATGGGATTACGACATGGAACTTGGTCTGGATTTAGTATCGGATTTAATCCCGTTACAATTTCTGATTCTAAGATGGGTCAGAGTACAGATTTATCTGTAGACGCATACCGATATTCAATCAAAGAAATTTGGAATAAGATGGAGCACTTGAAAGGCAATAAGAAAACCAATCCAATTACAACAATGGATACGGGAATTCAAGCAATGATTGACTATCCGAAGAGAGTGCGCTATACTATTATGCCGAATCAAATTTTCGACCCTGAGAATAGTAATAGTCCTCAGAAAAATTATGAGCAACTTGTAGAACTTCAAGCATATCAATGGATGCGAATTGAATCCATTAAGAATGTAAAACTACAAATTGTTATCCCTGGTAATCTAGACCTTTATGCTGGATATGGAATTAACGTAACAATTCCATCAACTGCTAAGTCTGGAGAAACTACAAAGGTTGACAGAAAGTATAGCGGTCGCTATATTATTGCTGGACTAACTCATAAAATTGTAAACAACAATATGGAAACTGAGTTGTTATTACTAAAAGATTCGGTCCAATAAATAATACTGTAACAGGAGGTACTATGGACAGTATCGAACAACATATCGAGAAGGATAAAGATATCCTTCAAGACCCAACAATTTCTCCTCAGCAACGCAGACACATTGAGGGAGAATTGGAAGAATTAGAAGCATATCACGAAAGACATCCAGAAGACCATCACGACCCCAATGCTTTAGAATTGTATTGTGATGCTAATCCATCCGAACCAGAATGTTTAGTTTATGATGATTGATTGAATATGAATATTGAAGATTATCTACTTGGTCATTGGACGAATCGTTATCAAGCACAATCAAACCCAACCAGTTTTGCTTCCGTAGAAATTGTATGGAAGAAAGTTGATGATGGGTATGAGTCTATGAACTATAAAAGAGTGAATGGACCTGATGACCCGTATCGTCGTAAGAGGCACAAGATTCGGTACATCTCTGATACTGAAGCGATAATCGAAAACTACCATTTGGACTGGACAAGACACGAAGACTGTGATATAATTTTTACGTTCGATGGACAGGCATGGCACGGCAAGTTGCTTGGAAACGAATGCAGAGGTTACCGAGGAAATCGTGTAGTTTCTGAAGTCCATGCGTATGGAGACAAACTACATACTATGGACCAAGGTTACGATGAAGACAACAACCTCGTTTGGGGAAGTACAGAACTTTATCGTTTCACGCGGATGTAGTTCAGCGGTAGAACGCTATCCTTCCAAGTTAGATGTCGTCGGTTCGATTCCGATCATCCGCTCCAGGGCGATTAACTCAGCGGTAGAGTGCCTCGTTTACACCGAGTATGTCGGGGGTTCGATCCCCTCATCGCCCATTAAGTTTCTTTTCCGAATCCCAAAGACAATATAAAGAAACATTGTTTTGTCAAGATACGCTGATAAAATACAGTGTACTTTGAAAGGGGTCCATGTCCTACCAGTCGGTTCGTAATCAATTTCTTACTGCTGATGAATGGGATGAACTAAATGCGCTGCGTCAAGCAATTAATGAACGTCCTGCTTCTGTTCATCCAAACAAAATGGAAAAGTTTACCGAACTGCTGATTCGTTCCCAACATGGAACCATTTGGCGCGATGGCAACCCTATGTCCGAATAAATAAATGTAAAGTCTAAAAGTACATGAACACGATTGACGGAATTATTAATGAACCTACAGTAAATTTTGTCGGTAAAGACGGATTTTTTTGGTGGGTTGGTGAAGTAGAACAAGTTAATGACCCTATGGAACTAGGTCGAGTTCGAGTTCGTGTACTTGGATATTACACTAATGTCCGTGGTGGAACAGTAAACGACCTTCCCACCAAACAACTGCCATGGGCAACAGTTTTGCAGCATACTTCTCAGGCGGGTAATGATGGTCAGGGTGAATCTTCTGGTCAGTTACAACCTGGTGCTATTGTTATGGGATTCTTCATGGATGGAGAATCTGCACAGATGCCGATTGTTATTGGCGTCATGAGAGTAAATAAGGATGCAAAGACTAAAACTAAAAAACAGTTTGCATTTACTGGGGAAAATATGGAGCCTGGCATTGCTCCAAATCCTGCAGCATTGCCTCCTGGTGAAACAAATAGTATTGCACTTAAAGAAGGAACTACAGAATCTAATTTTGTTAGACCTGGTACACAAAATACCAGTGTTGCTACTCCAAACATGAAGACTGTTGGACCTGGTGGTGTAGGTTCTCCGTCTAATATCGGAACAATGCCAGGAGTTGCTGGTAGTAGTGGTAATCCTCAAAAACCTAAAAGTCCAAAGAAACCAATTCCAGCAGCAAATGGTGTTGGTGGTCCTTGGAAAACCCTTGAATATAAGTTAAGTTATCTGATTGAAGATATTGCAGACACTGCAGGCAATCTTGTCAAGGGTGAAAATGGAGACTTCTTGGATGTTGTTACTGGTAAGTTAGTAACAGCACAGTCTTTGACCAATAAACTTTCAAACTTCCTTAGTTCAGTATTTACACAGGTGGTTGCAGCAATTAGGCAATCGATGTCTAATCTTGCTGATGACTTATCTCTTGTAAATCTTCTTGGTGGTGCTACTGGCGTACCCTATGTCATCTTTACAGCAGTTCAGTCTGCTATTACAACTATTCTTTCGTCTTTGTGCGCTGTAGACGCACAGATTATTGGATATATCAATGACCCCATTGGTTCTATTCTTGGTATTCTCGAAGGTTTCTTAGATTCTGCCATCAGCAAAGCACAGATGGTTGTTCAGGGAGTACAAGCAGTCATTGACAGCATTGTATGTAAAGTTCAGGGTATCATTGATACTATGCTGAATGTTGTAGATACGGTATCTACAATTGTAAAGGGTGTTCAGCAAGCACAGGAAATCATTGAGGCATGGAAGTCTGCTAGCGGTGTATTTGAAGATGGTACTGATTTGATTAAAAAGGGTATCAGCAGCATCACTGGTATCATTCAGTTCTTCCTCAAGTTCTTTAGCAGCGGATGTAACAGAACACCTGATGGTGGTGCAGACACTGTTGGTTGGTTCCCTCTGTTTGGTGTTACTCACTGTACTGATGAAGAACTTGACGCTATCAATAGAATTAGAGGTTCTCAAAGAGGTAGTTGTGGAAACAATAGTGGCGGCGGTAGTTTAATTGATAATATTATCAACCAAGCAGACCCATATTTGACTGCAGCAAAAACTTTCATGGATGGTTCCTATGAAATGTTTGTTGGAACTCCTGGTCGTCAAATGACGATGAAGAAGACCGCAAGTGGAACAACAACAACTTCAGTTAACGTCAATAATGCCACATATTCTAAATATCAATTTTTAAAAAATCTGAGAGAAAAAAATCCAGATCTTAGTGAAGAAGAAATTGCAAAAAAAGCTGCTGCATATGAGAAGAAAAATACCAATGCAAAAGGAGACACTGGTAACTTAGTTGCAGACCACACATCATATGCTGGTAATGCTACTGTAGAAGTTCATGGCGACAAGTGTGAGCACATTGATGGTAGTAATCCCATCACTGTTGAGGGTGATTATCACTTGAAGATTACTGGTAACTGTCACATTGAAGTTGGTGGTGGTTTCTTCTTCTCCGCTGAAGGTGCTCCTAAAGTTGCTCCTAGCAAAGGACAGAAGAAGGGCAGTAAAGTTCAGAAACATACCATGCGATTTGGTTCGGACGTTGATGTTAACGTTGCTGGTGCAAAGTTTGCTCTTCAAAGTTCTGAGATTGAATTTGGTGCTCAGGCACATAAAATTGCTGGTGCTAGTTACGAAAACTCTTGTGCAAACCAGAGTTATGGTGGTGGCGAAATTATGATGTCTGCTAATAATGCACTGAACTTCCACTCAGTAACAGAAAACCATGTTGTTAATATGGTTAGTGGTTCTGTAATTTCTGCAAAATCGGGCATCTTTAATATGGTCAGGGGCTCTATTGATTCTGTTTTAGTTCCTGGTAGTGGTGGTTCTGATACTGTTCCAAGATATACCGTACAAAATCCATCTGGACCTGTATCTTACACTGCTGGTGCAACTGGTATGAACATTAGTGTCTTGACTGGTGCATATAATTTGAATGTTGCTGCTGGACTGTTTAGAATCGCTGCTAGTGCCGTTGGTACGATTGAAGCGAAGGGTGCTATCAATATAGATACTCAAGGAGTCATGAGACTCAGCGGCAAATCAATTTTCCTGAACTGACTTGACAGCACGGTCCTGCCGTGCTATACTATAGGAGTACCAAAGGTCTATCCTATGTCTGATACGTCGGTTGCTCAAATCTTTGTTAATTTTTCTAAGCGTAAAATTACGGTTATGGATGACGAAGGTTATGAGAAAGAAGTTCAATGGAAGTGGGACAAAGAAGGTTCTGAGGGGTTTGCTGAAACTGTAGATAGCATTCAATCTGCAGTTGACTCCGACCTTATTACCTATTGTTTTGCTGTAAAATGAATGAACCTATCCGAGTAACTGAAGCAGAAGCACAAGAGTATCTTGATTTTATGGTAGATATGTGCGAGCGCAATCGTTGCGTTTGGCGTATCGAAAGACCTGATGGAAAAGCAGTTATTCTTGCACCAGTACTTCAATCTGGACCTCCAATCAGTGAAGATGTGATTGGCCAAGTTGAAGAATTTCGTAAACAATTTATTGAGGCAATCGATGAAACTACTTGATGTAATTCTTGCTGGTGCATTATTTGGTGCAGCACATGGTTTAGCAGCAAATGCTGAACCTACCAAAGGTTATTACACCATGGATGCTATGGGGTGCATGATTCTTCGTGAATGTACGAAAGATGTAGAGGAAGTCTTCTCCATGTTGGATATTTCATCCAAGTATCCTAACACCGAAGAGTATACTGGTGTGTCTCTTGAGTTCAATAACATGCTCATGTCACTGAATCAAATTGGTGTCAAAGTATATCTTGCTGATGAGCGTTATTTCCCTAAGATGCATCGTGGTGTGTATCATACTGTGAGTAATAACTTCTTCCTCAACAAGAAATACATGGATGATCCTGCTACACTGATGATGGTAAT
>Ga0181590_10004431_pt1 | contig 11683 bp, 11 predicted proteins | sample 071ome_34_FD_132446 | JGI IMG/M metagenome (GOLD analysis project Ga0181590, IMG submission 132446) | Coastal salt marsh microbial communities from the Groves Creek Marsh, Skidaway Island, Georgia - 071411BT metaG (megahit assembly) | ecosystem: Environmental > Aquatic > Marine > Intertidal... | reverse complement strand
GTGCGCTCTAGGCATATCTTTATCAGCATGCTTATGTATGTAGGGCAAAATTTATGTAGATGTCAGCAAAAGCTTGGACATTAATCTATATTAGTCTACTACTTGTTCATTCAAAGTGAAGATGACTAGCTATGACAGACACATTGTTTAGAGAGGGTTCAACATTAACCCGCATTTTCCATATAGAGTTTCTCCTGGAAAGAGACAAATAGACTTTGTATATCACTGACAGTGCCTAACTTTTCCTGAGCTGAATGTAAGCTACCGTATTGAGCAGACAGCACTGTACTCAATTTCTCTATATCCAATTCATCCACACCTTGGTTAATAAAGGTTGGGTGGGTTATTGTTTGTCTTCCGTATTGTCTACCATACCTCATAGCGATAAGTTAAAACTTAAGCTAAATAAGCACGATAGATGGTGATATTGGAGTCTGAGTGGCTCCCTGGGACGGGCTCGAACCGCCGACCTAGTGATTAACAGTCACCCGCTCTACCAACTGAGCTACCAGGGAACTAAGAAGCAGTGGATGTTACTGATATCCAACGGGGCGGTCAACCGATTCACGTCATACTGGTGTAGAAAAAAGCCATAATGTTGAATATATTGCGTTGAGTTGTGATAATTTAACCTCCTATAACAGTCATGTTAGTTGGGTGTTAGAAAATAATAATTATCTTAATGGGCTAGGAGTGGAGAGTTGGCAACTGTGAGTGTGGAACACTATGAGGGTCATCAGATCAGGTGTGTTGAAATGGATGATCAATCCGTTTGGTATGTTGCAGCAGACGTGTGCCGCTGTTTGGGGATTGCAATTAATACTCGCACAGGCAAACCCAATGTGACGGTGGCAACTCGTCAGATTAATGATCAGGCTAAAAAGAAATATCGCATTGAGACGCCGGAAAATCCCAAAAACCCTTGGATAGACATGATGATCGTTTCCCCAAATGGCATGGCGGTGATGCTGGAAGAACTCGACTTAGAGCAAGTCGAGTTATTTAAATCGCAAGTTATTAAATAACCGTGACGGCAGTAATTATCGTAAATAGAAGTCGTGTTAATTTAATAACTCAGCCAACCGTTGTGCTGCAGTACTGAGTTTCTCTTTCGAAGTGGCAAAAGAAATACGCATATAACCTGGCAAGCCAAATGCAGTGCCCGGCACCACAGCTACACCACATTTTTCTAGCAAATAACTGGCAAATTCCACGTCATTATTTATTTCACTGAGTGTATCGATTGCTTCTTGAACATTAGCGTAGCAATAAAACGTTCCTTCAGATTGAGAGCAGCTGATGCCTTTGATTTTATTTAGCTCAGCAACGATAAAGTCATGGCGTTTCTCAAAAGCTTCTTTCATTTCACTCACGCAAGCTTGATCACCACTCAAAGCTTGTTCAGCCGCGGCCTGTGAGATTGAACAAGGATTAGAGGTGCTTTGAGACTGAATATTTTTCATCGGCTTTATGATTTCAGCGGGGCCTGCAGCATACCCAATGCGCCAGCCAGTCATTGAGTAGGCTTTTGAAACACCATTCAATATGATAGTGCGTGGCTTTAATTGTGGGCAGACCATCAAAATGTTTGAGAACGTCTGTTGCTGAAATAGGATGTGCTCATACATGTCATCGGTCGCAATCAGAATCTCAGGGTATTGAGTCAGCACTTCAGCCAACGCACTCAGCTCAGCGGCTGAGTAACATGCGCCGGTAGGATTGGACGGGCTATTGATGACGACCATTTTGGTATTATCAGTGATAGCTGCTGACAATTGATCGGCAGTTATCTTGAAATTTTGAGTATAGTCGGCTTCGATAAATATCGGCGTGCCATTAGCGAGTAGCACTATATCTGGATAAGACACCCAATAAGGGGCAGGAATAATGACTTCATCACCCTGATCGATAACCGCTTGGCATAGGTTATAAAAGCTCTGCTTGCCACCACTGGAGACGAGAATTTCATTCGCTTGATATGTTAATCCGCTATCACGTTCAAACTTATCAATGATGGCTTGCTTAAGGGATGCAGTGCCATCGACTGGGGTGTACTTGGTTTGTCCATTAGCAATGGCTTCATTAGCCGCTTGTTTAATATGGCTTGGGGTGTCAAAGTCAGGTTCACCTGCCGCAAGATTAATCACATCCACGCCTTCGGCGCGGAGTTGGTTGGCTTTAGCGGTCACGGCAAGTGTTGGTGAAGGTTTGATTCTTCGCACGCGAGAGGATAGTTTGATGTCCAATTGAATGTTTTTCCCTAAATGGTGTTTTGCTCATCCTGTGTGCATGAGCATTGATATGAATCCCTAGGGGGGAATGATACTGTATTTTATAGATATCGATAAAGAAAATGATTAAAGAATTTTCATTGCAATCACAATTTGAAGCCGCCGGTGATCAGCCGCAGGCGATCAAACGCCTGGTTGAAGGCTTGCAAGATGGTTTGGCGCACCAAACGCTTTTAGGAGTAACAGGTTCTGGTAAGACTTTTACTATTGCTAATGTGATTCAACAAGTCCAGCGTCCAACTATTGTGATCGCACCGAATAAGACCCTGGCTGCACAATTATATGGCGAAATGAAATCTTTCTTTCCTCATAATTCCGTGGAATATTTTGTCTCGTATTATGATTATTATCAGCCCGAGGCTTATGTGCCCTCCAGTGATACTTTTATCGAGAAAGATGCTTCGGTCAATGATCATATAGAACAAATGCGCCTGTCTGCTACCAAGGCTTTATTTGAGCGCAACGATACAATTATTGTGGCCACCGTATCGGCAATTTATGGATTGGGTGATCCACGGTCTTATTTGAACATGGTCATGCATCTGGATCGCGGTGATTTGATTGATCAGCGCAAAATACTGCGTCGCTTGGCTGAACTTCAGTACACTCGTAATGATGTTGAACTTAAACGAGGAACTTTCCGAGTGCGTGGTGAGGTGATTGATGTGCATCCCGCAGAGTCAGATCGAGAGGCAATTCGAATCGAATTATTCGATGAAGAAATAGAGCAGTTGAGTTATTTTGATCCACTCACGGGTGAGGTGTTAAGAAAAGTACCGCGTCTAACGATTTATCCAAAATCACATTATGTTACGCCACGTGAAGTCATATTGAATGCCTTTGATTCAATCAAAGCTGAGTTAAAAGAGCGTTTGGAACAATTACGCAGTATTGATAAGTTGGTTGAGGCCCAGCGTCTTGAGCAGCGCACTCAGTTTGATTTAGAAATGTTGCACGAGTTGGGTTATTGCTCAGGCATTGAAAACTACTCGCGTTATTTGAGTGGACGCGGCCCCGGCGAGCCCCCTCCCTGTCTATTAGATTACCTGCCTGATAATGCACTCATGGTAATGGATGAAAGTCACGTATCCGTGCCGCAGTTTGGCGGCATGTATAAAGGGGACCGTTCGCGCAAAGAGACGTTAGTAGAATATGGTTTTCGTTTACCCTCAGCATTAGACAATCGCCCACTCAAGTTTGAAGAGTTTGAGAGTTTAGCACCACAAATGATATACGTATCCGCGACCCCCGGTAATTATGAGGGAGAAAAATCAGGATCGGTAGTTGAACAGGTGGTTAGACCCACCGGACTGATTGATCCAGAAGTTGAAGTGCGTCCAGTCAGTACGCAGGTAGATGATGTGTTGTCAGAAATCAATGAGCGCGTCGCCAAACAAGAACGTGTGCTAATTACAACGCTGACTAAACGTATGTCTGAAGATCTGACTGATTATTTGGATGAACATGGTGTGCGCGTGCGTTATCTGCATTCTGATATCGATACGGTCGAGCGTGTTGAGATTATTCAAGATCTGCGTAAAGGTTTATTCGATGTGTTGGTTGGAATTAATTTGCTGCGTGAAGGCTTGGATATCCCCGAAGTGTCGTTGGTGGCTATCTTGGATGCAGATAAGGAAGGATTCCTAAGATCAGATCGATCATTAATACAGACTATTGGGCGAGCAGCACGCAACCTTCATGGCAAAGCGATTTTGTATGCAGACAAGGTGACAGGTTCCATGCAGCGCGCTATCGATGAAACTGATCGTCGTCGTCAAAAGCAAGTTGAGCATAATAAAAAATATGGCATTACACCGCGCAGTGTTGAAAAAGCGGTGGGTAATATTATGGAGGGGGCACAGTCTAAGTATGATCAAAAGCGTGCGGGTCAAAAAACTTCTTCACAATCTAACGATATGTCTGTTGATCATCTTACGCCCGAGATTGCGGTGAAGAAGATACATCAGCTTGAACAGCAAATGTATGAACATGCTCGTAATTTGGAGTTTGAGGATGCAGCAAGATTGCGTGATGAAATTCAGCAATTAAAGAGTATTGCATTTCAGATGCCCACTAGTGAGGCGGGTTAAAGCACTATAAATCATCGCATGACTATGTTATTTTCCGCAGTCCTGTAATCGCAGGCGCGTAGCTCAGTTGGTTAGAGCACCACCTTGACATGGTGGGGGTCGTTGGTTCGAATCCAATCGCGCCTACCAATACGGTTTAGCATTGTGTCAATCCAGATAATGCTAGCTTGTTTAACTTTAACTCAATTACAGTCAGATGAGCATTGTCCTCAAATGAGGACTTGAAGCTGAGCTATTAGCGTCATCTATTGAGCATTTAATTGTTGATTTTAGTTGCAATGACGGACACCTATATATGGTTTGGTTAGGTATAGTATTGGATTGGCGATTCAGAGAAAATTATTAACAAGTGACCTTTCGTATGGGCCACCACTGGAGAAAAGCATGCCTCAAATTACTTTGCCAGATGGCAATATTAAATCCTTCGAACAAGCTGTTACGGTCGCGCAACTCGCTGCAGATATTGGCCCAGGTCTTGCCAAAGCCACAATAGCGGGTAGTGTTAACGGCCAACTAGTGGATGCTTGTGTCGCTATTGAGGAAGATGCGTATGTTTCTATTATCACCATTAAAGACGCCGAAGGATTAGAAATAGTACGTCATTCTTTCGCTCATTTGATCGGACATGCAGTGAAGCAACTATTTCCCAGCGCCAAGATGGCAATTGGGCCGGTGATAGAAAATGGTTTTTATTACGATATAGATTATGAGCGCAGTTTTACGCCTGAAGATTTAGCAGCAATAGAAAAAAGAATTCAAGAGCTGATTGAGAAAGACTATGACGTGATTCGTGAGGTTGTGTCCAAACAACAAGCCATTGATACATTCAAAGCACGTAATGAAGATTATAAAGTCGAGATCGCCAGCGAGATTCCAGAGGGTGAGGAGATCGCTTTGTATCACCATGAGGAATATACCGATATGTGTCGCGGGCCTCATGTGCCGAATACTCGCCATCTGAAGGCTTTTAAGTTAACTAAACTAGCAGGTGCCTATTGGCGCGGCAATTCCGATAATGCCATGTTGCAGCGTATTTATGGCACGGCATGGCCAGATAAGAAACAACTTAAACAGTACCTCACCGCCATTGAAGAAGCTGAAAAACGTGATCATCGTCGTCTAGGCAAACAAATGGATCTATTTCACTTTCAAGAAGAAGCGCCTGGCATGGTGTTCTGGCATGCGCGTGGTTGGGAGTTATATCGCATAGTAGAGAGTTACATCCGCAAGCAATGTGCTACCAATGGTTATCATGAGGTACACACGCCGCAAGTATTAGATCGCACACTATGGGAAAAGTCAGGCCACTGGGATAAGTTTGGTGACATGATTTTTACTACACAATCTGAAAACCGTGAGTTTGCGGTTAAGCCGATGAACTGTCCGGGCCACGTGCAGATATTCAATCAAGGACTCAGAAGCTATCGTGACTTACCTTATAAGATTGCGGAGTTTGGCACGGTACACCGCAACGAGCCATCAGGCACCTTGCATGGTTTGATGCGAGCACGTCGGTTTGTGCAGGATGATGCGCATATTTTTTGCACTGAAAACCAGATGCAAGATGAAGTGGCTAAGCTGATTGATTTGACCTTTGAAGTGTATGCAGATTTTGGTTTCAACACGATTGAACTAGCGCTTTCAACTCGTCCGGAACAACGAGTGGGTGAAGATTCACTGTGGGATCAAGCAGAGCAAAGCCTAAAAGAGTCGCTCGAAAGTAAAGGATTGGATTATGTCCTGCAGCCAGGAGAGGGGGCTTTTTACGGGCCTAAGATAGAATTTACTCTAAAGGATAGCTTGGGTAGACGTTGGCAATGTGGCACCATTCAGTTGGATTTCTCTATGCCAGGACGACTGGATGCCAATTATGTGAGCGAGGATGGTTCCAAGAAAACCCCTGTGATGATACATCGAGCAATTCTGGGTTCTTTGGAGCGTTTCATCGGTATTCTCATTGAGCATCATGCGGGTAATTTGCCATTATGGTTGGCACCTATACAGGTAATTATGTTGAATATCACCGATGCGCAAGCGGAATATGCCCAAAATGTTCAAAAAATGCTGCAAAATGCAGGCTTTAGGGTCAATATCGACTTGAGAAATGAGAAGATAGGCTATAAGATTCGCGAGCACACAATTCAACGCATTCCATATCTCCTCGTGGCAGGTGATCGAGAAGTGGAAGCGCAAACAGTCGCTGTACGAACCCGCCATGGCGAAGATCGAGGCTCAATGAGTATTGAAGCTTTGCAGGCGTTATTGACTGAAGAATTAAATAGTTAAGACTAAAATAGGAGCTAAACATTAGCGCGAGTAAAGACGTTCGCCTGAACGAAGAAATATTTGATCCAGAAGTAAGACTGATCGATGCCACCGGCGACAATGTTGGGGTAGTAAAAATTGAAGACGCTTTACGAATGGCTGGTGAAGCTGATCTTGATTTAGTTGAAATATCGCCTAATGCGCAGCCACCCGTCTGCCGTGTGATGGATTACGGGAAGTTTAAGTTTGAGCAGAGTAAACGGGCTCACTTAGCTAAGAAGAAACAAAAACAGATTCAAGTTAAAGAAATCAAGTTTCGACCGGGCACCGAAGAAGGTGACTATAAGGTAAAGCTTAAGAAGCTGATTGAATTTCTTGAGTCTGGAGATAAAACTAAGATTACGATACGTTATCGTGGTCGTGAGATGCAACATCAGCAATTAGGTGCACAATTATTGCAACGCCTAGAGGCTGATCTTGAAGAATACGGGGATGTTGAGCAACGTCCTAAGATGGAAGGTCGCCAGCTGGTCATGGTGTTAGGGCCATCCAAGAAGAAAAAGTAACTTACTAGGAACAGTAATGCCTAAAATGAAAACCAATCGAGGTGCTGCGAAACGCTTCAATAAGACGGCTACCGGCCGTTTCAAATGTTCGCAATCACATCTTCGTCACATATTGACGAAAAAGAGCACAAAGCGTAAGCGTCATCTACGCAGTGTCGACATCGTGGACAAGGTGGATACACCGATGATCCGTCGCATGATGCCTTACGCATAATCGACACATAACAGAATTGAAGTAAAAGGAAAAAGTCATGTCTAGAGTTAAACGTGGTGTAACAGCACGCGCACGTCACAAGAAGGTGCTTGCCAAAGCTAAGGGTTATTATGGCGCGCGTAAGAATGTATTTCGTGTTGCTACCCAAGCGGTCACTAAAGCTGGTCAATATGCATACCGAGATCGTCGTCAGAGAAAGAGACAGTTTCGCTCGCTTTGGATCGCACGTATTAATGCCGGTGCCAGACAATTTGGTATTTCTTATAGCCGCATGATTGATGGTTTAAACAAAGCCTCAATAGAAGTCGATCGTAAAATGTTAGCTGATCTCGCGGTACATGATATTGAAGCTTTTGGTCAACTTGCTGAGCGTGCCAAAGCCCAGTTATAGATAGCACAGCAAAAAGTTTTACCATAAAAGGGAAAGATAGCTATCTTTCCCTTTTTTATTTATGCAGTACACGATAAATTAACGCATTGTTTCAGTGGGAAGATATAAGTGAGTGAACTCGAGCAACTTTTAGATGAGGCACATCAAGCCATCGCAGACTGTCACGGTCTAAAGGATATTGAGACTCTGCGCGTTCAGTATCTAGGTAAAAAAGGATTGGTTACCCAGCAACTCAAGTCATTGGGTCAATTACCTGCTGAAGATCGTCCGGCGGCTGGTCAGCGAATCAATGAGGTCAAACAGGCTATTCAGGCGCAGCTGGAGTCAAAAACTGAGGCCTTACAAAGTGCCGCGATTGATGAAAAATTAAAGTCAGAGACGATTGATGTGACTTTGCCAGGGCGCAGTAATAACGTGGGGACTTTGCATCCCGTCACAATCACTTTGCGTCGTATTGAGAGCTTATTTCAGCGTCATGGCTTTTCTGTAGTGGATGGGCCTGAAATCGAGGATGACTTTCATAACTTTGAAGCGTTAAATATTCCTCCACATCATCCTGCTCGCGCTATGCATGACACATTTTATTTTGATGATGGCTTGCTATTGCGTACTCATACTTCTTCCGTACAAATTCGTACCATGCAGAATAATCAGCCACCTATACGCATTATTGCACCGGGTCGAGTTTATCGATGTGATTCTGATATCACTCATAGCCCGATGTTTCATCAGGTAGAGGGATTACTGGTAGATAAGGATGTAAGCTTTGCACAACTAAAAGGGTTAGTGATTGAATTTTTACATGCCTTTTTTGAAAATGATCAATTAGGTATACGTTTTAGACCCTCATATTTTCCATTCACAGAACCCTCTGCAGAGGTCGATATTGAGTGGACTGATGACGATGGCAAATCGCATTGGCTAGAAGTGATGGGCTGCGGCATGGTGCATCCAAATGTGTTCTCACAGGTGGGCATTGATACTCAAGAATACAATGGTTTTGCTTTCGGTCTGGGCGTAGAACGTTTGGCCATGTTGTATTACGGGGTGCGTGATTTGCGTATGTTTTATGAAAATGATCAGCGTTTTCTGCGTCAATTCAAAGCCTAGGGTGAGTATATGAAATTAAGTCAACATTGGTTAATGGAATGGGTGCAACCCAATGTCGATGCGCAAGCATTAGGAGAGCGCCTTACCATGGCAGGGTTAGAATTGGATGGTATTGAGCCGGTAGCTGCCGATTTGACTGGAGTGCTGGTGGCGCGCATAGAAACCACAGAACCTCATCCCGATGCCGATAAGTTACAAGTCTGTCAGGTGCGTGTGGGTGAAAATGATCTGCGTCAAATAGTGTGCGGTGCAAAAAATGCTCGTGTGGGATTGACTGTCGCACTCGCTACGGAAGGCACGACATTACCAGGAGGCATGACCATCAAGGCGGCTAAGCTGCGTGGAGTGGAGTCTCATGGCATGCTCTGCGGTGCTAGCGAGCTGGGTTTGGAAGACGAAATTGATGGTTTATGGGAGTTAGATGATAGCTTGCCATTGGGTGAATCAATCATGACTGCCATGAATCTGGATGATGTTATTTTTGATATTGATTTAACGCCTAATCGTTCAGATTGTTTAAGTGTGGCTGGAGTTGCACGTGAAGTGAGTGCTCTATATCAGGTGCCTATGACCCCGCCGAGTATAGCCAAGCAGCCGGCAAAGAATAATAGTCAGTTTCCTATTGAGGTCAGTGTGCCTCAACACTGCCCACGGTACTGTGGTCGAGTGATTAATCATGTTAATACTCAAGCAAAAACGCCAGTGTGGATGCAAGAAGCGCTTAGGCGAAGCGGGATTGGCACTATTAGTATCGTCGTGGATATTTGTAATTTCGTAATGATGGAATTAGGTCAACCCATGCATGCGTTTGATCTCGACCGCCTGCAGGGTAAGATTGATGTGCGTATGGCATATGAGGGTGAGCAGTGTGTATTGCTCGATGGTAAAGAAATTACGCTATCGGCTGAGCATTTGGTCATTGCCGATGAGAACAATGTTCTCGCTCTTGCAGGCATCATGGGAGGACTGGATTCTTCCGTCACGGCACAAACCAAAAATATTTTTCTTGAAAGTGCTTATTTTGATTTGTTGGCTGTTGCGGGTAAGGCTCGACAATTTGGGCTACATACTGAGTCGTCGCATCGCTTTGAACGCGGAGTGGATCCCGAATTATCTATGCAGGCAATTGAGCGTGCCACGGCGTTAATTATTAAATATGCACAGGGCGAAGCAGGTCCTGTGATTGAAAAAGTCAGTACGCAACATCTACCACTTTCACCAAACATCACGCTGACGCAATCGGCAGTTAAGCGCATTTTGGGGATAGATATTAAGCTGGATGAAATTCAATCCATGATGATTAATCTGGGCTGCGAGGTATCGCGTTGTGGCGAGGGTTTAGTGATTATTCCTCCAAGCTATCGCTTTGATCTTAATATCGAAGAAGACTTGATTGAAGAAGTTGCACGGATGTGTGGATATGATCTATTTCCCACTCAAGTTTTACAAGCCGCCTCAGGTGTAACGTTAAAATCAGACCGTTCTGATGCGCTGTATAATCTTCATCAGCGCTTTGTCAGCATGGGTTATACTGAGGCAGTGACATTTAGTTTTACTGAACAATCCTATTGTGAGTTGTTCGCCGCAGAACCGGCAAAGGCTTTGGCTAATCCAATTTCAAGTGCACTCTCTCATATGCGCACTAGTCTGTGGCCGGGTTTATGTGTAGCCGCCGCCTATAACCTGAAAAGACAGCAAACAAGTGTGAAGTTCTATGAGATTGGACGCAAGTATTTGGTGCGCGACACATTGGAGCAAACAGAAGTGCTGGCTGGTGTGGTAATGGGTGACAATCAACCTCGTCAATGGGGTGTCAGCTCCCAGCAAAGTGATTTTTATGATGCTAAAGGGCATTTGGAACAGTTATTTACCAGCCTCAGCATGACGCAAGATATTGAGTTCAAGCCAGCACAAATCCAAGGATTACATCCGGGGCGTTGTGCGGAAATTTTTTATCAGAAAAAATTATTAGGATGTATAGGGGTATTACATCCGCATACGGCCAAAGCGTTGGACTTGTCTGGGCGAGAAATCGTGGTATTCGAACTGAGTATTCATGATGCCTGGCTGCAAAAAGCGAAAATACAGTTTCAAACATGGTCTAAATTTCCACAAGTTAAGCGTGACTTAACGTTGTTGGTATCGGAGGCTGTTTACGTACATGACCTTATTTCTAGTGTGGAGGCACTGCAAATAAAACCTTTGCAACAGATAGATGTATTCTCCGTGTATCAGGGTGATGGAGTGCCAAATGGTTTAAAAAGTATCTCTTTGGGCTTGATTTTGCAGGATATTTCCAGCACTCTTAACGATAAGCAAGTCGACGCCATTGTCGACGCAATTATTGAACAGCTAACTAAAACTTATCACGCTGAGTTGAGAAGCTCTTAAATTATGGCATTAACTAAAGCAAACATGGCCGAGAATCTTTATGATGAACTCGGATTAAACAAACGTGAGGCGAAAGAGCTGGTGGAAGCTTTTTTCGAAGAAGTGCGTTTGGCTCTAGAAGATGGTGAGGAAGTGAAATTATCTGGTTTTGGGAATTTCACCTTGCGTAATAAAAATCAAAGGCCGGGAAGAAACCCAAAAACGGGTGAAGAGATTCCTATTTCCGCCAGACGAGTCGTGACGTTTCGCCCCGGACAAAAATTAAAAACCAGAGTAGAAGAGCATGCTGGAAGCCAGCAACAATAGTGAACTCCCCGCCATCCCCAGTAAGCGCTACTTCACCATAGGTGAGGTCAGCGAGCTAT
>Ga0181590_10004424_pt1 | contig 11691 bp, 5 predicted proteins | sample 071ome_34_FD_132446 | JGI IMG/M metagenome (GOLD analysis project Ga0181590, IMG submission 132446) | Coastal salt marsh microbial communities from the Groves Creek Marsh, Skidaway Island, Georgia - 071411BT metaG (megahit assembly) | ecosystem: Environmental > Aquatic > Marine > Intertidal zone... | reverse complement strand
ATTATTTTCAAACACCAAATCAAAATCGTAAATGCAATAAGTGTCAACTATACTATTTAAGTCGCAAATTAAAGTAACAACTCCATTATTTTGGTTTGTAGATATGCCAGAAAAATCTGTTGTAGAAGAATAAATTTGCAAATCAGAGAACTTTTTGAAACCTAATGTGTGATTTAGAGTAGTTACTGGTTCTTTCCAAGTTTCATAATCTACTTGAGATTGTAAAGAATATGAAAAATATTGATAATAATCACTATTATGAATTCTCTGATTGTAATCATCTAGGAATCCTTGTTGATTTTGCCAACCATATTTTATTACTGCTGATGACGTAACATCAGAATAAGAATCCTCAGAAAAAACAGATTTTACAACTGCTTTTGAATTTGAATATTTTCCGGAGATAATATCACCTTCAGAGAAAGAATCATGAGTAGATAATTTTACCAAATCATTTATGTCATCATATTCCAGCAGTTTTGCTTTAGAAAAATCTGTGTATATTTCTTCATCAATAAAGAATTGGTTTTTATTTAATTCTACTTCAAAAGTGGGGAAATCATTTTCCGGAATAATTCTTCCAGCAGAAGAATCTTTGTCAAATAATCCTGGATTTTGGGAACCACTTAGATATTTTGATAAAGAATATTTTACTGTGGACTTTGAACCTCCAAGATTTGGGTCTATTTCAGTAATTTCAAATGTGTCATATCCATAATTTCGGGAATTATATCCAAAAAATGTAGATGCTGATCCAACAGTAGATGCTACAGAAACTCCCTCAACTAAAACTTTATCGCCAACTTGGAATGGGAAATCAGATTCTTCCGAAAACTGTTTATTTAAAGTTACAGTCACTTCTCCAGAAGAAAATTCTATATTTGATATTTTTACTCCATTTGAATTGTTAATTGGTATTACTTTTGGTATTGAATTATAGATTCCTGAAGTATTTCTAATTATATTTACAAATTCTTTTTCTAAATCACACTCTAATATGATGTCATCTATTATTTTATTCGTAAAATCATCAATAATGACTAAATTTGGATTTGTAGTATAATTTTTTCCTTTACTTGTAATTTTAATTTGCTCAATTCCCGATAAAGGTTCTACTCTTAAAATAGTTGGTAAAATTAAATAAGGTTTTATTGTTGGATCTGATGAATAATCATATCCAATATCAGGAATTTCCACATCTTCAACTCTTCCAATAGTATCTGAATCTGGTACTAAAATAGCACCTCTTCCAAATTGAGATCTTACAGAAGAAACTCCAGGAATACTGTCATATTTTCCTCCAGAAATGACTGAAATTGAATCTATCGTTCCTGATGCTGTTTTTGAGTCTGTTTTGTAAGTTGAAATTCCCAATGTTGCGGAATCATATAAAAGAGATTCTGGATATTCCGTTATTGTGTATTCAAATGAACTCTGTCCGATTCCAGATACTTTATGTTTTCCATTATATTTGCTGAAATTATAAGATATTTTGGTTTTTAATGGTACTTCGTCGTCAATTTCTCTTTCAGTCTTTACTTCAAGATTTTCTTCAGAAACTATAGGATCTAATGTATAATATAACTCATTTCTTGAGAAAGAATTTCCAATTATCTCTACTCTAGCATCCTCATCACATCCAATTTGCCCAAAATATTGTACAATTTGAGATCCGTCATCATCTAAATCTAGATATTTTTGGTTATAATTTGAATCTATCCAAATATTAAAATTAAAACATGAAGTTCTTCCAATACCAAAAGGAATTGACAATGAAGAATCTGACAAATCGAATGTTATTTTTTGATTTTTTGTCACATCAATGGGTGGATTGATGGGACTAATGTAACCAGAAGAAGATGATAATATATTTAAAGTGACTGGTTTATTCTTAACTATAGAATTGTAGAAAGTATCACATAATTTAATTCTATCTTTATTGTAAACTAGCACGTAATAAATTCTATTATCTTCCAATCCATCTGCTGGAGATGATGAATTGTGTATAACTTTTTGACCAGTTCTTAATTTGTGATTTGGAACATAAAGAGTGCTGTTTGATACGTCTATAGAATAATAAGTTCTCTTATTTAAAATTATTCTTCTATAATAATCATTATATTCTACGTAGTATTGAGTTGTAATTCCTGAAACAATATTCATTTCAATAGAATCACCATCTAATAATCCATGACTTTCTGTAGTTTCTACAATTACCTTATTTTTGCTTAAACTACCTCGTACTGAGCTGTAAACCGTAGTAAAACTATGATATCTTCCTGCACCCACTCCAATAAAATAAAGTGTGGATGCTGTTGTTCCAATTCCAACATACTGTCCTTGAGTACCTATAGCAACCTTTGCTGTAGAAATTCCTATTAAATCATTTGATAATTTATTTGCATAAATTAATTGTCCATCAGACAAAGTAAATGTAGATATTCCATTAGAAACTTCAATTCCACTACCAGAATTTGAATGATATACTAGTGGCGTATTCTTTTTAAATGCATGATTTTTTATATAAATTGATTTTTCCGGAAGTTCTGCTATTGTCTTTCCAGAACCTGGATTTGAAAAATATATTGTACTAGTCCCAATACCAACTCCTAAAGATAAGGATTCTTGTGGGTCAAAATATATTTTTCTATTTAAATATAATCCTTTAACATTTAATTGCTTATTTGGACCAAATACAAATTTTCTAGATTCTTCTATAAATTTTGCGGGACTAGTATGTGATGTTGATATTGAACCATCATAAGTTCTTAAAACTCTAATTCTAGAATTTTCTTTATCAATGTTTAAAATTTTAATTTTTTCTCCATTAGAAGATAAAATATCATCTTCAATAAGATTTGGGAAATTTAAATTGCCTATTACATTAAAATAAGTAACTAATCCAGTCTGAGAGACTTCATCAACATCAGTAGATACATATAATTTGCTAGAAGTTACTCCAATATTGTATTTTCCTTTCAATTCACTTCTTGTATTATCTAAGGAATCTATAGAAACAACATCAGAATTTGTTAAATTGTGTGGGCTAGATGTAAAACCAATTAAAGATCTGCTGTTTATTGGGTAAAATTCAATATCATTAATAATATCATCTTCAAAATAAACTCTATCAATTGTTTTTCCGAACAGTTTGGAAACTTTTGCGATTGCTCCAGTACCAGCAACTAAACTTTCATCAAAAAGTACATTATCTCCTATTTTATAATTCTTTCCCCCAGAAATTATATCAAATCTCTCTACAGGACCTATAGTTGACGAAAGAACTTTTGGATTTTCTGTTGTTATTTTTATTGGATTATTTACAAACTTATAGTCGGAATTCTCATCTGTTAAATTATATGGATAAGTATTTCTTAAAATGTTATTTTTTTCAAAATTAAAGACATCTTGAGTCGATTCTAAATCAAAATTGAATGCATTTGGTTTAAATTTATAATTTTCTCCAATAACGTATGGAAATACTGGCATTAATTCGCCATCAAATGGACCGCCTTGAACTAGTTGTTCCCCTACAGTCATAAAATATGCATAAACGCCACCAGGAAATTCTGGAGTAGCTACATATCTACCATTACTTTCATCTAAATCTCCCTTTCCAGTAAATGAATAATCCTCTATGAAGAAACCTGCTGGAAAAATGGTCTTGTTTGGTCTTCCTTCAGCATCATCTCTTGGAGTATCATATCCAGATACCATTCTCTTGATGTTTTTATTCTTTGAAGAAACATATCCATATGGTCCATATATTGGACTACCATCATAAGACCATCCTAATATTGGAGAATGGTATTTATTCTCTTCAAAATCATTATTATAGTCACTTCTGTAATTGAGAATGCCATCAATTTCAACTACTGAGAATATTTTCTTCCTTAAATTTCTAGATGGATATAAATGTGTATATTGCGTGCCATAATTTGCGTTTGTAGCTCTAAAAATTACACCATCATCCGAATCAATTTTATTAGAATTTAGTAATCTATGAAATTTATTGATAGACCATTTTTTGGAATTGAACGATAAATTTGCTCCAGTTCCAGTAGTCAATATTTCCAAAGTTGTGTTTAATCCATATCCAACACCTTGAGAAATGACTTTAACATCAACAATTACGCCATTTTCTACAATTGGCGTTAGTATTGCTCCATAACCATCACCAGAAATGTTTATTGATGGGGATGAAAAATAATTACTTCCTCCTTTAAATATTGCAACAGATACAATTTTTCCATCCGAAATAATTGGTTTTATTTCGGCATCGGAGCCAGTATCAAAAAAGTATACTGGTTGTCTGTTATAGTTTATTATTTCGGAAGAACCATATCCAATTGAACCATCATTTACAAATGTATGAGTTATTGGACCTTTAAATATTGGTTTAATAGTAGGTTCAAATAATCTATTTTGTGACGTAGATACTCCAGCATTGTAGGATAATTTTACCTCAATATCTGGATAGTTGAAAATGTGATTTCCACTTCCTGCAGTTTTTATATTTAAATATACTTTATTTTTATAATAAAATTCTGGATCTGTGCTTCTTCCAATTCCAATAGTGTTTCCCAGTCCAATCTGAGATAATTTAAACTCTTTACTACTAATTCTGGTAACGTAATATGAACCAGTAGTTATACCGCTAGGAGGAGATCCATTTTCATTTCTATAGTAAATAATTTCTCCACTTTGATATGGATGTTCGTATACACTAATTGAATCTTTATATGTGTTGATTCCAGTAGAATCTACTAATATCTTCTTATTTTTATATCCAAATCCAGAATTTACTACAGTTATACTTCCAATTTTTCTTTTCTTTCCTAAAAATTCTAAAGTATGAACTCCACTACCATATCCAGATATATCTACTGTGTTTATTCCTGACAATGCATCAGATTGTGTTTCATATAGTCTTACCGAAAAATCATCGACACTACCAATAAAATAATTTGCTCCAGTAGTGATTCCTGTTATATTAACTCCGCCATTTGTTTTATATTTTACATAATCTCCAGTTACAAATTTATGATAAGTAGAAAATCCGATTTGATTTAAATCATTTATGAGTATCTTGGAATTTTTTGATGTTGAATTAAAGTCTTCCGAGTACTGCGAATCTATTAAGTTTGCTTTTGCAATTGCTCCACTTCCACCACCACCAGTAATTTCAATATTCGGTTCATCAATAAAATTAAATCCACCATCAATTACATCTATTCTGTCCAGTATTCCTTCTCCACCCACAAAAATATCTGGAGAACCTGCACCTTCAAATGCTTCGGTTACCGTTAATTTTGGTAAATTAATTAAATCATACTCTTCTCCGCCAGAAGTTATATCAATACTTTCTATTGGACCATAATACATAAAATCTTCAGATTTATAGTTTAATAATTCTACTCCATTCAGTAAAATTCCAGTTTTTCCTATGGGAGTTGTGTAGGTATTTTCATCATATTCAACACCTTTTACATTTCTAACCAGTCTTTGACTGCCAACATCAAATAAATTTCTGTTTCTATCGGAGAATCTTAGTGGATAAAAATAATTACTTTCTACTGTTGACTTAAATATTCTGATAAATTTATTTTCAAAAATATCAGATTTACTTCTAGCAATTTTAAAATTGTCATTGTCAACTTTTTTTACGAAATATACACCAGAATTAATTCCTATATTATCTACTGAAGATGAATTATATACTATTGCTTCTCCGGTAATAAATCCATGATTCTCAAAATTGAAGGTATCACCTTCATACGTTCCACTTAGATTAATTTTAAAATCATTTATTTTCGTATTTTGATAATTTGGTAATGAAGATGCAGTGACGTATCTAGAAGAATCTTCGAGGTCAATATAAGTATTTTGAACATCATTCGATAAACCAGTATCTTTGAATGTTGAAACTACTTTTCTAATGCTGAAAATATTAGCAATCTCAGAAGAGGAAACAATTTTGAATTTTCTTCCAGGAACACTATTGATTGGTGTTTTTGCTAAAAATTTTGTAGTTTGTCTTTCTCCAGAAGTAGTTAAATAGTCAACTTCTACTAAATCATTGTTGTAAATATTATTATTATCATAAGTCTCAATAGAATAATTTAAGTTTCCATCATCAGTAAATTCCTTTACCTTACAATTTACAGATATATTAAAAATCCATTCATTTAATCTGATGTCAAAATCATCAGAATATCCCAAAGATGATATCTTAATTTCATCTCCAGCAAAAATATATTTTCCATCATTTAATACATCAGCGTTTGAAATTACTCCAGTAATCCTAAATCTAATTTCATCTCCAGAATCTTGGAATGAATAAACATAAGAATCTATAGAAGCAATAGTTTCTGAAGGAAATGCCTCAGTTATTCCAGTACATCCTAAAAACTGAGTTAAAGTTTTTTCTTCATATTCTACAATAACTTCCCCAAGTACTCCTGGTAAAGATAATCTTCCACTTCTTGGAAATCCTACAGTGGAATCTACACTAATATAATTTTGGCCAACTTCAATATTTTCTATAAGTTTTGTTCTTGAATGTACTTGAAACTCTCCAAAAAAGCTTCCATCAACAAAAATATCTTTGTTGTAACTGTAGTCTAAGTTTAATTGATAATATTCTTTATTGTTTTTTACTAATTTTGATACTGAGTTTACCGATCCAAGTGCAAAATAATAATAATCATCTTCATCCTGGAAGATTGTTTTATTTTTTAATTCAAGTAAGTCTCCCTGAATTGGTTCAACAATAATAACTTTATCTACTTTGTAAAAGGGTTTTGATGGTTCTAATAAGAAGTCACTTGGTCTAATTGCAGCAACATCTACTCCAAATAATACTTTAAATAAAATTTTGAAAGATTTTTCAGTTCCTTTTGAAGTGTAAAAGTCTCTAGAATTTTTTAAGAAAAGACTTTTATCCACTCCATCGGAAATCTTTCTGTCTTCAAATCCAGGAAGAAATTGGCTTTTTAATTTTCTATAGAAAATTGGTAAGAAAGATAAGCTTAAATTTATAACCTCATCACCGCTGGAATGTAAATCTTCGATTGTATCTGAAAATACTAATTCCTCATCTTTACTTTCAGAAAAAGAAACACCACTAAAACCCCTTACACACTCTTGGAAAGTGTTTTGAGTCTTGGATTTATATAAAATAATTTCCTCATTGATTTTAAGCATTCCATATCTATCAGGAAATCCTTCGGTGCTAGTTACGGAAATTGATTGAACACCATACTGCAAATCGGAGGTTAATTCCGTTGAGTATATTACTTTAGAATTATTATCAACTTTTACAAAACTATCAATATTTTGTAAAATGTCATATGGATTTCCCGCACTATCCAATGATTTATAATATTCCTTTAGAAACTCTGCAACCAAAGGGAAATCTTCCCTAACAAATTGTGGTAGTTGACTTTCTACAACAGAGCTAAGCTTAATTCTTGAGTGTTTCATTTATTACCTTATTATTAGATCTCCGTTTGAGTAGCTTGATGAAGGAGCAAATATTGAACCAGAAGTATCTGAACCAGATTCAATAACATCTTCAACTAGACTAATATCTAGCTCACTACTATCTAGTTGCAAATATAAGTCTTGTAAGCCAATAATATCATTTGATTCTGGAATTGTTGATATTTGGAGTATAGGAACTCCTCCAGATTGCTTTAATGACCCAGTAATTGTAATTGGATTTAAATTTATTTCCCCTTTAATATAATCTATAGTTCCCACATCAGAGGAGATGACATTTGGTTCAGTTTCAGATACTAAAGAAAATAGAATAATTGTTCCAGTCAATCCATCAGAATCTGGAACGTCCGTTAGGAAGACTGGATTTGAGAATAAATCGGTATAGAATCCTGATGACTTTATATTATAACCTTCTTGATTTTTTACATGAATTCGATTTCCAAAACAAATTTCATAATCTGCTGTTTGGTCCAATGCAATTCTAGAATCTCTTCTCATTGTCAATGTTGTAATGTTAGAAGTAATTGCTGGATGAGAATTATCTATTATCGATTGGAATTTACTATATTTAAATCTCGAACCATACTTATTAAATTCTGTAGACTCAGAATACTTTTCAATATTATTAATTACTAAATCTGACAAAGTTTCTGGGTCTTGTACTTTATTTCCATTATAATAAACATTTAGTGTTGCTTGAATGAAGAGATATTTAATATCAACTATTTCTGGAATAATTCCGGCAACACTATAATTTCTTAAATCTAATTTTATGTTTTGCTTAATACTATCAGGAACAAAGTTACCATAAAATGGTTTAATTCCAATATAAACTTTTCCATATTGTGGTGGATCTAGAGATTCTCCGCCAAAAGTGGATACCGTTTGTGCTTCAGAATAAATTCTTGGTATGATCGTCTCATAATCAGATGCAGTAACTGCTCTGTTCTGAGATGCATAGAATCTAGGTGCAAAGTTTTTGATTGAACTTATTGATTCAACTTCTTCTCCACCCTGAGAAGGATTGTTTGTTGTAATTAGTGATATTCCTGAAGTTACGGAAGAACCTTTATCATTTACTAATCTTCCTGAAAATTTAAAGGATGAAAATCCGTTACCTTCTTTTCCATTACCTATGATATAAGAAACTTGAATATAATTACCCTCTTCTAATTTTTTGCCAAAATATCCATCACCAAATATAAGTTCATATCTTTGGTCTTCTACTTCTTGAATATAAAATACTCTTGAAGAAGAATCTACATTAAGAATATTTGTTTCTTTTACAAATTTAGATGCTGCAGAACTTGTAATACTATCTCTTACTACAACTCTAATTGTACTAGTATCAATATTTGGATCCTCCAGAATAAATCTTTGATTTTTAATCAAAGAGGATACCGTAAAATTGGTCGTTAAATAATCACCTTCATAGATGTCTAAATTATCAAAGGTTGCAATGCCATTTGATACTGGTACTGTAACATCACTTGCAATTGAAAATACAGAACTTCTATCTCCAAATAGTCCTGTTGTTGCAACTACACCCTTTTTTAGAGTTACTGTTAATGGAGTGTCTCCAGTAGTATCAACAAAGAAACTAATTGTTGCTCTTGCTGATGTTCTTGACCTTGGTACGTATCCAATGTTTCTTGCGAGTGCAACTACATTCTCTCTCAATGTAGCACTATCAAGAAACACTTCATTACTCACCATATTTGCATTATAAGATGCAATGTATGTGTTATATGCTAGAGTGTCTATAAGTACTGAAAGATTAGACCCTTCAAAATCAAAATCAGTAAAATCCGAGTTAGACCTCAGATAAGCTTTAATAGAAGTTTTGATTTGGTCAAAGTCTAAACTTGTAAAATCTGTAAGTGCCATTATCGGACTGATTGTAGAGCAAATGATAATTGTTGTGCAGGAACATCTACACCAACAATTTTGTATCTAATTGTAACTTCAAATTCATTATTTTCAAAATTTGGATTAATATTAACAGCAATCAATTCTACTCTTTTTTCATAGTTTGTAATTGTGTTTTCAATTTCTTCTCTTAATATTGATGCGCTAACTTCATCAATATTTTCAAATAAAGACCTAGTAACATTAGAACCTAGAGATGGGTTAAAAAATCTCTCCCCAGGAAAAGTATATATTAAATTTCTAATAGAGCGAGCAATTGCAGTCTCATTTCTAGTTGTAATTATGTCAAAAGTTAGGGGATTAGCCTGCATAGACAGACTAATATCCTTATACGCCTGAATAACTCGCTCCCCTGCCATTTATGTTCCTATTATACTATTTTATTTATTATCCAAAAATAGGTTCTGTACCATATTCCCAATCATCATAGTCCTCATCATTTCGAATCTTTTCATGAATTTCTTTTTGAACTTTAAAATCATGCTTTTTGGGTGTCATATCATCTTCATTAATCTCACGAAGCATACGAGATTTTTCTGTAGGGTTTGAATCATAATCTGTTATTAAACGTGTTGTGCCCCACATTTCTCTCATGTAATTTGAATCACGATCTGGATGTGGATAAATTGCCATCTGTTTTCTCCTGTAATTAAGGTTGAACAGAACTTTTTAAGGGGTTCCTATCCCTATAAAAGATAACTCTATGGCGAGGGATTCTGGACGAGGGTCAAAGCGATTCTCTATAAGGTTCTCTATAAGGTTCTCTATAAGGTTCTCTATAAGGTTCTCTATAAGACTCTAAGATATTCTGAGATAAAAAAAAGAGTGCTCAGATATCGACTTAAACGATACCTAAACACTCATAGTTTTATTGAATTTGGGTATCTAATACTATTTACCCTGACCACGATATGGTTTACGTGCTTTGTTACGAGATGTGGCAGCATATTTTGTGTGACTCCCAGAACCCTGCCGAGTTAGTTTGGGTTTGGACTCAATTTTTTCACCGCCAGTAAAATTAGGACGACGTGCCATTTTCAATTACCTCCAATTCAATTTCAAGTGGGTCAAATACTCCGTTATCATAATACTGAGATGCCATTTCGTCAAGTACCTCAGTTACCTCTTCATAAGATAGATTCTGATAAATTCGTCTACCTTTATAAAGAATATTCATTCGATCAGATGATTCGTGTCTTTTCATGTCCAACACGAATACGAGGATCACACCAAATCTCAAATCCTGCCTCTTTTGCATCTAGACAGAATGAAACATCCTCTCCACACATATCCTGCACGGCACCAGATTCAAATACTTGCATCTTCGGTGCAAACCATGGATACTCTAGATTCTCAAAAACTCCATTCTTAATCAGTACCCATCCAAATCCAGTATAATCTACAGTAAATGGCTTACGACGCTTGGTAATACCATCAACCATCTCATGATTCATTACACCACCATTGCTACGAAACTCTTCTTCCTCTAGCCAGTGTGCAACTGATGTTGTACGTCCATCTTCAGTACAATACCATCCTGCAGTAATCTCCTTTTCCTCCCCCTCTTCAGGAAGTGCTAGATCACATAGTTGCCAAAACTTCTCAGTATTGAAAACAATATCACTATCAATCCAAAGTTGATAATCATACTTCAATTTACCATCCCATGGAATCTGCTTTGGTCCCCTTAGAACATTCGCTCCAAGACACTTACAACGTGCAAAGTTAACCATTGATGAATAATCCTGAGAAATCTGAATATTCATCCCGTTCTGCACTAAGTCAAATGCAAGTTGTACAAAACTCTTGAGAAATGTAAATGAACATCCACGACCTGGAAGACAAAATACAATACTCTTCCCTCGCATCCGTTCCTTAATTGCATCATAGTCCCATTCAGGACCTTCATTCTTTACTGGTGCTTTTGCTTTTACAGTGAATCCTTTTGCCATTTGATTAATAAAACCTCAGTTCAATTCTATCGTTCTATTTATTTTCTGTCAATGAGACGCTTCTTTCCAATTCTCGGAATTTACATCTAGTTCCTCATAACTTAAATCCTCTAACTCATAATCTGAATTCAATAAGTCTACCATATTATTGAGTGTTGTCCACACAGTCTTAAACTCCATCTCAGATATATTGTGCATAATACAACGCTTCTTTGCATATATGTGATAAACTTTTGACATATAAATTTTTTTCCGAAAATTTTTTCAGTCACTCTTATTTCGTAACCGCATTATATATGACGACTAT
>Ga0181590_10004415_pt1 | contig 11704 bp, 6 predicted proteins | sample 071ome_34_FD_132446 | JGI IMG/M metagenome (GOLD analysis project Ga0181590, IMG submission 132446) | Coastal salt marsh microbial communities from the Groves Creek Marsh, Skidaway Island, Georgia - 071411BT metaG (megahit assembly) | ecosystem: Environmental > Aquatic > Marine > Intertidal zone... | reverse complement strand
CTATGCTCGCTTCGCTGACCACAGACGCTCAACGCGAGGAGGTGGAGGCCTACCAAGAAGCTTCGGCACGCCGCAGCGAGCGCGACCGCCAAGCGGATACAAAAACGATTTCCGGCGCCTTCACGGGAGCCTATGCCAGCCATCCGTTCACAGGCGCTCCAGTGCCCATCTGGACCAGTGACTACGTATTGATGGGCTATGGAACGGGGGCCATCATGGCCGTTCCGGCGCACGACAGCCGCGACTATGCCTTTGCCAAGCATTTTGATCTACCCATCCAAGCCGTGGTAGCCGGTGGAGACCTTGCCGTAGAATCGTACGACGCCAAAGAGGGCGCCCTCGTGAATTCGGACTTTTTGAACGGCTTACAGGTCAAAGAAGCCATTGAGCGCGCCATTGTAGAAGTGGAAGCGCGTGGTCTGGGCGAGCGACGCGTGCAGTACCGCTTGCGGGACGCGGTGTTTGGCCGCCAGCGCTACTGGGGCGAGCCCATTCCGGTGGCCTACCGCGACGGGGTGCCCGAGACCTTGCCTTTGGAAGAGTTGCCTTTGGTCTTGCCTGCCGTAGATGCCTACTTGCCCACGGAAGACGGCGAGCCTCCTTTGGCGCGTGCGGCGGCTTGGCAGTCACGCGAAGGCCTTCCCTTGGAGACCACCACCATGCCCGGTTGGGCAGGAAGTTCCTGGTATTTCTTGCGCTACATGGACGCCCAGAACGACGGCGCCTTTGCCGCGAAAGACAAAGTGGACTATTGGAACCAAGTGGACCTCTATGTCGGCGGCAGCGAGCACGGTACCGGCCACCTCCTCTACTCCCGTTTTTGGGGTCATGTCCTGAAGGATTTGGGGCACATCCCCTTTGCCGAACCCTTTCAAAAACTTGTCAACCAGGGCATGATTCAGGGCATTTCGGCCTTTGTGCACCGGCTTGAAGGCACTCAAACCTATGTGAGTTCGGAGGCGTTACAGGGCCGAAAGAGCCAGCGAATCCATGTGGACGTTCGGTTTGTGAATGAAAAAGACGAACTGGACCGAGACGGTTTTAAAGCTTGGCTGCCCGAATTTGCCCAGGCGACCTTTGAACCCGCTGATGGCCCGATTAAGCTTGATCGGGAAGTGGAGAAGATGTCCAAGTCCAAGCACAACGTCATCAACCCCGATGCCATCTGTGCCGACCACGGCGCTGATGCCCTCCGGTTGTACGAAATGTTCCTCGGCCCCTTGGAACAGTCCAAGCCCTGGGATACCAAGGGCTTGAGCGGCGTGACCGGATTCTTGCGCAAGGTCACCCGTTTGATGGACAAGCGCAGCGCCGATGCTGCGAGCAAAGACGAACTCAAGACCTTGCACAAGCTCATCGAAAAAGTGGAGAAAGACATGGAGAATTTATCCTTCAACACCACCGTGAGCGCTATGATGATTGCGGTCAACGAATGGTCCGGGCAAACGTCAATTTCCACCTCCACTCTCCGCGAATTTGCGATCCTACTCTCCCCCCTGGCTCCTCACTTGGCGGAAGAGCTGTGGGAACAATTGGGGGGGGCGACGAGTATGGCCTATGTTCCTTTCCCTGTATTGAATCCGGAATTTTTGGTGGAGGATGCTATCCAGTACCCCGTCCAATTCAACGGGAAAACGCGCTTCTTCGTGGAAGTACCCACGACGAATACGGCCGCTGAAGTGGAAGCCCTCGTGCGGGCCCATGAAAAAACGGAGGGCTATGTGGACGGCAAAACGATTCGAAAAGTGATCGTCGTGCCAGGCCGTATTGTAAATGTGGTGGTAGGTTAAATCCTACTCGGCAAGCGCAGCCAAGGAATCAATCTGTGCTTTGAGCGGCGCCATGTGGGCCTCGTAACTTGCCCACAATTTGGATGGCAGGGGTTCCGTCCGTTGCATGGGCTCACGCAGTGGATCCACTTGCTTCCCATTTTTCCAGAAGCGGTAGCAGACATGAGGCCCGGTCGCCAAACCGGTTGAGCCCACATAGCCGATTACTTGCCCTTGCTCTACGCGTGTCCCATTTCGCATACCTTTTGCGATGCGGCTCATATGCAGATACTGTGTGGTATAGGTTCCGTTGTGTTTGATTTTTACATAGTTCCCGTTCGCACTCGTATACGTGGCCGCGACAACCGTACCACCCGCCGTTGCGAGGATGGGCGTACCGGTTGGGGCCGCATAATCCGTACCTAAGTGGGCCTTCCAACGCTTCTGAACCGGATGGAAACGGTTTTTCGAATAGCGTGAAGTGATGCGCGCAAATTCCAATGGTGCCTTGAGGAACATTCGCTTCAGCCCTTCCCCCTCTTCGGAATAGAAATCGCGAATGCCGTTGGCTTCATCTTCAAAACGAAAGGCATAGAAAGGCTTCCCATTGTGCACGAAGCGGGCTCCGAGAATTTTTCCGGTCCCAACAAAGGAGGTGTCATCGACATAGCGCTCTTCAAAAATCACTTCAAAGCGATCTCCTTTTTGAATTCGGAAGAAGTCAATGGTCCAGGCGTAGACTTCGCTCAATCGGACGGCTACGGCAGGCGATACATTTTGGTTGGAAAGGGTTTCATAGAGCGAAATTTCAATGGAACCGGCCACCATCCTTTGCACCACCTTGGTGGGGCGCTCTACGGCTTGAACATACAAGCTGTCCAAACCAAATATGATGTACTCCGTCTGCGAGGATTCGTACACGAAATACTGCGCCGCGGAGGCACTGTCCGCCGTACGAAATACCCAATAAGCATCTCCTGCGCGCCATCGGCGTGGATTGAAGGTTCCTTTGGCCATTTCTAGTAAGTTGGCCACCTTGGAATACGGCACGCCTAGCTCATCCATGACTTGCCCGAATGCTTGGCCTTCCTTCACGAGGTAGCGCGTAGGGGCATATTCGGCCAAGGATATGCCATACATGCTACCGGGGTCCACGACTTCTCCCGAGTCACCCAGGATGGGATCCTCACCAGACCCGTTGCAGGCCCGGACCAAGAAATAGAGAATGGTCACGAACAACACGCCCATACCACCGGCTTTGGCGCGGCGCACAAGACGCTTTTTGGATTTCTTGGGAGAGGTCATCGACTAGTGGGGAAAGTTCAAAACTACGGACCACCTCCGGGAAAGCCACGTAAAATTTCAGCATTCCCATATAGTTTTTCCACATCGACTGCCAGATCCCAGAGCGGACAGGCTATACCCCTTGTGAATAGCGATCTGCAAAGGACTTGCCCCACTCCGCCTGTTCTTCGGGCGACCACAAAAAGGGAAAGAAAATACGCTTTTGGAAGCGCGGGGGAAGGTATTTCTGCCAATTCGTCCCGCCCGTTGCGCGGGCATCTGCTGGTTGTTTCGCCAGGTAGCGCACCGCGGAACGGTAGTGCTGTAGAGGCCACAAAACATTGACATATTGATCAAAGGCACGAAGCTCTTTCACTAAATCCTCGTGGAGGCTTCCCGAAGCATGTAGGACTGCCGCACGCTCAGAAATGGACCGCCCCTGTGCCTTCCGGGCACGCCTGCTAAATTCCTCGCCATATTTTAATTCAAATTGCTGCAAGGTGAGCGTCTTCTGGCCATCCTTTTCAAGTGTAGCACCGCGCAGCCAATAGATATTCTCCAGTAGGGTGTCCGTGCTCGTTTCGGAGGCAAGGATCTCACGTTTTTCGAGGTGCACCAAGTCGTTGAGCTTCGCGCTCGCCAGCTCAATCATACGGTACTGGCCAGACTGGAAACCGCTTGCAGGAATGAGGGCCATGCGGAAGCGCAAAAACTGTTCGCGGTCCATACCATCCACCATGACACCAAAGCTGTGCTCTAGGGCGCCGAAGTAGCGGTTGGCACGACGAATAGCCTCTGTGAGGGCTTCTTGGTCGGTCGATTCCGCGGCCACCATGGGTTCCAACTCATGCAGCACCAACTTGAAATACAATTCTGTAATCTGATGGTACATGATGAAAATAGGCTCATCATGGTGGGAAGTGCGGGGCTGCTGAAGACTCAGCAAGCTATCCAAACGGATATAATCCCAATATGTGAGGTAGTCTGCCTCGAGCAATCCGTCCAAAAAGTCTAACAACTCTTGGCCCGAAGCGGCATATTTTTCTTGGAGGGCTTTTATGCGCCCTGAGATGGCGTCGTCCATACCCGAAAGGTACGGCAGACCAACGGCTGCTTGGCGCTTGGGGCTTAGCTTCCCTTTGAAATCGAAAAGGAGAACGTCGTGCCGGCACCCAGGGCGCTCGTCACCTTGATCGAATGCCCGTGGGCTTCAATAATGTGCTTGACGATGGCCAGCCCCAAACCAGTTCCGCCGATTTTTTTTGTGTGGGTTCGGCTCCGGTCCACGCGATAGAACCGCTCAAACACCCGATTGAGGTCTTCTTTGGCGATGCCAATGCCATTGTCTTCGATGGTCACATTGTAGTTCTTTTCCGCATCCAGTATCGAGACCTTCACCAAGGCTCCTTCGGTTTCACGAGAATATTTGATGGCATTGCTCAGCAAATTCAAGATGACCTGATCCATGCGTTCAGGGTCCGCATGAACCATGCAGGGCGATGCGGCATCATAGTCACGAATCACCTCAATGTCTGAACTCTGAAGTCGATCAGACATTTGCTCGAGGGCATCTTCGACCTGCTCTGAGAGGCTGTACGTTTCTTTATTCAGCGCCAACTGGCTTGATTCGAGACGTGCTAAGACATCCATATCCTGCACCAAGCTAATCATGCGCTCCACATTTCGGTTGGCTTTTTTCAGATAGTCCTTGCGGACTTTGCCTTCCTTGACCCCGTCGATCAAGGTTAGTATGTAGCCTTGAATGTTAAAAATAGGTGTCCGAAGTTCGTGGGAGAGGTTGGCAATGAATTCGCGGCGCACGTCATCTCGGGCCTGCAGGTTGACCACTTCCGTGGAGGTGCGTTGTGCCCAACTGCGCACTTCCATTTCTACTTTTCCGATTTCTTCCGCATCGGCCAAAAGTGCATTTCGGTATTTGTCCGGGTTGGAAATCACCTTGTAAATCTTGAGCAATCGGGTGTACAGGAATTGGCGGACCAAGGCCTCAACCAAAAAGGCGACGGAACTCGCGATGAAGATGCTCAGCAGAGAGATTTCGAGAAAGGGGATTTCTGCAATTGGCAATGGCAATCCCCTGGAGGGGCTTTGGACAAGGACGAACAGGGCAAACATGACGCCCCAAACGACCGGACCCAGGCAAGCCGCCACAAAAAAGGCAATCCGTTCTGGACGATCTAGCATTCGGACTTATTCTTCGAATTTATAGCCCACCCCTTTGATGGTCTTGATGCGAACGTCGCCAATTTTTTCACGGATTTTTCGGATGTGTACGTCAATTGTACGGCCCCCGACCACCACTTCTGTTCCCCAAACACGGTCCATAATGGTATCGCGTGAGAAAACTTTGCCCGGCTTGCTAGCGAGGAGTTGAAGCAGCTCAAACTCCTTGCGAGGCATGTCGAGGATTCCCTCCCCTTGATGCACTTGGTACTTTTCTAAGTCGATGCGCAAATCGCCCCGTTCAATGATGTTCGATTCACCTTCTTCGGACTTGGCATTTCGGCGAAGCAAAGCCTTGATTCGGCTGACTAAGACCTTGGGTCGAATCGGCTTGGTGATGTAATCATCCCCACCTGATTCAAAACCGGCCACTTGGGAGTAATCCTCCCCCCGAGCACTCAGAAAAGCGATCACGGTGTGGGCAATTTCTGGAGTGGCTCGAATGGCCTCGCAGGCTTCCATTCCATCCATCCCAGGCATCATCACATCCAAGAGGACCAAGTCCGGCTTGAATTTTTTGCACATCTCGACCCCTTCCAGTCCGTTTTTGGCTGTTTCCACCTTGAAACCTTCCTTCACAAGATTGAAGGAAATGAATTCACGAATGTCCGGATCGTCGTCGACGAGTAGTATGGTATGCTTACTCATAACTCCATATTTATGGGGTTGATATTCCCAAATTTACCCCCATATAACCCTGCAAAATGGGGATTTACAATTCGATAACACCGAATCGATTTGGGGCTAACATCCCCCGTTGGAATGTTAGGATAATATTACGAAAACCCTCGGGAGCCGAGGGGAAATATTTGTTGATGTTCGCTTAATCGTCTCGTAACATGGGCCCGATAGGTTTGCCTCATCAAACAAACGAACAGACTTATGTACAAGACGCTTTCAATCCTTGCAGTCGCAGCAGTCACATTTGCTTCTTGCGAGCCTTCCACCCCGGTAGATCCAAACCCAAGAGATAATAAAACCAAAATTATCTCTGAAAACGTTACCGCCAACCAAACGTGGTACGCAGACACCGTGTATCAGTTAGGTGGACGTATTACCGTTACGGCTGGCGCAACCCTTACCATTGAGCCTGGTACCGTCATCAAGGGTGAAGCAGGCACAGGTGCCAACGCTACCGCCCTGTTGATTGCCCGTGGTGGCAAATTGATGGCTGAAGGAACTGCCTCGATGCCCATCATCTTCACAACCGTGGCGGACGAAATCACCCACGACCAATTGATGACCGGAGATTTCAAGAGCCCAAATCTTGACCCCACCGTAAGCGGCCTTTGGGGTGGTGTCATCGTTCTTGGAAACGCTAAAATTTCTGCTTCGAACTCTTCTGGCGACGTGTCGGAAGTCCAGATTGAAGGCATTCCCACCTCTGACGCCAACGGTCTTTACGGCGGTTCGGATGATGCAGACAATTCCGGTGTTATGAAGTACGTTTCCATCCGTCACGGCGGTGCAAACATCGGTTCCGGAAACGAAATCAATGGCCTGACCCTTGGGGGTGTTGGTTCTGGAACGACTGTTGAAAACGTAGAGGTTGTTTCGAACCAAGACGACGGCATTGAATGGTTTGGTGGAACCGTAAATGTGACCAATGTAGTGGTGTGGAACGCCGGCGACGACGGTATCGATACCGACCAATCTTGGGGTGGCACTTTGGACAATTTTGTCGTCATCACTCCTTCCGATCGTGCTTTTGAATTGGACGGCCCAGAAGGTAATTATGAAGCCTCACATACCATCAAAAATGGCAATGTTCAGGCCTCAAGTGCTGACATCACTTCAGGTGATTTGATCAACACCGACGCCAACTCATTGGTCAGCTTGGAATCGATCTACATCACCGATATCATGCCCGGTCAAATCATCAACCGAATTGATGCAGCCGGTGTGTTTTACACAGACATCGTTCTAAATGTGGATACGGTAAGCAACTACATCAAAAACAACGGCACACATCCTGGCATCACCGCCGGAACAACACCTAAAGCCAACACCTCTGTCTTTGGTTGGACTTGGGCCGCTCAAGCTGGTGTTATCCAGTAAGTTTCTAAACCATTAACAAATGGTTAAACAAGTGCCCGCATGAAAGTGCGGGCATTTTTTATTTAGACTTTTGCGCCAACAAATTGAGCACCTATGCGCACTTTTATTTCTACTGCCCTGTTTATCAGCTCTTTGAGCGCCATTGCTCAAAACGGAACGCTTCGAGGAACCGTACTGGATGGCGAAACGGGCGAAACCATCATTGGAGCGGCGGTGAGTTGCGCTACATGTGGAAGCGGAAATACAGCGACCGACCTCGACGGCCACTTTACCTTGAAAGCGGCTCCAGGGACGCACACGGTGGAAATCTCCTACTTCACCTTTCAAACCCTCAAATTGATGGGCGTAAAAGTGCTAGCCAATGAGGTGACCGTGCTTGGTGAGTTGACCCTGCAGCCGGAGGATAATTTAAAACTCGACGAGGTCACCATTGTGGCGGAGGTACAACGCAATACCGATGTGGCCCTTTTGACCCTAAAGAAAAAATCCACGGCCATGGTCGATGGAATTTCGGCCGCCCGCATTGGCCTAATCGGCGATGCTACCGCCGTGGAAGCTGCCAAGCGTGTAACCGGTGTGACGGTAGAAGGCGGGAAGTACGTCTACATCCGAGGATTGGGTGACCGCTATTCGAAGACGACACTCAACGGAATGGACATCCCCGGTTTGGACCCGGATAAGAACACCATACAAATGGACATCTTCCCCACGGATTTGGTCAGCAACATTGTGGTGAGTAAGTCTTTCACGGCTGATCAACCCGCTGACTTCACGGGAGGCTTGTTGAATATCGAAACCAAAGCCTTCCCAGACAAGAAACTGGGCAGCTTCTCGATCAGCACGAGCTACAATCCAGCCATGAACTTGAATCCCAATTACCTCACATACCAAGGAGGACGCCTGGATTTCTTGGGCTTTGACGATGGAACCCGCCGTCTTCCCACCGGAGCACGTGCTTCCCAGATCCCTACCCCCATTTTCTTCCCTACAAGCGAAGTCAACGCCTTTGTTCAGAGCTTTAACCCCACGTTGGGCGCCATGAAGCGTATGTCCCTCATGGATGTGAGCATGGGCTATTCTACCGGAAATCAATGGGAAGGTAAGAAGGCCTCAAAGTCTGGCGAGATTCCCAAGTTGGGCTATGTGTTTTCCTTGACATACAAGAACAACTACACCTTCTACGACGACGTCTTTTATGGTGAATATCAGCGCTATAGCGATCCTAGCGTCTACGAAATGCGCTACGCCACCAAGCAATCCGGTCAACTCGGTGAACAAAGCACGCTGATCGGCGGCATTTTGGGATTTGCGTACAAAACCAATTTGAAGAAGTACCGCTTTACACTGATGCATCTGCAAAATGGAGAGAGCCGCGCGGGCCAATTCACGATAGACAATGACGACGAAGCAGTGGGCCAATCGGGCTATTTGGCCTTTGCCAATAACTTGGAATATAATCAGCGCTCCTTAACCAACATTCTGATCAACGGAACGACCGTAAAGCCCGAAAAAGGTATCGAAATCGATTGGCGCATTTCGCCCACCTTGTCGCTTTCAACCGATCCGGACATCCGTAAGACGGCCTTCACATATGGTCCCTTGGATACGTTCTTCTCTGCGGGCGCGGGGGGCAACCCTTCGCGCATCTGGCGCTACCTGCAAGAAGTCAACGTGCCTTTCCGCTACGACGTGACACGCAAGCTTACGTTGTTTGATGAGGCGGCAAAGTTCAAATACGGGGTTGGAAACGCATTCAAATTTCGCCACTATGAAATCCTGTTTTACGATATGCAGTTCTTTGGCCTTCAAAACTGGTCAAGTGATGATCCCAATCAGGTCCTAAATCCTGACAATATATACCCGAATTATCCCAATAGAATCTACTACCAGTCTGGGAACAATACGCCCAACCCCAACGAATACGCGTCCAACAGCAACACCGCGCATGCCTATGTCAGTACAGAGGTGGCGCTTAACATTCGCACCAAAGCAGTCCTAGGTTTGCGCGCCGAACACTTCATCCAGCGCCATACAGGACGCGATCAAACCTACGCCAGTGGGGACGTGACGAATGGCAAGAATTTGACCAACGATGTCGTGCTTAACTCTTTGGACCTCTTCCCTTCTTTGAACGTCATTTACTCCTTAAATGAATCGCAAAATTTGCGCTTGTCTGCCACCCGGACGATTGCACGCCCTTCCTTCAAAGAGTTGAGTTTTGCCCAGATTATTGACCCCTTGACGAACCGAATTTTTAACGGGTCCTTCTTCGAATATGCCGCATGGTCTGGCCAACTGGTCGAAACCCGAGTGAACAATGCCGATGTGCGTTGGGAGAAGTTCTTTGAGCGCGGACAAATGTTCTCCATCAGTGGTTTCTTTAAGGACTTTAGTAACCCCATCGAAATGGTGCGCATCGCCGAACAGCAAACCTCGACTGAATTCCAACCTCGAAATGTCGGCCGTGGCACCATGCTGGGCGCTGAAATCGAGTGGAACGCCAGCTTTGCCGCTATGAGCCAAAAATTGGAAAACCTTTTCTTCAATGGAAACATCACCCTGATTGAATCCCAAATCACCATGAGTGAAGTGGAGTTCAATTCCCGAAAGAGCTACGAGCGCGTGGGCGAAACCATCGTCAACACCCGAGCCATGGCCGGTCAAAGCCCTTATGTCTTGAACGGCGGCGTAAGTTACACGGCTCCCGAGAGCCAGACCAACGTGGGCGTCTACTACAACGTCAAGGGCCAAACCCTTCAAATTGTGGGTATGGGCTTGTTCCCCGATGTGTATACCGAGCCTTTTCACAGCCTCAACTTCAGCTTTTCAACAAAGGTGGGCAAGGAGAAGGGCATCGATCTCAAACTGCGTGCGAGCAATCTCTTGAACGACGATGTGGTGAGTAGCTATGTCTCTTTTGGAGCGCCTGATCAAATCTTCAGCCGTTACGCACCCGGGTGGGCACTCAGCGCAGGTTTATCCTTTCAGCTTTAATTGATTGCGGGCTCGTATCGCATTCTTTTTTTGGGCTGTGGCGAAGTACCTTTGAATCCTTGATGGAGGTTATTCGGAACACGTTAAAATTCATTTGGTTCCTCGCCCTGGTGGCGGGGAATTTTTCGCTTTGGGGTCAGGCGCCGGAGCGCATTCGGATTATGACCTACAATCTGCTTAACTACCGCAACATCACCAGCTACTGTCCAAGCAGCAGCAACAACCCCGTTACCAAGGAAGGCTACCTCGCGACCATCGTAGATTACACGCAACCTGACCTACTGATTTGCAATGAAGTAAACGGGGACAACGCCACGCCGCATGGTCGCATCCTCACCTACAGCCTCAATGTCAATGGCGAAACACGCTGGGAAAAGACGGATTTCTTTTCCAACGGTTCGTCCCTGATGAACGGCATTTACTACGACCAAAACAAGCTGGGGCTACTCGACCAAGACATCATCACCAAGGATGTCAGCAACCAGAATCTGGTGCGCGGCATTGACGTGAAGCGCTTCTACTACAAAGACAGCTTGCTGTACATCAACCCGGATACGGTCATTTTTACCGTTTTTGCGGCGCATTTAAAGGCCGGCTCCACGGCCAGCGACATCGCCGATCGGGCACGTGAGACCGCGGCCCTGATGGCCTACCTCCAATCCCACAATGTGGGGAACTATTACTTCTTGGCAGGAGACCTCAACATGCCCAAGAGCCAAGAAACGGGCTTCCAAAACTTGCTCAATCCCAGTACGAGCAGCATTCGCTTTAACGATCCGGAGAATCAACCCGGAAACTGGAACAACAACTACACTTTCCGAAATCTGCATACCCAAAGCACCCGAGACGGCGCCACCAACAACGGGTGCTTTTCGGGCGGAGGGTTGGACGACCGCTATGACCACGTCCTTTTCAACGACAACGTGGCCAATGGTTCTGGAAAGATGACCTATGTGGCAGGTTCCTTGACGCCCGTGGGCAACGATGGACTGCACTTCAATTCGTCCATCAATTCGCCGACCAATAATTCTGTGCCCGCCAATGTGTTGACGGCCTTGTACGAGATGAGCGACCACCTGCCAGTGTACGTGGACATCGACGTGGAGCGCTTGCAGATTTCCCTGGATGAGACGCATGCCCTACCGGTCCAAATTTTAGGCAACCGCCAAGACGGCTACTGGGTAGAGGTGAGCCAAACCGCCATGGGTTCGACCTGGCGCTGTGTGGACCTTTTGGGCCGAACACTCCTAAGTGGCCGCGTTTCGTCGCTTCGCTTTCCCTTGGGGCTGCCGACCTCTACGGGGCTGGTGCTCTTTGTTCTTGAACCGCAGGGGCGCCTGCAAAGCACCCTCAAGTTG
>Ga0181590_10004408_pt1 | contig 11713 bp, 11 predicted proteins | sample 071ome_34_FD_132446 | JGI IMG/M metagenome (GOLD analysis project Ga0181590, IMG submission 132446) | Coastal salt marsh microbial communities from the Groves Creek Marsh, Skidaway Island, Georgia - 071411BT metaG (megahit assembly) | ecosystem: Environmental > Aquatic > Marine > Intertidal... | reverse complement strand
TTAGCACTAGTTCTGTAATTTTTATAAAGAACAACCTTTCTTCAGAATCTTCTTCAAGAACATTCACTGCCGAATTCATTAACTTCAAAAAATGAGCTTGCCCTTCATCTAATAATTTAAAATCTACCTCTCCTCCACTTTTTAAAACTTCTAATTGATTTTTAACATTAATAATATCAATAGTAATTAATGAGAGGAAATCTGTTACATTGGAATTAGTAACTGCTTCAATATTGAGTTTTTCATCTCCATTCAAAAACGCACGATGAACAGATTCCCATTCTATTAAATCAGTTTCTATCGCATATACTTTTTTCTGATAAAACTCTAGATTAATTCGCTGACTCAACATTCTTTGTTTCCCTGCTACGTTAATCATGTAGGCGTCGGATTTCTTTTGTTCGAGCCAATATTGAATAAAAGCTTGGTTAAATACCAATACTAAAATTGAAATTATTATACCTAACGTATATTTTTTATTCATCACTAACAAGTACGGTACGAACTCAACTCGTTTTAGTTCCCTTAATATTTAAAAAGAAGTAAATAATTAAATCGTTCGATTAATTCTATATTTGCAATCCAAATTTTGTAACATGAAAATCAATTTAACGAACGGAATATTAGCGGTAGGACTTGTAGTTTTATATATTCTTCACTTTAATTCAACTGGAAAGGTAGAAAAAGGAGAAATGACAATTGAAGAAACCATTGATTCAACTGTATCAGACTCTGTTGCTATGATTGATTTAAGTGACACGACTTCATTAGACTCATTAAAAGAGGCCGACTTCTCAAGAATTGGTTTCATTAATATGTTCAAAGTAGTTGAGCAATGCCCTATCTTGAAAAACGATCTCAAAAAGCTTGAGCAGCAACAACTAAGTTTACAAAGACAAGAGGCTCAAATTTACCAGGACTTTGACGCATACCGATCTAAGAAAGAAAACGAACTAAAAAGAATGCAAGACAAAGGTTTATTGGATCAGATGACCTATCAAATGGAAATGAAAGAAATGGCTCAAAAACAAGCAGAAGCTGAGCAAAAAGTAATGGATTTAAAACCTAAAGCAGAAAACTTGCAAAAAAGCCAAATGACAATCACTCAGAAAAGAAATGAGATTGTTCAAAAAGCTTTAGATGAAATCAATAAAAAATTAAAGCTTGATTATGTTTTAGTACAAGACGGAATGAACACTTCATTTTTCCCTCTAAATGAGAAGAATGATATTTCGGAACAAATTATCCTTGTTGTTAACAAAAACAATAAATAATCATGTTTATAGCTCAAGAGAAAAAGAAAAACAACATTATAGAATATGTGCTTTACATGTGGCAAGTTGAGAATATTATTCGTGCTTGCCAATTTAATCTTGAGATTATTAAATCGAATGTAATAGCCCAATTAGGCCTTACTGAAAACGATAAAGAATTAGTGGCTGAATGGTATGTTGATTTGATTCTACAAATGAAGAGTCAAAACCTTCAACAAACAGGTCATCTTGCTTTTACGCGTGATATAATTACTGAGCTTTCTTTACTGCATCAAACCTTGCTTAAAACCTACTCAGACAAAGGTTACAATCCGCTATACAACAACGCAAGGGCTGATATTTTTGAATTACAAAAGAAACAAGCTAACGAAGTCACTGAGATAGAGGCCTGTATGACTGGGTTATTTGGGTTGTGGACATTGAAATTAGGCAAGAAAAAAATCTCAGCGGAGACTCAACAATCTTTTGATCGAATTTCAAAAATGATGGCAAGACTTGGAAAGAATTATCACGAAATGATGAACCAAGTAAACACTCAACTAGGAGTTTAGTTTTTGATATAAAGCCTCGTCTTCAAATCCATTGGCATTCTTAATCCAATCTTTTTTCACCCCCACTTTTTTGTAACCTAAAGTTTCAAAAAGTGTTAAGCTAGCTTTATTAGAAACACCAATATTAGCATAAATCTGATGTAAATCTAGATGGTTAAAACAATACTCCTCCATCAACTCCAAAGACTCCCTTGCATATCCTTTACCCCTTGCATTAACATCTATTAAAATACCTACTCCTGCCCGCTTGTGTTTTGGTTCAAATTCAAACAAATCAATCAAACCAACAGGCACTCTATTTTTATCTACAATAACGAGTCTTAATTGCTTAGACGCATAGATATCTAGATGCTGAGTCTCCAAATACTGTGTTAAAACAAACCTCGAAAAAGGAGCTAAAGTATGTGAAACCTCCCAAATTTCAGGATCATTTTCCCAATAATATATCACCTCCAAATCGGTAGGCTCAAGAGCACGAAGTGATATGTTTTTGCCTTTCAATAACATAAAACAAACTTAACGAAAAACCTGTCACGAAAGAGTGTTTTTTCTCTCTCTCTGAGCACTCTGAGGGAGAAAATCAACCCAACACTTTTGGAAGCGCTTTATGGATAGCTTCATTCACGTCAAAAACAGTGTATCTTTTCATCAACAACTCCCCTTTAGCCATTGCATCATCCAAGTTCATTTGGTAATACCCCTCGATAATTCCTTGAGATTGAAGTTTTGGTAAAAGATCAAAAATCAAATGCACGTCATGCACTTCAGTTTGATACGTTGAACGCATAAAATCTTTTATCGGACTTAAACAGGTTGCTGCTCCAATATCAACTCTAGGATAAGCCTTTACCACTTGCCTAGCAGCATCTAGCATTTGGATATCTGAATAAACCGAAGGAAGTTTTAGTTTAACAAAAATGCTCTCTACGTTTTGCTTTTTTATGTGATTAAGATAAATATCTACATCCCTATCGAAAGTTGGACCTTTGGTACTGATTCCATAAACTTTACCAGAAACAGTCAAAGATAAATGAGGAGGAACTGTACGGGCATTTAATATCAAAAGATAAACACCTTCGTATAGTTGCTCCTCAACCAAGGATTGTAGATTTAAAATCTTAAAATCAGACATTGATAGTTCCTTTAAAAACGAACTCTGCCGGCCCTTCTAACCAAATATTTTGATAACCATCATCAACCTTTTGAAATTTAACTTTCAAATTCCCACCTTGAGCTTTTACATTCAACTCATCTCCAGAAAACTGACCTGTTGAATGAGCTGCTAAAACTGCAGCAGTAACACCAGTTCCACAAGCAAGTGTTTCATCCTCAACACCTCTTTCGTAAGTACGAATATTTAAAATATCATTTTCAATATTCACAAAATTCACATTTGTTCCTTCAGCAGAAAATCTGTTATTATATCTAATCTTACGGGCCTCTTCAACTAAATCAAAAGACTTTAAATTAGATTCAAAAGCAACGTAATGCGGCGAACCCGTGTTCATGAAACAATATCTTGGTCCTTTCTCAACTTCAGGAACATCAATCATTTTTAAACTAATCCACTCTCCTTCCTCTGTTTGAATAGCATTAGCTTCATGAGGACCATCAACTGCAATAAAATAGCAGCTATCTCCAACTACACCCATCTTTTTAGCAAAAGCAACAATACATCTTCCACCATTCCCACACATTGATGATTCATTTCCATCGGAATTATAATAAACCATTTCAAAATCAAAACCTTCCTTATTCCTTAGCAACATCAAACCATCACCTCCAATTCCAAATCTCCTGTCACACAAATAATTTACAAGGTCAGTATTTGATCTGTCAAATTGCTCCTCTCTGTCATCAATAATCACGAAGTCATTCCCTGCTCCTTGATATTTATAAAATGTGATTTCCATAGGTGTTAAATGCATTAACATTTGTTAAGCACAAAATTAACACTTTTTAACCGGACCCTTATATCTCAAAGCTTTTTAGCTCGTTAATTTTATACTTAGCAACCATTCATGGTGCTTTCAAAACAATAGAACAATAAAAGATATTGAGAATGAAAAAGTTTAGTCAAAGTATTTTAACAGCCAGTTTAGGAGCGGCTCTTGCACTTGGAGGATTTTATGTTTTGAACGAAAATCCAAAAACAGCAACTTCAACCCCAACGATAATTGAAGCCCAACCCCAAATTCAATTATCAAATTCAGCAGCTCCATTTACGGCTAACATGCCAACATTTGAGCAAGCGGCCAGTCAATCTGTTAATAGTGTAGTTCACATCAAAACAATAGCAACACGTCAAATAGCGCAACAACAATTTGATCCTTTTCAAGAGTTTTTCTTTGGCCAACCCAGACAAGCACCAAAGCAAGAAGTTGCAGGGTCTGGATCGGGTGTAATAATCTCCGAAGACGGTTACATCGCTACTAACAACCACGTAATTGAAGGTGCTACAAAAATCGAAGTTACTTTAAACGATAAAAGAACTTACAACGGAACAATCATTGGGACAGATCCTACAACAGATTTAGCCTTAATTAAAATTGAGGAGAAAGATCTCCCAGCTATTTACTACGGAAATTCTGATGAGGTAAATATTGGCCAATGGGTACTCGCTGTTGGAAACCCATTTAACTTAACATCAACTGTCACTGCAGGAATTGTATCAGCGAAAGGAAGAAACATCAATATCCTTAAAGAAGATTATGCAATTGAAAGCTTTATTCAAACAGATGCCGCAGTAAACCCCGGAAACTCGGGAGGAGCTTTGGTTAATCAAAAAGGTGAACTTATAGGTATTAATACAGCCATTGCATCCAACACGGGCTCTTATACCGGATACTCGTTTGCCGTACCGGTTAATATGGTCAAAAAAATCATGGGCGATTTAGCACAGCACGGTACTGTCCAAAGAGCTTTATTAGGAGTTCAAATTCGTGAAATAAACCAAGATTTAGCTGAAAAAGAAAATATAGAAGACTTAGAAGGAGTTTATATTTCAAAGGTCATGGAAGGTAGTTCTGCTTTTGAAGGTGGACTTGAAGATGGTGATATTATCCGATCGATAAATGGTGTAAAGGTTAAATCTCCGGCAGAATTACAAGAAAGAATTGGTCAATACAGACCAGGAGATCTTGTAAATATTGAATTTGAACGAGATGGAAAAATAGAACATTCTTCTCTAACTCTTAAAAACAAACTGGGAACCACCGAATCAATTGCTAAAGAAGTTTCATTCCTAGGTGCAAAGCTAGGAAAGGTCTCAAGCAAAGAAAAGAAAGAATTGGGAATTGATGGTGGAGCAAGAATTGATGAATTGAAATATGGGAAATTCTTAAAAGAAGGATTAAAGAAAGGTTTCATCATCACCAAAGTAAATAACAAAGAAATTAAATCTCCAGATCACTTAATCGAAACACTTCAAAACACAAAAGGAGGTGTTTTAATTGAAGGAATTTATCCAAGTGGTGCTAAAGCATATTACGGATTTGGAATGTAAAATCGTTTGTTCTCAATTAGCTACGTGTAGCTATACCTTTAAAACCACCACGGTTTATGTTGTTCTCCCCTCCATGAATTTTCATGGAGGGTTTTATTTTAGGAATACAATTTCTTTATCAACTGAACTACTTCCCTAGCCTCATTAACATCGTGAACTCTTAATACACTTGCACCTTTTAAAATTCCAATGGTATTTAAAATCGTTGTCCCATTTAAAGCCATATCTGGAGTAGTATCCAACAGCTTGTAAATCATTGACTTGCGGCTTATTCCAACAAGAAATGGCTGATCTAAATCTGCAAACAAATCAAGATTTCGCATCAATTCATAATTCTGATCCAATGTTTTTGAAAATCCAAATCCAGGATCTAAAATTAAAGGATGATCGGACTCCAGCTCTCTTACAGAAGATATCAGTTCTGCCAAAACCTGTTTAGTTAAATCAATATAATCGCATTGACTTTGCATTGTTTGAGGATTTCCTCTCATATGCATAGCGATATATGGTATCTTATTTTCCTTTATCCAAGGAATCATTTCTTCATCTAAATTCCCTGCAGAAATATCATTCACCCATGTTGCTCCAGCGTTAATATTTTCTTGCGCAACATTTTGACGAAAAGTATCGATAGAAATATATACTTCCGGGAATTTTTCATGAATAGCTTTTACAACAGGGACAGTCCTATTTATTTCCTCCTCTATCGAAACCTCATGAGCACCCGGTTTTGAAGAATAACCACCTACATCAATAAAATCGGCTCCTTCATTTATCAATAACTCTGCTTGAGATAAAGCTGAATCAATTGAGTTATTTTTCCCCCCGTCGAAAAACGAATCTGGCGTTACGTTTAACACCCCCATTACCTTGGGTGTTGAAAAATCAATGGTTTTCTCTCCTATTTCAAGGCTGTGTTTTTTAGAAAATGGGCTATCTTTCAAGTTCATATTTAGCAAAAATAGAAAATGAGTAATACAGCAGCGGAATTCGATGTAATAATCTCGAAATGTTCAGATTTGTTTTTGAAGAAAATGAAAGATTATGGTACAGCTTGGAGAATTCTGAGAACCACTTCTTTAACTGATCAAATTTTTATCAAAGCGCAAAGAATTAGAACGCTTGAGCAAAATGGAGAGTCCAAAGTAGGTGAAGGAATCGTACCAGAATATATTGGAATCATCAATTACTGTGTAATGGCTTTAATTCAATTAGAGTTAGGAGCTGCTATGAATGATGATACAGAAGAAGAAAAAATTGCTTCTTTGCATGCTAAATATTTACAAACAGCTAAAGATTTAATGGCCAACAAAAATCATGATTATGGTGAAGCTTGGCGTGAAATGAGGGTTAGCTCATTAACCGATTTGATTCTAATGAAATTACTTAGAGTTAAATCTATTGAAGACAATGAGGGTAAAACTATCGTAAGTGAAGGTTTAGACGCCAACTATTTAGACATGATTAACTACTCTATTTTTGCAATGATTCGTTTAGGCGAAGCTGAGAGCGTTAATGTTTAGTTAAAACTGTTAATAAATTCGTGATCATTATATTCCTTATATAAATTCAAAGAAAACAGGATCAAAATGAATATTATTTTAAGAATTATTGTTTGGGTTTGCAGACTACTTGCTGGTGGTCTATTTATTTTCTCAGGATTAGTTAAGGCTAATGACCCACTTGGATTTTCGTATAAATTAGAAGAATATTTTGTAGAATTTGCCAAAATTGCAACCGATCATGGATTAGGGTTTATTGCCACTCCACTTGAATGGCTTGAACAAATTGCACTCCCGCAAGCTATGTTTATAGTTGTTTTGGAAATTGTTTTAGGGATATTAACGCTTACAGGAACCAAAATGAAACAGGTTTCTATGTGGTTATTGGCGCTAATTGTATTCTTTACCATTTTAACTTTTGCAAGTGCGGAATATGATATTGTAAGATCTTGTGGTTGTTTTGGAGACTTTATCCCTCTTACGCCAATGCAAAGTTTTATCAAGGATCTTATCCTTCTGGGACTAATTATTCCAATTTTTATTGCTAGGAAAAATATTCATTCAATATTAACCCCAATAGGCGATAGAATTACTATTTACTCTTCTTTTATAGTTTTCTTCTTATTCACTTTCTACGCATACAACCATTTACCTTTTGCTGATCACAGAGCCTACAAAGTAGGAAATCACTTACTGGAACAAATGGAAACTAAACCTGGAAATCCTTTAATCCTATACAAACTAAAAAATAAAACAAACGGAGTTGTTGCTGAAATGGCAAACTATCCGGATGATTATCAAAACTGGGAACCTTATGTAAATCCAAATGATTCTGCAGCACCCTATTTTAGAAATGTAGATGAAGAATTAACGGTAATTCACATTAAAGTTAAATCAACAGGACAACACAATATAGTAACCGAAATACCTGACGAACTAAAAGATGAATGGGAATTCATAAAAGAGGAAACTCAAGATTTCTATCCTGATATTGATCCTAAAATTGTTGATTTAAGAGCTGAATCGATTAGAGACGATTTTGAGAATAGAATTGACGAGATGTTAAATGACACGAATTATAGATTAGTACTTGTAGTTAGAAGTTTAGACTTTTTTGGAGAATTTACCGAAGCAAACGACGGATGGCATTTCAACAAATCTGCTGAAGGTGAAAAATACTACAAGCAATATCAAAATCTTTACTATGACTTTAACAAAGAAGCAAAAGCTTACACCACAATTTTAACATCAGAGAATGATATTAACAGAATTGACGCTTTCAAACAAGAAATGGAAACACAAGTAAGATTCTATTATTGTGATGATAAAGAGTTGAAAACAATGATAAGATCTAGTCCAGGATTATTTTTGTGGAAAAAAGATTTGGTTTTAGGTAAATGGCATTACTATGATTTACCGACCTTTGAGGAAATAAAAGACGATATTTTAAATTAAACTATAGTTATGGCACGTAAAATTGTTGCAGGAAACTGGAAAATGAACAAAACTGTAAACGAAGGAGTACAGTTAATTGAAGATTTAAAAAATGAATTAGCTAAGGTTGAAGTTAGCGACGTAACAGTTGTTGTTTCTCCTCCTTACGTAAACTTATCAGAAGCTGTAAAAGCGGCTAATGGTTCTTCTGTAAACGTATCTGCACAAAACGTTCACCAAGAAGCAAATGGAGCTTATACTGGAGAAATATCTGCAGAAATGTTAAAAAGCGTTGGTGTTGGTTATGTGATCATTGGACACTCTGAGAGAAGAGAATACTTTGGAGAAAACGCAGTTGACATTGCGAAAAAAGTAGATGCTGTTATTGCTCAAGGTTTAACTCCTATTTACTGTTGTGGAGAAGTTAAAGAAGAAAGAGAAAGCGGAAAACAAAATGAAGTTGTTGGAGGTCAAATTGAAGCTGAGTTATTTCACTTATCTCCAGAAGACTTTGGTAAAGTTGTTATCGCATACGAACCAGTTTGGGCTATTGGAACTGGATTAACAGCATCTCCTGATCAAGCTCAAGACATGCATGCTTTCATCAGAGGTTTTGTTGCTAATAAATACGGACAAGCAATTGCTGATGAAACTCCTATTCTTTACGGAGGTTCTTGCAAGCCTTCTAACGCTGCTGAAATTTTCGGTAAAAAAGATGTTGATGGTGGTTTAATTGGAGGTGCTTCATTAAAAGCTGAAGACTTCATTGGAATCATTACAGCATTTAATTAATAATGGATTACCATAAAATATCTATAAACATTCAACCCAGGTCACCCTGGGTTGATGTGTTTATTGACGAATTAGGAAATTTAGGCTGTGATAGTTTTGAAGAAACTGAAAACGGATTTAACGCCTACATCCCTTCAAACGATCTTAATAACGACATAGAATCTTTTCTTAAAAATTTGACAACAAGAGAAGATTTGAAGTTTGAATTCAAACTAGAAGAAATCCCCACTCAAAACTGGAACGAAGTTTGGGAATCTTCATTTGAACCTATTTTAGTGGGAAACTGGTGCAGCATACTTGCTCCTTTCCATCAAAATACGTTTGAAACGAAGTACTCAATCGTTATTGAACCTAAAATGTCTTTTGGAACCGGTCATCATGAAACAACCTTTATGATGGTACAAGGAATGCAAGATTTAAACCTTGAAAACAAAGATGTTCTTGATATGGGCTCAGGCACTGGTGTGCTTGGAATTTTAGCAAAAAAGATGGGCGCTTCGTATGTTGAAGCAATTGATATAGAAGAATGGGCTGTAGAAAATTGTTTGGAAAATGCACAAACAAATCAAGTTGAACTAAATGTTAAACTTGGTGGTAAAGAGCTAATTTCAAACACGAAATTCGATGTTATTTTAGCCAATATTAATCGCAATATATTAATTGACCAAATGAGTGTTTATGCATCTCATTTAAAACCTGGGGGGAATTTATTTTTAAGCGGATTTTTAACTGACGATGAACAAACTATAACAGATTGTGCAAAATCTCAAAATTTAGCCCTATTAAAAAAACTCAATAAAGAAAACTGGTTATGCTTAACTTTTACAAAAAAGTAGTTTTTCTATTCTTGATCTCTATTACTCCAATGGTTGTCAAAGCACAATCATTAACAAATTTCTCCAATGATAAAGAGAAGTTCTTAAAGGAACTGGAGTCTTTTATCACCAAAACAAGTGAAGATGAAGCAGGTATGATAATGTCCGAGCTTAAAGCGATTTGGCCAATGGACATGGTTAACCCTAAAAAAGAAGAAAAAATATACAAACAAGCTAACGCAGTTTTCCAAGCGCGATTAAAAAAACTAAACGCTGAAAGTTCCTTTGTTTATGGATTTGAAAGCGGGAAATTGAATGATTATCAAATCTCAATGATTATTCAAATGTGTAATAAAATGCTATCAAAAAGAATGAAAGCAATCCCTGACTTTAGGTCATATATATATTCAGTTATTAGTTTCTTCACAACCTATCAAACTGAAGACTCTTTTGATGCTTGGAACATTACAGCAAACAAATTAATTGATGAAAAGAAAAGATACTTTACTGTATTCTTAAACAACTGTAACAATATCTTTCTATACAACGCTGTTTATATCACTCAAAACGTAAAATGGCTAGGCACATCATCTACTTTCTCGTTTGATTATGATAGTTTACCAAAAGTTGTTTTTCCTGAAATGGATTTATTCTGTGTAGCGAAAGGTGATACTGCCAGAATTTATAAAACCAAAGGGAGCTTCTACCCTACTATTGGTATGTGGAGAGGCGAAGGAGGACGTGTTTTATGGACAAGAGCTGGAATTCCTGAATCTCAATCCTACGCAGATTTGTCAGATTATTCAATTGAATTAAAATCTAGTAGATATGAAGCAGATTCTGTTACTTATTTGAACAAAAAGTATTTTGATGAATTAATTCAAGGAAGATTAGAAGAGAAACTCCTAGCTAATGTTGATACAAACAATGCTACTTACCCTCGTTTTATTTCATACTCAGGTAAGGTTTTAATTGAAGAACTCGAAGATAGTATCGATTATGAAGGTGGATTTATGATTAAAGGAGATAAATTCATTGGTAAAATAGTTGATGGTCGACCTGCTAAAATTACTGTAAAACGTAGAGGAGAACCTTTCTTAATTGCTAAATCCCAATCATTCACTATCAACGATGAAAGAATTGCAACAAGATACGCGACTATTACAATGATTTTGGATACCGACTCCATCTTCCACCCTGCTTTACAGTTTAAATTCATCACAGACAAAAGAGAATTAACGCTTTATCGTGAAGGAAAAGGTATTGGAGCGTCACCTTACTATAACACTTTCCATAAAGTAGATATGGAAATAGAATGGTTAAAATGGCATATAGATAAAGACTACATAGACTTTTTAACTATCCCAGGATCCAGTTCTGGAATCATGCGTCTAGAATCTAGTAGTTTTTATTCTGATGATAAATTCATGTCTCTTCAAGGACTCCAGGAAGTTCATCCTCTTTACAACATCAAAAAGTTTGTAATGGACGAAAACTTAGGGGAACGAACTTTCAAAGATGCTGATTTAGCTAATTACCTGAGAAAAGATCACGAATCAGTAAAACGATCATGTGTCCGTTTAGCAAGTCAGGGATTCATGGTTTACAACATAGAAGAAGGGATTATTACTGTTCAAGATCGTTTATTCGAATGGATGAATGCAAAATCTAAAAAGGGGGATTATGATAACATTGAAATCATCTCAGACATTAAAGGAGAAGCTAACGGAAGTATGAATTTAATCAACTTTGATGTAACACTTAGAGGTGTTAATGGAGTTGCATTGAGTAGAGCTCGTAAAACTGGTTTCATGCCTGAGAATCAAACATTAAAGCTTCA
>Ga0181590_10004406_pt1 | contig 11721 bp, 10 predicted proteins | sample 071ome_34_FD_132446 | JGI IMG/M metagenome (GOLD analysis project Ga0181590, IMG submission 132446) | Coastal salt marsh microbial communities from the Groves Creek Marsh, Skidaway Island, Georgia - 071411BT metaG (megahit assembly) | ecosystem: Environmental > Aquatic > Marine > Intertidal... | reverse complement strand
TCGGTACCCATGCTGCCTTACGCGACCGAGTACTTCACGCCGCTGATCTACACGCTGTCGATCGTCGCGGTGATCTACACGTCCCTCGTCGCGCTCGCCCAGGAAGACATGAAAAAGCTGATCGCCTATTCGTCGGTCGCCCATATGGGCTTCGTGACCATTGGCATCTTCACCTTGACCCATCAGGGCGTACAGGGCGCTGTTGTGCAGATGCTCAGTCACGGTTTCGTCTCCGGTGCGCTGTTCCTTTGCGTCGGCGTGATTTACGACCGAATCCACACGCGGGAGATTGCGCGTTATGGCGGGCTGGTCGAACGCATGCCAAAATACGCGCTGGTCTTCATGGTTTTCATGCTGGCTTCCGTCGGGTTGCCGGGCACCAGCGGTTTCGTTGGCGAATTCCTCATCCTGGTGGGGGCGTTCGAGGCCAATACCTGGGTCGCGGCGCTGGCGACCACGGGCATTATCCTCGGCGCAGCCTACATGCTGTATCTCTATCGCAGGGTGATCTTCGGGAAGCTGGAGAAAGAGGATCTTAAATCGATCCTCGATCTCAATCCCCGCGAAATCGCCATCTTCGCGCCGTTGATCGTTGTAACGATCTGGATGGGCGTTTGGCCGGCGCCGTTCCTCGAAGTGATGGACGCCTCCATCGCCAATCTGATCGAACAGCACAAGGTGGCGATGAACGCGCTGCAATCAGTCACCTTGGCGGGGAACTAGACGCATGACCGATATGGTGACCACGGCCGATATATATCCCGTCCTGCCGGAACTCTGCCTAGCGCTGATGGCGATGGCTCTGCTGATGTACGGTGTATTCCGTGGCGATAAATCGACCGGGAGCTGTTCGTGGCTGGCGGTTCTGGCGCTGGTCGTGACCGGCGTGATCATGTCGTTGCTGCCAGAAAGTGCGGAATCGGCCTTCCGCGGCCAGTTCATTGTCGATCAATTCGCGCGCTTCATGAAATGGCTGGTGCTGCTCGGCTCCGCGCTCGCCGTCATCATGTCCATGAATTACAACGCGCGCGAGGAAATCGAGCGTTTCGAATTTCCGGTACTCATCCTGTTCGCCAGCCTTGGCATGCTCCTGATGGTGTCGGCGAACGATCTGATTTCGCTCTATGTCGGGCTCGAACTTCAGAGCCTCGCGCTTTACGTTATCGCTGCCTTCCGTCGCGATTCCACGAAATCCTCCGAGGCGGGGCTGAAATACTTCGTTCTCGGCGCGCTGTCCTCCGGCATGCTGTTATACGGCGCGTCGATGATTTACGGCTTTGCAGGCACCACGCGTTTCGAAGCGCTGGCGTCGCTGTTCACCGGACCGAGCGCAGATCCGGGCGTCGGCGTCATCGTCGGTCTTGTGTTCCTTCTGGCGGGGCTGGCGTTCAAGGTTTCGGCGGTGCCGTTCCACATGTGGACGCCGGATGTCTACGAAGGCGCGCCGACGCCGGTGACGGCTTTCTTTGCCGTCGCTCCCAAGATCGCCGCCATCGCGCTGCTTGTCCGCACCATGATCGGGCCGTTCGGCGAACTGTTCGCCCAGTGGCAGCAGATCATCGTGTTTATCTCCATCGCCTCGATGCTGCTTGGCGCCCTGGCCGCAATCTGGCAGACCAACATCAAGCGCCTGCTGGCGTACAGCTCCATCGGTCATGTCGGTTATGCGCTGGTCGGGCTTGCCGCCGGTTCGGAAGAAGGCATTCGCGGGATCGGTGTGTACATGGCGATCTATCTCGCGATGAACGTCGGCACGTTCTGTTGCGTATTGTCTATGCGCCGTCAGGGCGTGCTGGCTGAAGGGGTTGACGATCTCGCCGGGCTTGCGCGCAATCATCCCATGATGGCGGCGGCGATGGCAGTGTTCATGTTCTCCATGGCCGGCATTCCGCCGTTGGCCGGGTTCTTCGGCAAACTGTACGTTTTCATGGCGGCGGTGAACGAGGGGCTTTATATCCTCGCCATCATCGGCGTTCTGACCAGCGTGATTGGCGCGTTTTATTATCTCCGGATCATCAAGATCATGTATTTCGACGAACCGGCCGATGCCTTCGATCGCAGCGCCGGGCGTGAAATCGGCGTCATAATGACGATTGCGGGTTTGTTTACGTTGCTGTTCTTTATCTTTCCCTCGCCGATCGTGGATGGGGCGGGACAGGCTGCGGCTGTACTCTTCGCCGCGGGTTAGACGCATTTGTCCCCTTTGGCGCAGGGGGTGTCTCTGCCCCAGGGCTACGATCTTCGGACATTTCATGAGTTGGACGGCACCAATGCGGAGGCGTTGCGCGCAGGATGTCCGCACGGGCGGGTGATTGTGGCGGAAAGCCAGACTGCGGGAAGGGGACGCAGAAACCGGATCTGGCAGTCGCCACCGGGCAATCTGTACCTGACGATTTGCGTCCAGCCGTCGGCTGGCCGTCCCGCTGGCCAGCTGGCGTTCGTTGCCGGATTGGCAGTGCTGGACACGGTGTCCGAACTGGCGCCGACGGCGACGTTCGCACTTAAGTGGCCGAACGACGTATTGTGCGACGGACGAAAAATATCCGGAATATTGATCGAAGCCGGAGCGGGCGGAGGATTTGCTGTGGGCATCGGCATCAATCTCGCGCAGGCGCCGCCGGATGAGGAGGTCACATTCCCCGCGACCAGTCTCGGGGCCGTGTGTGACCGCGAGATCACGCCGAAATCGGCGTTGGAGCCGCTGTGCCGGCATTTCGACCGCTGGTATCGGCTCTGGCTGGCCGGCGGGTTCGATGCGTTGAGGGCCGTCTGGCTTGCGTCGGCGCACGGGATCGGCGATACCATCGCCGCATCCACGGGGAGCGACCGGATCGAGGGCCGTTTCGAGGGACTCGACGAAGAAGGCGCGCTGATTCTGGTGGATGCGGATGGCGAGCGATGTGCGATCGCCGCCGGGGACGTCTTTTTTCCGCAACGGACTGACTGAATGCTGCTGACGATCGATTCCGGGAACACCAACATCGTCTTCGCCCTTTACGAGGGCGGAAAACAGCGCGGTGTCTGGCGTCGGGCCAACGACAACCGGCAGACGGCGGACGAATACGGCGTCTGGCTGCTTCAGCTGATGGCGCTGGCGAAGCTTCATCCGGAAGACGTGGACGCGGCAATCATCGCCACGGTGGTGCCGGACACGTTGTTCAGCCTGAAAGGACTTTGCCGCAACTATTTTCATGTTGAGCCCCTGGTGGTGGGGGATGCGGGCGTGGAACTCGGCATCAGGGCGCTTGTCGATACGCCCGAAGCCGTCGGCGCCGACCGCCTCGTCAATGCCGTTGCCGCGCACGAGGAATACGGCGGGCCGCTGATCATTCTCGACTTCGGGACCGCGACAACATTCGATGTCATCAACGCCGACGGCGATTATGTCGGAGGCGTCATCGCACCGGGCATCAACCTGTCGGTCGAAGCGCTGCACCGCGCAGCGGCAATGCTGCCGAAGGTTTCGGTCGCACGGCCGCCATCGGTGATAGGGAAGCACACCACGCCGGCGATGCAGTCGGGCATCTACTGGGGTTATGTCGGTCTGATCGAAGGCCTGGTCGCGCGCATCCGCGAAGAATATGGCGAGGATCTGCGGGTGGTCGCGACCGGCGGTCTGGCGCCGATGTTCGATCCTGCGACCGACGCGATTGAGAAGGTCGATCGGAATCTGACGCTGCGCGGTCTGGTCAGCATTCACGCCCGGAACGCCGGATGAGTACGGACGAAGTGGTGTTCGTCCCGCTTGGCGGGGCCGGCGAAATCGGCATGAATATGAGCCTTTACGGCTATGACGGTCACTGGCTGATGATCGACATGGGCATCGCGTTCGGCGATGACACCACGCCGGGTGTCGACGTCATGACCCCCGATCCCGCCTTCGTGCTTGACCAGCTGGACCGTCTGTCGGGCCTCGTGGTCACCCATGCGCATGAAGACCATCTCGGCGCAATTCCCTATCTGTGGCGCAAAATTCGTTGTCCTGTCTACGCCACCCCCTTTGCCTGCGGGCTGCTGCGCCGGAAGCTGGAAGACAGCAACCTGCTGGATCAGGTGGACCTGACCGAAATCCCGGTTGCCGGCGGGGTGGATGTCGGCCCGTTCGCGGTCGATCTGGTCCCGGCGGCCCATTCGGTGCCCGAGGCCAATATCCTGGCCATCCGGACCGGGGCAGGCACCATCGTCCATGCCACGGACTGGAAGATCGATCCCAAGCCGCTGGTTGGCCGGGTCACAGACGAAGTCGCGCTGCGTAAGCTCGGCGACGAAGGCGTGATGGCGCTGGTCTGCGATTCGACGAACGTGTTCGTCGATGGCGAAGCCGGTTCGGAAGCAGCATTACGTAAAAGCCTGATCGAGATCATCCGCACCTGCAAAGGCCGTGTTGCGGTGGCGAGCTTCGCAAGCAATGTGGCGCGGGTCGCGACCATCAACAAGGCGGCGGTAGAAACCGGACGTCATCCGACGCTGGTCGGGCGGTCGCTGTGGCGAAGCGTGGATATCGCGCAGGAATGCGGCTATCTGAGCGACATAGAGCCTTTCGTGCCGGAGCGCGAAATCGGGTTTATTCCGCCCGGAAAGGTATTGATGGGGGTAACGGGATCGCAGGGCGAGCCGCGTTCGGCGCTGGCGCGTATCGCATCCGGGTCGCACCCCAACGTGTCGTTCGAACCGGGCGACACGGTGATCTTTTCATCGCGGGAAATTCCCGGCAACGAAATCGCCATCGGCAAAATCCAGAACCAGCTCGCCCGGCTCGGCGTAAACGTGATTACAGAACAGGATGGATTCGTACATGTGTCAGGTCATCCCGGGCGCAAGGAGCTGATGGACATGTATCGGTGGATTCGCCCGCAGATTCTGGTGCCGATCCACGGAGAACTTCGTCATCTGCAGGAACACAAACGCCTTGCGGAGAAGTGCCAGATCCCGCACACGCAGATTGCCGAGAACGGCACCATGATCGCGTTGTCGAAATCGGGCACGGAAGTGGTCGATCACGTGACGACGGGACGACTGGCGGTCGACGGCCGCCGTCTGGTACCGGTCGACGGCACGGTGATCCGTGAACGCAACCGTATCCGCTTCAACGGCGCCGCCGTCGCGACGGTTGTCATGGACGGCAAGGGCAATCTGCTGGGCGATCCGCAGCTGACCGTCCAGGGCGTGCTGGACGAAGAGGCGGAAGGCGACACCTGGGAAGACGCTGTCGATACGGTCGTGGACGCGGTCAATGATCTGAAGCCGTCCGAACGCCGGGACGATGCCGCCGTCGCCGAAGCGGCCCGCATTGCGGTCCGTCGGGCGTTGCGCGAAAGTATCGGCAAGCGCCCGGTTACGGATGTGCATGTGGTGAGGGTCTAGAATATGACGTGGTTTTCCGCAGTACTCGTGTTTGTGATCGTCTGGTGGCTGGTGTTTTTCATGAGTCTGCCCGTCGGTGCGCGCTCGTATCACGAAGCGGGCGAGGAGGTCGAGGTCGGGAACGCTCCCAGCGCGCCCATGAAGCCCCGGCTGTGGACGAAGGCCGGCGTATCAACCGTCATTGCCGCAATCCTGACGGTGGTCGTCTATTTTCTCATCGACAGCGGCGCTGTGAGTTTTCGTCCCTGATCCTTAAACCGCGAACGGCATTGGACGATATCAAACAACGGATGAAGGCCGCATGAGCGACACACCTCGTCTCGAACTGATCGGGATCACCAAGGCCTATCCCGGCGTGGTGGCGAACAACAACGTCAGCCTGAAGGTCATGCCTGGCGAAATACACGCGCTGCTGGGCGAAAACGGCGCCGGAAAGTCGACACTGGTAAAGTTCATTTACGGCGTTCAGAAAGCGGATTCGGGGCGCATGCTGTGGGAGGGAGATGAAGTCCGCCTCGCCAATCCCAATGCCGCCCGCAAGCTGGGCGTGGGCATGGTGTTCCAGCATTTCTCGCTGTTCGACGCCATGACGGTGGAGGAGAACATCTCCCTCGGCATTTCGCCGGAGCTGACCAGGGGCGATCTGTCGGCCCGTATCCGGGAAATCTCCGCTCAGTACGGCCTTCCTCTCGATCCCGACCGCTATGTCCATACGCTGTCGGTGGGCGAACGCCAGCGGATCGAGGTCGTGCGCTGTCTGCTGCAGGATCCGACCCTGCTGATCATGGATGAGCCGACGTCTGTCCTGACGCCGCAAGAGGTGGAGGAATTGTTCAAGACTCTGCGCCGCCTGTCGGAGGAGGGCGTCTCGATCCTCTACATCTCGCACAAGCTGGAGGAGATCAAGGCGCTGTGTCACACGGCGACGATCATGCGCATGGGCGAGGTCGTCGCCGAATGTACGCCGCAGAACGAAACCGCCCGCTCCATGGCGGAGATGATGATGGGCGAGAACCTGGTCAGCCCGGAGCGCAGCGACCGGCAGACCGACGGCGCCGTACGGCTGGAAATCAGGAACCTGACCGCCGTGTCGACCCATCAGCACGGCACCGATCTGAAGGACGTCAATTTGCAGGTGCGCGCCGGCGAAGTGCTCGGCGTCGCCGGGATCGCCGGCAACGGCCAGCGCGAACTGATGGAAATGCTGACCGGCGAGGTGCTCGCCGGCAAGGCGGACGCGATCGCCATCGACGGCACGCCCATTGGACGCCTGGATCCCGTTCAGCGACGCGGTATCGGGCTCGGCCTCGTGCCCGAGGAGCGGCTTGGCCACGGCGCGGTGCCGGACATGTCGCTGTGGGAAAACGGCTTCCTGTCCGCCGCGACGCGGATGGAGCTGCTGAGCAACGGGTTCATCCAGGTTGGTGCGTCGACCGAGTTCGCCGAGGACGTTGTCGACCGGTTCCGGGTGAAAACGCCGGGCGTCACGCATGCGGCCAACAGCCTGTCCGGCGGCAATCTGCAGAAATTCATCGTCGGCCGGGAAATCGTGCAGAAACCCGGCGTGATCGTGGTCCTGCAACCGACGTGGGGCGTCGATGCCGGGTCGGCTGCGGCAATACGCCAGGCGCTGATCGACATGGCGGCGGATGGTGCCGCGGTCCTTGCCGTGTCGCAGGATCTGGAAGAACTGTTCGAGATCTCCGACCGCATCGCCGTTATCTGCGAAGGCCGGATATCGGACGCGCGCCCCGCGGAGAACGTGACGGTAGAGGAAATCGGATTGCTGATGGCCGGGGTCGGCCTGGACGGGGAGGCCGCCCATGCTGGTTAGACTGGAACAGCGCCCCGAGGCGTCCAAAAGCATGGTCTACGTGTCGCCGCTGATCGCGGTGGTGCTGACGATCCTCACGGCGATGATCATGTTCGCCGCGCTCGGCGTCGACCCGGTCAAGGCGATCGAGACGTTCTTTATCGAACCCGTATCGACGCTGGACGGCGTTGCGGAACTGTTCGTCAAGGCGACGCCGCTGGCCCTGATCGGGGTAGGGCTGGCGCTCGGCTTTCAGGCGAATGTGTGGAACATCGGCGCCGAAGGCCAGCTCGTGATCGGCGCGCTGGCGGGCGGCGGACTGGCGCTGGCGTTCTATGACCAGTCGAGCGTCTTTCTCGTCCCGGCCATGCTGGTCTGCGGCGTCATCGGCGGTATGGCCTGGGCCGCCATCCCGGCCTGGCTCAAGACACGTTTTAACACCAACGAGATACTGACAAGCCTGATGCTGACCTATGTCGGTCTGCTGGTGCTCAGCTATCTGGTACACGGGCCGTGGAAAGACCCGGAGGGAATGAATTTCCCGGAATCGCGGCTGTTCCACGATTCCGCCCTGCTGCCGATCCTGATCGACGAAACCCGGCTGAACGTGGGCTGGCTTCTGGCGTTGCTGGTGGTCGTGCTCGGCTGGATCCTGATATCGCGCCACATCATCGGCTTCCAGATCAAGGTGATCGGCATGGCGCCGCTGGCCGGCGCGTTCGCGGGCTTCAAGGAGAAGCGCCTGATCTGGATCACGCTGCTGATTTCCGGCGGCTGCGCCGGTCTGGCCGGCGTGATCGAATTGTCCGGGGCGATCGGCCAGATCGTGCCGTCGATTTCGCCGGGTTACGGGTTTACGGCGATTATCGTCGCCTTTCTCGGGCGGCTTCATCCCGTCGGCGTGCTGTTCGCCGGGTTGCTGATGGCGCTCACCTATCTCGGCGGCGATTCCGCGCAGATCACGATGAACCTGCCGAATGCCGTCACCGGCGTCTTTCAGGGGATGCTGCTGTTTTTCCTGCTGGCGTCGGACGTGCTTATCAAATACCGGGTGCGGTTCGGGCCGCCCAGAATTCAGGCGGAGGCCGCGGAATGAGTATCGACTGGCTGGTCCCCGCAATCCTGACCATTGTTACCGCCGCGACGCCGCTCGTATTCGCGGCCGTCGGTGAAACCGTCGTCGAAAAGGCAGGGGTTCTGAACCTCGGCGTCGAGGGCATGATGATCATGGGCGCAATCGCGGCCTTTGCCACCGCCGTGGCAACCGGAAGCGAGGTGCTTGCCATCCTGGCGGGCGCCGGCGCCGGTTTGCTGTTATCGCTGATCTTTGGCGTTTTGTGCGTCTATCTGCAATCGAACCAGGTCGCGACCGGGCTGGCGCTTACCATCTTCGGCCTCGGTCTCAGCGCGCTGATCGGTCATTCCTATGTCGGCAAGACCTTCGGCGGCCTTGCCAAGCTGGACATTCCGGGGCTCTCGGACATTCCGGTCATCGGACCCCTGATTTTTGGGCACGACGCACTGGTTTATCTGTCGGTGGTCAGCGTCGCGCTGGTCGCCTGGTTCCTGAACAGGACGCGTGGCGGCCTTCTGGTCCGCGCCGTCGGCGAAAACCATGATGCGGCGCACTCGATCGGGTATTCGGTCACGCTGATCCGCATGGGCGCAATTCTGTTCGGGGGCGCCATGGCGGGGGTTGGAGGCGCGTACCTGTCGGTCGCCTATACGCCGCTGTGGGTCGAGAACATGACAGCCGGTCGCGGCTGGATCGCATTGGCGCTGGTCGTGTTCGCATCGTGGAAGCCGTGGAGGGCGTTTTTCGGCGCGTATCTTTTCGGCGGCATTACCATCATCCAGCTTTACGCCCAGGGCATGGGCGTAGAGGTTTCCGCTCAGTTCCTTTCGATGCTACCGTACGTGGCAACGATCCTGGTACTGGTCGTCATATCGCGCGACAGCGCAAAGGCGCGGCTCAACGCGCCGGCATGCCTTGGAAAGAATTTCCATGCATCGGGATAGGGGACGATTACGTAAACCGGTTTCAAACAAGGAGGCATTCATGCACTTGAAATCAAAACTCGCCGGAGCCGCTGCGGCTGCCGTTCTGGCCTTCGGCATTTCTTCCGCCGCCCAGGCACAGCTCAAGATCGGCTTCGTCTATGTCGGACCGATCGGCGATCACGGCTGGTCCTACGAACACAACCAGGGACGTCTCGCCATCGAAAAGGCGCTGGGCGACAAGGTCACTACCTCGTACGTCGAAAAAGTGCCGGAAGGCGCGGATGCGCAGCGGGTCATTACCAAGCTGGCGTCGTCCGGCCACGGGCTGATTTTCACGACCTCGTTCGGTTACATGAACCCGACGCTGCGGGCCGCCAAGCGATTCCCCAAGGTGAAGTTCGAACACGCCACCGGCTTCAAGCGGGCGGCAAACATGTCGACCTATTCGGCGCGGTTCTACGAAGGCCGCTACGTGGTCGGCAAGATCGTCGGCAACATGACCAAGTCGAACACCATCGGCTACATCGCGTCGTTCCCGATCCCGGAAGTTATCCGTGGCATCAATGCAACCTACCTGGCGGCGAAATCGGTCAATCCGGACGTCAAGATCAAGATCGTCTGGGTCTCTACCTGGTTCGATCCCGGCAAGGAAGCCGATGCTGCCAAGACCCTGATCGATCAGGGCGCCGACGTGATCATGCAGCATACCGACAGTCCGGCGCCGGTTCAGGTTGCCGAACAGCGCGGCGTGTGGGCGGTCGGCCAGGCATCCGACATGACGGCGTTCGGTCCCAAGGCGCATCTGACGTCGATCATTGACAACTGGGCGCCGTACTACATCGCCCGGGCGAAAGCCGTGCTGGACGGCACCTGGAAATCGACCGACACCTGGGACGGGTTTAAGCCCGGCATGGTTGAGATGGCCGACTACAACAAAGCCATTCCGGAACGCGTTGTCGCGCTGGCGAAAGCCACCCGGGCGGGCATCGAAGCCGGCACGATCCATCCCTTTACAGGCGAGATCAAGGATCAGTCCGGCAAGGTCGTCGTGCCGAAGGGCAAGACAGCCGACGACGGAATGCTTGCTGGCATGAATTTCTATGTCCAGGGCATCGAAGGCTCGATCCCGAAATAAGCGAAAACTGAGAATTGGGGCGGCGCGGTTTACTCCGTCGCCGCCCTTTTTCGTTCGTGTCTGAAAGGCCGCTACCCTGTCCCGAACACGCGATACCCGACTGCACCTGACCGGCCGGACGCTGACTTTTAACGGCGATCCGCGCATCCATGACGGTGCGGTCCGATACACGGAAAGGGGCGCGGTCCTGATCGAGGGCGGGCGCATCGTGTGGCACGGTCAGGCCGGTGAGGAACCGGACGATCTGGCGGCCGGCACCGAGCGGCACGATTACGGCGACGATCTCATCCTGCCGGGTTTCGTGGACGGGCACGTTCATTATCCGCAGATCGGTGTTATTGCGTCGTTCGGTACGCAGCTTCTGGACTGGCTTGAAACATATACTTTTCCCGAAGAGGCGAGATTTTCAGATCCGCAGTATGCGCGTGAAACCGCATCGCTGTTTCTCGATCTGCTGCTCGCCAACGGGACCACGACGGCGGCGGTGTATTGCACGGTGCACACGGAATCCGCCGATGCGTTCTTCGAGGAATCGTCGGCGCGCAACTTGCGCATGATTGCCGGAAAGATCCTGATGGATCGAAACGCGCCCGACGGGGTCACCGATACGGCGCAATCCGGATACGCCGATACGAAATCCCTGATCGAAAAGTGGCATGGCAACGGGCGCAATCTCTATGCGGTGACGCCACGTTTCGCGCCGACCAGCACGCCCGACCAACTGGAAGCGTGCGGCACGCTAATGTCGGAATTCGACGATGTGTATCTGCAGACGCACGTTTCCGAAAATACGGATGAAATAGGTTGGGTCGCGGAACTCTTCCCCGATGCGCGCTCCTATCAGGACGTTTATGCCCGCTATGACATGCTCGGACCCCGCGGGCTGTACGGCCATGCCATCCATATGGATGACGCCGATCTGGCCCTGGCGGCGGAAACGCAAACGAAGTTCGTCCATTGCCCGACCTCGAACCTGTTCATCGGCAGCGGCCTGTTCGACATGCGCCGGACATGGGATGCGGGGGTCGATGTCATGCTGGGCTGCGATGTTGGCGGCGGCACGTCGCTGTCGCCTTTCGCGACGATGAAGGCGGCATACGAGATCGCCCAGTTCAGCGGCTATTCGCTGAGCCCGGAACAGGCATTCTGGCTGTCGACCGCGGGCGGTGCGGAGGCGCTGTCGCTGGGCGACAGGATCGGTCGACTGGAAGCGGGCTACGAGGCGGATATCGCGGTTCTCGATCTGACCTCGACACCGGTGATCCGTCAGCGTGTCGAACGGGCGGAATCCCTACGCGACATATTGTTCGCACAGATGATCCTGGGCGATGACAGAGCGGTCCGTGCGGTCTACGCGAATGGCCGTAAAGTCGTCGGTTGATTTCGTAACCGGGGTTGCAGCGCGCGA
>Ga0181590_10004405_pt1 | contig 11724 bp, 17 predicted proteins | sample 071ome_34_FD_132446 | JGI IMG/M metagenome (GOLD analysis project Ga0181590, IMG submission 132446) | Coastal salt marsh microbial communities from the Groves Creek Marsh, Skidaway Island, Georgia - 071411BT metaG (megahit assembly) | ecosystem: Environmental > Aquatic > Marine > Intertidal... | reverse complement strand
TTTGAACGCTATCCGCAAGGAACTGGAGAGGCGGGGAACGGATATCACCGGACTGCCACCGATTCCGTCTGCCACGGCTCCCCCTCCGGCTGCCACGGATCGACTTTCTGATGAAGACCTTGAAGCCCTTTACGGGCAGTAGGAGTCTCCTTTGCCTCGCTCATACGACGAATACATGGAGATGGCGCGGAGAGCGCACGAAGCGGGACAGCCCGACCACGCTCGTCGCCTTGTTGCATTGGCGAGGGAAGCGCGTGAAGCGGATCAACCGACCCTGCCTGTGATCCCGGAGCCTGAGCCGGAAGTCCCGGTGTTTGAGGGTCGTGACCTCCTGGAAGACCGGGTTGAGCAGGAGATCACGCGTCGTGTTGACGAAGCGATTGCTCTCCGTCTTGACGAGTTGGAAACACCGGAGCAGATAGCCGCAGAGAGGATGCGTCAGGAAGCAGCCATCCGTCCCGAAGTCGAACGTAGTCTCCGGGTCGTTTCCCGTCCCGGTGTCGGAGTCACCACCGCTCCAAGAACCACCCTGCCTTTCTTCCGCCCCACCCGTATCGTTGTGACCCCCACAGGGGAACGGTTTTACCAAGATCCTGAGACTGGTGACCTGAGCAAGCCGACTCCCGGACAGGAGTTGATGGAATCCTTCGCACAGCAGCAGATTATGTCCCCTGCGGAGGCTCAGAGGCTCATCGGACGGGGCGAGGCACCTCTGGGCATCCTTGAGCAAGTGTCGCCGGGAGAGGGCATTGTAGAGGCTCCTCTGGGGGCTGCACTTCGGTCTGTTCCCGGCTACCTCGTCAACATTCTGGGCGAGACTTACTACCGGGGTCTTGGCTACGAGGTCAAACCAGAAGCCGCTCAGGAAGCAGCGGCCCTGCGAGATCAGGCACGACAGGCAGAAGAAGCCGGGAACATTGAAGGTGCGGAGATCCTGCGGCAGCAGGCATCTGACATTCTCATCGCAAACCCGATGGATGAGTCTGATCTCGGCTACAAAATCGCCTATGCAAGAGACTGGTGGGGCTTGCCTCCCGTGATCTCGGACAAGGATGACCTTGTTGGCATCGCTCTGCCCGGTGTGGCGACCACTTCGACCACCAGACCCGCTTACAGCCGTGATCCACAGGGTCGCAGACGGGCATCTGACATTGAAGTGCCGTCGATCTTCGAAGATCCGGCTGGATTTTTCCGTGCGGAGACACGCAGGATTGCTCGGAACGTGTCAGCGGGAAGAACCATCGCTGATGAGCGTCGAGATGCCCCGGATCTGGCGGAATACTACACGGAGGCTTGGGGCGAGCCTGATATGGCTTACGTTCAGGGCATGATTGGAGAGGTTTTCCTCCCCATCGGTCCCGGTTTAGCCGCGAAAGGTGCCCTGCAAGTCGCAAGAGCAGCCCCCGGAGCCGCAAGACTGGCGGGAAAAGGGGTGGATTTGGTTCGGGTCAACGTGGCTCAACCTGCTCTTGAGGGTGCAATCCGAACGGCTCGGTACGTCCCGGCCCAGTTGAACCGCACCCCTGAAGGTCAGGCGGTGTTGCGGACGTTCAATGATGTTGCACAGGGAGCCAAAGACCTCGCCAGAGCCAAAACGCCCCTTGAGTGGCGTGTCGGCATGAATATGTACATGGCGAGGGCGGCAGAGTTGGCAGAAGCCACGGGTGACTTTGTTTCCCGTGCCGATGCACTGATCAGACCCGGTGCTGCTTCCGATGCACTGGTGATCCGCAAGGTCGCAGAGAAGGTGATGAGGGCTGCTGACATTCCCGCGCCTACCATCGCACGGGCGATGAAGGCTATCCCTTCCGACGTGGCTTCATGGGGAGAAGCAGCCGGGAAGATCCGCGGAGCCATCGGTGATGAGGTCGGTCAGGAGGTGGCCGACGCTATCTCTCGCGGTCTGAAGATCCACGTCCCTGATGATTTCGTGATGGTCACCGATGACCTTGCCGTGCCCCGTGCTAAGGCACCGGAGATCCGAAAGGGAGCAGAAAACTACGTCAGACAGCAGGTTGTTCGGCCCGATTCCAACAAGGGCATGTACCTCGACCGGATCGCGGAAAGGTTGGATGAGGTCGACCCTGCGGCGGCAACCCGGCTCCGCGCACAGGGGAATCTGTACCTCAGTGGGAAGGGCAACGAGAAAGCCACTCTGAACCTGCTCCGTGAAGCAGGGCAGAAGTTGGAAGATCCGTCTGTTGTCAGAGACTTCCTCCAGAAGCCTCTGGAAGAGATCGCCCAAGGCCTCTCGGACGTGGTGAGGGGAACGATTGACACGGATAAATATCGGTACTTCGCGGATCTCCCGGTCGGTGGGAAGCGTCGGGTTGTCGAGGGTCTGAAAGAGTATTGGATCTCCCAAAACGCGATGGACGTTGCCCGTAGTCGGGTTGATCTCACCTCCATGCAGATCGGACTGGACAAGGCTAATCGGGGTCTCACCAACCTGCTCGACTACAAGTGGTTGAACCGTCCCTTCACCCGGAGGCTTGCCGCCCTGTTCGGGAAAAAACTGGACGACGTGACCAAGTTCTCCGCTGATACTGCTCTGCTACTGCGTCGTTCGGCCCGTGGTCGTGGTCGTGCAGTTGCTCGCGCTCTGAAAGAGGAATCTGCCAAGATTCAGGAGTTGGCGAAGACGGATGGGACACTGGCGAAGGAAGTCGAGGAGTTTGGAACCGTCAGCCTTGCCCTCGACAAACTGGTCGAGGAACAAGCAACAAACCCGCTCGTAAACATTTCTCCTGAAGAACTGTGGGATGATGTCTTCGCGGTCATGTTTGATCCCAGACTCAACCGGGAGGTGCTGATCCGAGAGATTGATTCCTCAAGCCCCGGCTTGCGCTCCAACTATCCCACCACACGCACCATCGACATTGTGGCAAATGTCGCGGAAAAAGCCCCTGATCTCCGGTGGTCAGGGAAGGTTTCTCCCTTCGGTCGGGACGCTCAAAACGTGATGGCTTCCGTTTTGCTTGACGGCAAGATCAAAGAAGCCGCCGCGAAGGCTGGCCTGGCACGGGATGTTCAGCGGCAGATATCCTTTGCCCCTTACTTGCAGCATAAGATGAGAAACCAAGACCCCCGCAGTCTTCTCGATCTCATCTTAGATCCGGAGGTGCAGGAGAAGGTCGCCAAAGAAACTGATGCCATGCTCCAAGCGGAACGCCCTCTCGGTCGGTCACGGATGATTGCAGGCACCGACACCGAGTATGAGGAGGTCATCGCCAGAGGTGGGGCTGAGTTTTACGAACTGCTCAACTATGCCCCGCCGAAATACCGTGGTTCTTTGCGGGATATGGCGCAGTCTGCCGGGCAATACCTGCTTGGTGAAGGTCAGTTGGGTCTTCGCCAGAGCGCCAAATACGGATACTTCCTCCCCAACCTGCCCTTCCTTGTGTGGCGTGGTCTCGAGATGCCCTTTATCGCGGCGACTCAGACGGGTGTTGGCTCTGCCCTGTCAGGCATGGGTCGTATCGCACGGGATGCAAGACGACAGGTCTTGCGCCGGAACCTGACGGGTGAGGGGATCACCACCCCCACGGGGATCTACTACAGCCCCTCGGATCTGGTCAAACTCGCGGAGCAGGAAGGCATCGGCTACACCGCAGTTGAGGCAGAGCGTGTCGGTGGTCTGGTCAACGACATTCTGGCTGACGTGAACCGCACCTACGGACGCACTGGTCGTCAGATATGGGACACCCTCAACCCCGCCACCAAAGGCTTCTGGATTCGTACTGCGGAGGCGATGGAGCGGTCTTTTCGGCAGGGTGTGTTTGAGGCTCGCCTTGCAGCCGGGGATACGGTCACGGAGGCAGCGTCCGTCGCCCGTCGATCTCAGTTCGACTACGACGAGGTTCCGGGTTTCCTTCGGGAAGGAGTGTTGCCCTATATCTATCAGGGTGTCTCGACCACCTACAAACTCCAGCAGGAGATGGCTCTGGCTGCGCTCAAGAATCCCCGTGCCCTCTCCACCTACCTGAGAGCACTGGACAAGATGCAGGAGGCACAAGACCCCTACGGGCTTGAGGGCGACCGGAGTCTGCTCAACCTCAAGGTCAATGTCCAGGGCAAGGACTACTACGTCAGGGTGCCCGGTGCTCAGATCGCTGAATCTGCGGTGATTGCAGCCCGTCACGGGGACAACCTCGTAACCGCGATGAGGAACGCACGGGCTGCTCTGAAGGCAGACCCCGGCAAGGCTCTCGCTGAGATCGGGATCACGGGCGGTCTGCCCTTCGCCTACACGGTGGTTGACTCCGCGATTGATGGTGCTCTCAAAGATTGGGAGGATTTTGAGGGTGCTGACCCGTATCCGACCACTGGACGGCGGGACGAATATCTCAGCGACGAGAAAATGTTTTGGTCTGCTCTGCTCTACTTCCATGACAAAGACCCCACGCACACGGAAGGAGGGTGGTCAACCTTCCAGATGCTCTTTGATCCCGTCCCGAAAGATCCCCCTGCTGACCGTGCTCATCCTGATATGCCGCAGTATTGGCTGACCCGACCGGAGGGGATGCCTTATGCCTTCGTGGGACGTGATGCAGAGGGACGCGCCATGTTCAAGGCGTATGAGATGGGTGACCGGGGCAAGCGGAACGTCGCCATCCTCCGCGCCGTAGATCGAACCAAGTTGCACGAATACTTCCCGACTTTCGTGGCTGCCGGTATCGGCAACGAAGTTTTCACTCCACAGCCGGGTGCCGAATACCGGTCGCTCTACGCCGGGGAGTATTTGGACGAAACTGGTGTGCAGGAAGCGATGAATCTCTTTTTAAATCCCGTCGATGTGGATTATAGTCAACCTGAGCAGGAGATCCGTCGTCAGGCGGAAGAACTGCTCAGGGCGAGAAACCCTCTCACTGAAACCCCAGAATGAACGAAAGGAAGGTGGGTTTATGGCAACGCGAATCAATCACTTCATCCACCGGAGCCGTGTGTCTCCTCCGGTCAAGCCCGTCCTCGGCGTAGCCTTTGACGTAGCAGACGTACATGTCCACAACCTGAGTGCATCTCAGCCCCGGATTCTGGCTGCATCGAGTTTCTGGTACGGAATCCTCGGCGGCTTGGTAGTGAAGTTGACAAACGCAGCAGCCAGTACGAAAGTGACCATCAGGATCTGCGCCGACCCGCAGGGGGATATCGTGATCATCCCTGATACTGAGGCGGATCTCGTCACTGGGATCACCACGGCTACGGTCAAGTGCGCCACTTTCCGTATTGACCTCCCGGTGGAACAACCCGTGGCAAAGGGTGATGCAAACTTCTACGTCTTCGCGAAGGTCGATGCAGGCACCCCCAACTTCTTTGAAACCATCATCACTTGGATGGAGTGAGCCATGCCTGTCACTCCATGCTTTGACCCCACCACAGGGTCTTCAGGCGGTGTTCCTCCCGCTGTAAGCGCGAGCCTCTACAACCTGCCCATGACTGAGGTTGATCTCACCGATGGGTCATGGACGCTTCTTGACCCTGATGCCCTCGTCGATACAGTCTCGTTCGCCGGGGGCTTCAACACCATCACCTTCAACGCCGGGGGCGCGACCTCCAACCAGCGTTGGACGGGGACCACCACCTGTACCGCTCCCCGGTGGTACAAGACGCTCCAGATCGACGGCAACACCGTCACCCTGCTTGATCCCATGTGGTTTGTCTGCCGGATGCAGAACAACCTGCTGGTGGACGACTTCAACCAGCAAAACATTTTCGGTACGATGGCTGATCCCACCTCAACCGATACGAATGTGATGGGTCTGGCTGGCGGAACGTGGCTGCGATCTGTTCTCGCGAACACGGGCTACGGCGTGATTACGGGCAACGCGAACACGACCTTCGCTGACCCTGATACCGTGTTCTCACATGCGGCTGTAATGCAGGGTGGCGGTGCCAACGGCGCGGCGACCTATATTCAATACGACGGCACCAACACGGCGGAACGGGCTGGAAGTCGGAACACCAACATTCTGGCTATGGCGGGAACCAACAGGCACCTCGCTGTCGGCGTGGGCATCAACACCGATGTTACCGTGATCAACGCCGGGGATCAGGTGTCGTTCTCACTCAAGTATATCGCTCTCCAGTTTGCGGGGTTGTAATCATGGCTCACCTACTTGTTGACCAGTCTGCGGTCACCGTGCAGAACATTGACTCCACGGACGGTACGGGCGCACCGTTCTCGGAGGAAGGCTTTGTGATCCCGGTGGTGATCCCGCTCTCTGAGATGGGCACCTACCTCGATCCCGCCTTCTATGATCCTGCGGTATCGGCCAGTCCTACGGCAGCAGATAGCCGGAAGATTGCTCGCGTGGTTCTGGATGCCCTCAAGAAAGCAGCGGAGGAGCCATGAGCATCGAAACACTGGCACCTTACCTTGCCGGCCCCGGTGCTGCCGTGATCATCTGCGTTCTGGTGGGCTACGTCGCCTACCACATCTTGATGAAGGTCTTTCTGCCCTTATTCAAAGCAAGTATCGAGCGGCACTTTGCCCAGATCGACGCGATGATGAGCCGCCATGATGAGGCACACGCCAAGATCATCGAGGGGCTGACCGCTCTGACTCAAAAGGTCGGCAACGGTCAGTGCAAGTACACCAACGGGGCAGCAGACGGCTGGGATCACGCACCAACCACTCACCCCGGAGTCTGACATGCCCAAAGTACGCCGGATCAAGAAGGGGGAGCCGGGATACGGCAAGAAGAAGTTCGTGGTCAAGGGCGAATATCAGGGCAAGCCCTACACGGTGCGCTTCGGTGATCCCAACATGGAGATCAAGCGGGATAATCCCAAACGTCGGAAGGCGTTTAGGGATCGCCATAACTGCTCTGATCCCGGTCCACCGAACAAGGCGAGGTACTGGTCTTGTAAGATGTGGAGCAAGAAGAAAGTCTCAGACATAGCGAAGTGACCCATGCCTGTCGTCAACGTCTTCCGTCCTGACGGCTCATCTGGAGTGCCCTCTCCACCTGAGCCGACCCCTACCCCTCCTGAGCCTGAGCCAGTCCTTGTGAAGCCTCTCAGACCAGATCTGATGAATAGCCGGGATGCTGCACGGGTCTATGCCTCATGGCGGAAGAACTGGCGACGAACCATTCCCGACTATCAAGGGGTGCCCCGCACGGAGCATCCCAATGGCTGAGAAACTTGAGATCAACACCACAGAGGAAGAAAAAATGACAGAAGTTGACGTCCCCGTAGTTCGCATTATTCGCCTTATTGCGAAAACCCTTCGCTATTCGAAGGGTGGCTTCACCAAAGAGGAGCGCCGTGACTTGGGGCTTGATCTGCTGATGTTGGCCTCTGAGGTTCTCGAGGATATCGTGGATGAAGGTCAGCAAGCCGAGCTGTTTACCAACTCGGGTCAAGATATCAAACTCACTTGATGCTTTGGATTTTCCCTATGCCTGATGAACGCCCCGGCGAATACTTTTCGTGGTCCGAAATGACCAGGACCTCGACTGGTTTGCCGAACAAGCCAGATAGTGAGCAGCGGGTCAACCTCAAGTGCCTCTGTAGCACGGCCCTGGACCCGCTCAGGCGGTATCTCGGCAAGCCCGTAAGGGTTACCTCAGGTTTCCGCTCGGAAGCCGTCAACACGGCTGTGAGGGGCTCAAAAACAAGTGCCCACCGCAAAGGGCTTGCGGCGGACATCAAGGTGTCGGGTCTGGACGCTCACGCCCTTATGCGGGCGGTGATCGACTCGGACATCCCGTTCGATCAGGCTATCGCCTACCACCCTTCCCGTGGAGGCCACCTGCACATCGGCCTTTCGACGGGCCGGATGCGGCGGCAAATGCTCTGGGCGAAAGCCGGGGGCGGCTACGAGCCTTACGACTTCGACTTCGACTCGTAGTTAGCCCACTCGGCGATCTTTTTGACCTCAGGCCTCTCCAGGGGGTCCTCGGAGGCCCAGCTTAGAAAGCCGAACAGGGCCTTGAGTGTGGCCACGGAAAGAATCACGATTACCAAGAGCATGATCGAGTCGAGCATTGAACTTCTCCAAAGGGTCGTCGAGTAGGTCGTAGGGGTCATCGGGGAGGGGCTTTCCCTCAGCGATGAGTTCGAGGGTTTTGAGCACAAGTTGTGCTTCGGTCTTGGTCATTGTCTTAGTCCTCATACAGAAAAGAGAAGTCAAGGAAGCCGTCACTCTGCTGTGAGGGATGCGGCTTTTGCCAGTCTTCGAATACCGCCAGGGCGGCTTTCCGAGCCTCTTCGATAACTTCCCGGGGCATGCCTTCGGGGATACGGATGTGAAGCTGCTTCGGCCCCCGACGCTTTTTGTTGGCATCGAACCTCACTGCCCGATACTCGACACCATCGCGGTGATCAGTGGACGCACGGCGGTCGATAACCCATCCCTCGTTCTCCAAGCTACAGATACGGGCTTGGAGGTTTCGGGTTCCGGTGATCTCAACCAGATCCGCTGAGTGTTTCCATCCGGCCTTGATCTCATCGAGGATGATCTCTCCGTGGGTTCTCTGGTGTGTGGTCTGCTGGTACATCGTAGCTCCTTTTGCTTACACAAATAGGGGCCGATATAAACAAACTATTGTAACTTTTTTGCCTTTAGACGCATCAAAACTGCAACTATGGGCTCGGATTTTGCCATAATCGAGCACCGTTGGTGAATCGTGCTCTGACTCCACCTTATCATGTCGGCTGCGCCCGCAGTAGTTCCGGCTTTTACGCGGACTCGAAGAGTCTCGGGCCACCGAACCCGCTTTAGCGTAGCCTCGAGAGAGCCGGAGCCTGGGCGCTCTTTCTCCATGCAGTGATACACGGGACCTATGACCCGGATGTATCTCTCAGCGTTGTCGAGCCGGCTGACCCAAGAACTTTGGACTATGCCCCGGCTTCGGTACAGGTCAGAGGCCGGGTTGTTTCGGCCCCGGCCTCCAGCAGCATATTGAGCGACTATCGGCTCCCGATATCGGTCAGGTAGCCAGAGAGCTATCTGTTGGAACGCTATCTTGAAGGGGTCATCCGCCCCAGCGGGCGGTAGATATCGGTCCTCAACCCGCTCAGTGAGATCCCAAAGATGACTCGGGTCTTGAGCAAAGCTCATCCATCTTTCGTCTTTGTCCGCCTCGTCCCAGTACCACGCCCATTCCGGGTCGTTTCTATCGCCTTTGGCCACTTGAGCCTCAGAGAAGTTTGTCGAGGAGCAAGTCAACGGCCACACTCTTAGGAGTCCGGTCCATCATCTGCCCATCCCTCTCCCGGCTCACCCGATCCCGGTACTGGTCGGAGGTTTCTTTGAGGCGTGAGAGTTCGGCTTCCCGCCTCTCACGCTCGATACGGTCAAGCTTCCTAAGCTCTTCGGCGAAGTCCATCACCCCTCCAGCCAGTTAGTGAGTTCGGCTTCTTCGTCTTCGGTCATCTGGTCGATCTCGTCAGGCTTTTGAGGAAGCCGCTTGCACCACAAGCCGTATTCGAGGAGGATCATAGCTTCGCCCTGAGACCGGACGGGATGCCGCTCCCCGGTTTCGTGGTGCGGAATCCAACCCCGCTCGGCAATCTCACGAGCCAGAGAGGCCAGTTTGTTCCGGTCAGTGCGAAGGCTGACCTTGGGCTTCTCAGCCGCCTTGAAGTTGGGCCGACCCACTCTCTTGGAGCTGGACTCCAAGTGTTCGATGTGTGCTTCGTCGTAGCTCATTCCTCACCTTCCATGATTGCGTCAAGCTCTTCCCAGGGGTTGAAGTCCTCAGCCCTCTCGCGGGCTTCCTCGACCTTCTCGAGGTAGTCTTCGGGGACTTCGGGCTCGTGCATCTCACGACAGTTCGGGCACCCGTTGGGGTTCAGCTGCCGGTAGCGCAAATCCCCATTCATGTAGCGTTCCGCAGCCCAAAGCAAGTACTTGCCGATGGTCATGCCCTGCTCGGCCGCAAGGTTGTGGATCTTCTCGAAAGTCTCTTCCGAAACCTTCTTCGCGTCACTTTGGATATCGTGGCGCGGGAACTGGTAGTTCTTGGCCTCGTTGTCCCACCAGCTCCGCCAGAAAGCGTCGGAGACCATCTTAGGATCCTGAGCGGGATACTTCCCCTTCTTGATATCCTTCAGGATAGCCTTCCACTTCTCGGTGGTGGTGGTGGTCGGCTCATCGCGATTGGGAAGATGCTTTATGAGTCTCATGTTGTTCTCCTTAGAGTCGACCATTCAGGTCGAAGTTGTCTTCGTAGGTTTCAGTGGACTCAGAAGCAGGAGCGCTGGACGCCTCCCACTTGTTGACATAGGTGGCCCGGCGATCAAGCTGGTTCATGACCTCAAGGCAAGAATCCGTCACGGGGCCACCATTGACGATCCAGCGGTGCTGGCTCTCGCCGAACTTGGTGAGCACGACCTTGTGGGTCAGGATGCCCTTACGGATCAAATGCTGCCGAGCGTTTCGGATAGCCTTGATGTTCTTTTCGGTAGGAGTGCCATCCTCCCCAACAAGGCCAACAAGCGCAGCCACCTTGTAGGCGGAAGGGAAACTCTCACAGTCTTTGTTCATGAACTTCAGGTACGCCAGAAGAACACGGGTGTTCAACGAGAAGGCGGGACACTGGAAGATCCAAAGGGGCAACATCACGTCAGTGTACTGAGCGGACATTTCAACTCCAGGTTAGAGAAGCGGCGGGCTTACCGCTCACCTTCTACCCTACCTTAGATTTACCGCCCCCACTACTATTATTTTTGTAGACCCCCTAAATAATACCGCCCTTCAACTTTAGATCGGGGTGGGAGGGCTACTAAACCTCGTAGGTGCACGCACCCCTAAACCCAAGGTACTGACCCCCTGCATTTAGGGGCCATTAGTTAATACCTGAGTGAGCGGGGGTCTAACCCTATAGCGTAACTCAGGTATAAGAACTGAACCTACGCTCCTCCTCGCCTTCGGCGTCGTCGCTTCGGTCAGTCGGGATGAGCCAAACTCTTCTGAGTGAATGCGGCCTCGCTCGCTTCGCTCGCTCAGCCTCGGGTCCGGCTATCAGTCTTCGGCTATCAGTCTTCGGCTATCAGTATGAATGAGCTTTCGAGTAGCGTGATTCGGCATGGGCTATTAGTTGTATGTTACCAAAGAACCCAAGGAACCAGTACACCTGCGTTCCAGGGATGTGACGGGGAGGCTTTCAGTTCCTCCTATCTCTGTACTCTCTGGAAGCCCCTGAGGCACCTCCTAAGCCTTCTTGATCCTTGACCCCCGGCCCTACCCCTACCGAACGCAGTGAAGCCCCTCAGAAACCCTTGTAGGGGCTCTGAGGGGCTTCAGTTTAGGTTCTTGGTAACGGTTGCCCTAACGGGCGTCCCGCTTAGAGGTTGCCCCGTGCAATCTCGACGGCTCGCCACTGACGAAAAGCTCTGAGGCCCTGAGGCGAAGTACCGAACTTGACGAGAAGAATAAGAGCTTTGGTCTTGCTTCCGAGGTTATTCTGTTCAGCAAACCGCTTCAGAAGGTTCGAGCTCTCCTTCGTGGTTCCCAGGGTCGTGAAGGTATCGGGCTTCTTGCTCATCATGCCACCTCAACCTGGTCAAGGAGGGAGTCAAACTCGGCATCCCCCGAGCCGAAGTGGGAGAGGATGAAGAGGTCGATTTCGAGATCAAACATGTCACTTTCCTTTGTGGAGTGAGGAGTTATTCCCCGTGTTCCACATAAATACTATAACTTAGTTATAGCTCAACCGTAGGTTTTTTCACATAAAAGTTCCAAAAAAGCGCCCGGATAACCTATTCGCTCTTAAT
>Ga0181590_10004396_pt1 | contig 11734 bp, 10 predicted proteins | sample 071ome_34_FD_132446 | JGI IMG/M metagenome (GOLD analysis project Ga0181590, IMG submission 132446) | Coastal salt marsh microbial communities from the Groves Creek Marsh, Skidaway Island, Georgia - 071411BT metaG (megahit assembly) | ecosystem: Environmental > Aquatic > Marine > Intertidal... | reverse complement strand
GTGTTTTCGATGACCATAAAGGCCGCGCCGGATTTCGCCATCATGCCCGAGCTGCGGGCGTATCCGTGATGCACCATGATGTCCGCCAACGAAGGTGTGGCAAAGGCAAGGGTTGCGGCGGTGGCCGCAAGAATAGTTTTCAGTTTCATGTGTTTATCCTGTGTGTCTGATTGTCTTGAAAGGGAAGGGATCAGACAGACAGGGGCGGTCCCCGCGCCTGCGGGCAGGGACATGCGGCCTGAGGCACGGGCAGGGACGTCGCCGGTGCCTGAAGTGTCAGAGCGTTGGCCGCAGGTACCACCAGATCAGGCGCTGCAAATTCGATAAAGCTGAACGCGACCGCCGCGCATTCCGGGCAGTAATGCACATCACCCGTCGGATTGCCTTCGGCATCAACGGCGACAGTAACCGCGCCTTGACTGGTGCAAAGAACCATTTCCCCCACCGGCATCGGCGCGGTGCGTGCCAAGGCCATTTGCAAGCTGCTGACCGCAATGATCAGCGCTAGCAACAGGCGTGGAAATATTCTTAGAATCGCATTCATAAGCGCATAAATATGCAAGGCGTCGGCGAATGCAAAGCGACAAAAAGAAACAGCCCCGCAAGCAAGCTTGCAGGGCCGATCAAATCCTAAGCGGAAAGACTTACGCGGCGGCTTGTGCCTTAGCGATCTCTTTCTTCACTTTCAGAGCGTTGTCCGAAAGCTCGCTGTCTTTTGCTTTTGCAAGGAACGCATCCAGACCACCACGGTGATCAACGCTGCGCAGTGCGGCTGCCGAGATGCGAAGCTTGACGCCGCGGCCCAGAGTTTCCGACTGCAGGGTCACGTCGTTCAGGTTCGGCAGAAAACGACGGCGTGTTTTATTGTTGGCGTGGCTGACGTTGTTGCCAGTCATCGGGCCTTTTCCGGTCAATTCGCAACGGCGCGACATATTCTAATCCTCGTCTCGATGTGCGAGGCATACTGCCCCGGCCATAACAAACGGGCGCCGCCGTGGCTGCGCCCCGAAATTCGTTTGGTGTCTCTAGGGTCTTTTCGGAAGGGCGTCAAGGGATTCGCGGCCGAAACCTTAGGGCTTTCTGACGGTTTAGTTAAATCCGTCATGATATGGCAATCCTGCTTGACCCGTTAGCGCACCTGATATGACATTTGATCAAATTTAATCAAGGATTCGCTTCATGTCTGACCAGCCGCAAATACCCAATGATCTTGACAGTTTCTGGATGCCCTTCACCGCTTCCCGATGGTTCAAACAAAACCCGCGTATGATCGCCAAGGCCGACGGTATCCACTACACCACGGTGGACGGCCACACGGTGATCGACGGCACCGGTGGGCTGTGGTGCTGCAACGCGGGCCACAACCACCCCAAGATCGTCGAGGCGATCCAGAAACAGGCTGCGACGCTTGATTTTGCGCACAACTTCAACCAGGGCCACGCCATCGCGTTTCAAACCGCCAGCCGTATGGTCGAGCTGACCGATCATTTTGACCACATCTTCTTTACCAACTCCGGTTCCGAAGCTGTGGATACCGCTCTCAAGATAGCCTTGGCCTACCATCAGGCCAAAGGCGAAGGCCAGCGGCGGATGCTGGTGGGGCGCCAAAAGGCCTATCACGGGATCAACTTTGGCGGGCTGTCTGTTGGTGGCATCGGCCTGAACAAAGGCCAATTCGGCGCGCTCTATCCGTCCACAGCCCACATGCGGCACACGTGGATACCTGAAAACTTCTTTTCGCGCGGGCAACCCGAGCACGGGGCTCATCTGGCCGAGGATCTGGCGCAGATCTGTGACACCTACGGCGGGCACTCGATTGCGGCCGTGATCGTCGAGCCGATCATCGGGGCAGGGGGCGTGCTGCCTCCTCCAAAGGGGTATCTTGAGCGCATCCGCGAAATCTGTGACCAGCACGGCATTCTGATGATCATGGACGAAGTGATTACAGGTTTCGGGCGCATGGGCACACCGTTCGCGCATCAGTACTATGGCATCAAGCCTGATCTGATGACCGTCGCCAAAGGCATGACCAACGCGACCGTCCCCATGGGCGGCGTTTATGCGACCGAAGAAATCCGTCAGGCGTTTATCCATGGCCCCGAGACCATGGTCGATCTGTTCCACGGCTACACCTATTCGGGCCACCCGCTGGCCTGCGCCGCGGCACTGGCCACGTTGGACGTTTATCGGGACGAAGGAATTTTCGATCACGTCGCCGAAATCATGCCGGTCTGGGAAGACATGCTGCATTCCCTCAAAGGCGCACCGGGCGTGATTGACATCCGCAATTCGGGTCTTCTGGGGGCGATCCAGCTGGAACAGAACGGAGCCGTAGGTGCCGCTGGACGGGCGACATACGAAAAGCTGTGGGACAAAGGTCTTTCGGTTCGCCCGATCGGAGACAGCTTGGCGATGTCCCCGCCGCTGACTTTGACCGAGGGCGAGATCGCCAAAATCGGCGATATTCTGGGATCGGTTTTGCGGGGGTAAAATCCACCTGTTGTAGATTGTCTGGGGCTGCGAAATGCGGCCCCTTTCTTATTTGGGGTCAGTAGATTCCGAACTTAATACTTCACCATCCCCCCACTGCTCGGTCATGCGGCGGTTGATCCAAGCAAGCCCTGCCAGTGACAGACCCAGCCCAAGGAATGAGGCAACCCGCATTAAACCCGCCAATCCGGCCATGTCGATCAAGAACACCTTGGCAATGGTCAGGCCAACCCCAAAGACGGCCACTCTGCGCAGCATTACCGAGCGGCGGGCGAAGGCGACGAACAGGGCGATAATCGAACTGAGCAAGAGCGCGACGGTGTAGCCATATAGTTCGGCGTCGGTTGTGCCGGAAACAGCCAGAGTATCGCCGCGCCAGAACCGACGGATTTCCAGAACGACATAATACGTTGCGGTCAGTGAAGCGACCAAGCCGAACAGACGCCGTAGTAACCGACGCAGGTGATCGAACCGATAGGCCACGGCTCCAAGGATCAGCGCGATCGGACCATAAGCCAGCAGCAGGCTATCCAGAAGGTTCGGACCAAGAACGACTTCGTCCGCGTTTGCCAACGGGTTGAAGACAATCGCAAGAACAATCCCTCCGGCCAAGCTTAGCAACGCGTAGAACGTGGCGGTGACCCAATAGGCCCATCGCAAACCGGTCGAGGTGCGCAGCATGTAAAGCTGCCAGCCATCGACAGCAGGCCGATCGAAACGCACAGACCGATCCCCCAGTGGGTTTCCAAATCGTCCCCAAGCGCACGTGTGACAAGCACCAGAACGAAAACCGCCAGCACCAGACTTAGCGTGGTTTCCAGCACAGCGCGGGTTTTCGGATGGGCGGTTTTATCCATCAGATACCAGGCCGCCAGCAGTTGCATGATCACCGGCACGTTCACCATCCAGATTTCCCACATTGGGGCATCCATCGCCCAAAGCAACCCGGGGTCAAGCACCAGCCGCCATGTGACCACCGCCAGACCAATCTGCACAAAGACGGTCAGGGCGGGCAGTTTTTGCCACCGATCCAGTGCCACGGCCCCCAGCACCATCACCGTTAGCGCAAGGGTCAAAGCGGTTTCGCTGAGCATCAGGATCAGCGCAAAGGCAATCATGGTCATCGAGGCCAGCGCAAAGATACCGGCCCGTCGCCGGTCGCCTTCGTCCTGTCGCCCTGCGCGCTCGGCAAAAAGCGCCATCAAAGCGGCCACAGCCATTGCGTGGAACGCCCAGACGCCATCGCCGATAACTAGGGCTGGGCGCCACCAAATTTCGAAGAGAATCAACGTCAGCGGGGCATAGACGGCAGCGCCGGTGGTCCAATCAAGCTTAAAGGTCTCGGCCGTCTGCGACCGCCAGAATGCAATCACCGAGACGCCGACTGCGATCAGTGACAGGATCGTGACATGCTTGGGCCAAGGGCTCTCGGGCGGTAGCTCCGCATCGAATGCAGCAGCGAGCGTGCCGTAGCCGATACCTTGATCATAGATCAGCAACAGCAGCGCAGCGGGGGCAAGCGGGGTCAGGTCAAGCAGGGCAGGCGCCTCGCGGTTCCAAAGGGCGGCAACCAGAAACAGGGCGGCCAGTATAGCAACGACCGACCATAATTCGACTATGCCGGCGTCTTTGAATGCCACCATCAGGGAAACCACCACCGCGCCTGCGAAACTGCCAAAGGCCAAGCGGGTTGGGAATTCGGGCCGGCTTTCCGTGCCCGCTTTCCGAAACGGATTGCGGCGCAGAACGGTTGCCCCGCTATGCGTCGGGGTCAGCTGTAACGGCGGCACCAGCGTGGCTGACAACGCGACGATCAGGGCAAAGACCAGATAATGAACATCACCCGCGCCTGCGTCATAAATATACCAAGCAGCCGCATGGGCGCCCAGCAGACTTAGCACCGAGGTCCATGCCCAACGGCGCAGAGCATCGATCAGCAGACCTGCCAAAGCTATGAGCGCGAAGTAATAGTAAAACAGCTCTGGGGTGTCGCTGGACCCACCCACCACAAAGGGCGAGGCCACTGCGCCAACAATCCCCACGGCCGCCAGAAACGGGCCATAGAACCAACCGAATACCACGGCCACCAGCGAAACGCTGACCATCTCGGCAAAGGCTAACCCCGGTCCCGTCATGCCGTATAACTGGCGTGCTGAAATTACAGCCGCGTAAAGCGCAACCAGTCCGGCCCCTGCAAAGGTCGAAGGCAGATAGGCCGTATGCGCCCCGTCTTCATCCCCCCACTTACGCCTTAGAACTTCGCCCGCGGACAGCAGTGCGATGCCCAAAGCCGCAGCACCCACGACCCGCCAGAAAGGTGTCAGCAGCCCACTTTCGACGCCATATTGCACAAGGAACACCCCAGCGAGCGCCAACGACAGCGCCGCGACTGCCAAAAACCAGTTCTGCGCGACCCAAGCCCAAAGCCCGCTAAACATGCTTTGTTTGAAAACATACGCTGTTGGGGTGTCTTCATTCGGCGCAAGAACGGCTTCGCCCGGATCAGTCGTTTCACGTTTTTTGCCCCACGGCGTCCTTTGCGGCGCCGGGCTTGTCTCGGTCTCGGAAGACTGGGCGATGGCTTCTGCCACCGACCCGATTTCATTATTTTCTGTCTCGTCTGGGCGTTCGGCATCAGCTTGCGCCTCAAGGCCAGTGTTCAATAGCTGGTTCTCAAGTGCGCTGACCCGACGGGTCAAGCGAACGACAAAAAGGGCCAGAATAAAAATTGCCAAAGTCAGAAATATGGTCATGCGTATCCCTTGGCTCCGATATGAAATGAAACCGTGGGAAAAACGCTAGCAGGCGAATAGCGATCCAACAAGGATCAGAAAAGTTCGGGTTTGCGATGGTCTCAAATACCGATCGGCTCTAGCGTGGCAATGCTATTCGAAGTCGAAGCGCCTTAATCCGTCTTGAACAGCTAGGCCACGGGGCTTTCCTTTGCCGCAAAAATATTTTGCTCAATAGGCCGGATTTCCCTCTTGACCCTCTGCGCCCCGTCGCCTAAATCGCCTCCACCGTGGCGGAGTAGCTCAGCCGGTTAGAGCAGCGGAATCATAATCCGCGTGTCGGGGGTTCAAGTCCCTCCTCCGCTACCAAAAGTTAGAAAGACCCGATGCTGAAACGCTCGGGTCTTTTTTGTTTTGGGGACGGCAAACCAGTCTGTGGAAACAAAGACCAAATTTGGCAACAGACTGTCTTTCCTATTCCATCTTGATCCCCAAAGGGTTTCAATCCAGTCTGGTATTAAAAAAAGAATAACACGTCATAGGCGTCGTGCGGTAGTGGGAGCATCTGAGAACCAGGGGGGCGTTCAGATTATGCGAAACGATTTTTGGCTTCTTTCGGTTGGGTCCCGGAAGGGCTGGTTTGAACGATGATACATAAACCGGCAGTTGCCGAGGTCGTCCGTACTCGCCGTTATGGTCTGTAGCGCCTTGCTTTTGACGTTTCGTCTGGGCAATCCGATCCTGTGGATCGACGAGGTGTTTACAACGAATTATATTCGCCACGGCTACGATTTCTTACTAGATTTTGCACGCCCTGACGAACGTCATCCGCCCGGACATTATTTAACGCTCAAAGCTTGGTCCGAGCTATTTGGCGCGGATCGGGTGGGCATTAGGACCATGTCGGTCGCTTGGGCGGTTCTTTGTCTTCCGCTGCTGTATGGCATTGTCCGCATGCGCTTTGACAGACGCATGGCGCTGATTGCGATAGCGTATCTCGCGGTGTTTCCGGGATTTGTCTATTACGGCCGCGAAGCGCGCATGTATGCGCAATTGTTCGGGCTGCTGATGCTGGCCAGCTTTCTGTTTCTGGTCCTCTTTAACCGGTTTCAGACATTGGGAACCGGAAAACGGATCCTTCTGACGCTATGTTTTGCCGTGGTTTTGGCTGGCACATTCTACACCCATTACATTTCGTTTATTTTCTACGCTTGCTTTTCAATCGCGGGCGTCGCGCTGGCCGTGTTGCGCAAAGATGTTCCGTGGTTGCTGTACGCCTTTTCATGGATTGCCTTGGCGACGGTTCTTGCCGTGCCGCAGATTTTCCACATGCTTAAATTTGTCACCCCAGCGACGGATGAGTGGATCCCTTACTCGGACCTAGGGGTCTTTTACGCAACCTTGCTGGGAACATATGACGCGCCGACGCTGGCCAAACCCCTTTTGTACATCGTCTATCTGGTAGTTTTTGTCTTCTGGCGGCATTATAACATCTTCGAGCCTACGCCCCTTCAAATGGGGCTGCTACTGTTGACTTGTTTGGTCATGGCCTATGTTTCGTTCCGACTTGTCGAAACCCCGTTCAGGCGGGGGACCTGGACCAACCGCCGTCGTACATTATCGGTTTCGGCCCTAACACTTGGGGCCTTCATAGTTGTAGGCATTGGGGGGAACGCGACGCATGGATTTCCGGGTCGGGTTCCGGAAGCCGCGCGAAAGATACAAGAGTTCCGCCCCGGCGATACGTCAGGCTGCCATAACGGCCTTGAGGCACATGAAATCTCTCAGGGCGCGCGCTGTGTTCTTGGCGCAGAAGATGTGCCACCCAGTATCGCGTTTGTGGGCGACTCTCATACGGCGCGCATCACAGATGCTCTGGTCGAGGTTTTGACGCCCCAAAATATCTCATTTGTCACCTTCAATGGCAGTTGGTGCGCACCTTTACTGAATTTTACAACCGATAATGTCCACAAGGCGGGCTGCGTCGAGGAAGTGCGCGCATCCATGGATCAAATCATCCATGATGATCATATTCAGACGGTCGTTCTTTTCGCTGAGTGGGCACACTACACACACGGTTTCAGATGGCCAGACAACTTCGCGTCCGTTTATCAGTTTTCAGACACCGGCGATTTCGATTTTTCATCTGGATTGATCAGTGAAAATACCGCCCACTTCCAACGGGCTTTGACACATACGTTGGAGGCTTTGACGGAAGCCGGAAAGACTGTGATTATGGTCTTACCCACGCCCGAGTTTGAGTTTTCAGTTCCCTTGCTTTTAAGTGCGCTTGTCATGCGTGAAGCCACGTTTGACGACTACTACATGAGCATGGATCACTATCGTCAGCGTAGTTCGGACGTGCGGGAGATTTTGACCCAAGCAGCAGCGACCTATTCTGTTACCACGGTCGATCCGACCAAGTTCCTGTGTGACTTGGAAGTCTGTCGGCTAGACGACGGGTTGGGTAATCCGCTTTACGAAGACTCGAACCACCTGTCATTTTACGGTGCCTTACCTTTGGCAAAACACATTGCAGATTCCATTCAATAGGCAATGCAGGCTATTGCTTTGGCGCCTCAAAATAGTACCGCACCAACCAGTCCGCGATCAGAGCGGGTTTGTCCTGACCGTCGATCTCTACGGACACCGATAACGACAGTTGGATCAGTTCTGGATTCAGGTCTTTAACCTCTGACAGCGTGAAATGCGCGCGGAGCTTTGATCCGACCAGCACGGGCGAGACAAAGCGCAGGCGGTCAAATCCGTAGTTCACGCCCATCTTCGCGCCCCTTAGCTTGGGAACAGCGTCATAAGACATAGTCGAAAGAAGCGAGAGGGTTAGAAAACCGTGGGCGATCGTGGCACCAAAAGGCGTTTGCGCTGCGCGTTCGGGGTCTACATGAATAAATTGATCGTCGAACGTCAGTTCGGCAAAGGTGTCGATCATTGTCTGATCGACAGTGTAGCAGCGTGACGTTCCGATTGTCTGGCCGACCTTAGCCCTAAGGTCATCGCGTGTAATTTCTGTCACCGTTTCATCCTTGGTTGGTGATCAGCGATGATCGGGATGCGTGTAATCATCATACATCTGCCGAAGCGTGAGTTTCGAGACCTTGCCAGTTGCGGTCAGAGGCAGCGCATCAATCCACAAAACGTCATCCGGCAACTGCCATTTGGCAAAGTGCTCGGTCATATGGGCGTGCAGTTCCTCAAGCGAGGGGCGTTCCGCGCCCGAGGGGACAGCGACCAGAACGGGGCGCTCGTCCCATTTGGGATGCGGCACTGCGATGATTGCGCAGTTTGCGATGGCCGGATGTGAGATGGCGGCGTTTTCCAGATCAATCGAGCTGATCCATTCACCCCCTGACTTCACCAAATCTTTGGCGCGGTCCCGTATCGTCAGGAACCCCTGTGGATCGACCGAAGCGACATCGCCCGTGCCGAACCATCCTTCGTCATCGAAAGCCGCTCCGCTTGCGTCGTCGTTGCGAAAATAGCCCGAGATCACGGTATTGCCGCGCACGTATAGCTCGCCCACTGCCTGGCCATCGTGGGGTTGGCGGTTGCCGTTGTCGTCGACGATTTTAAGGCCGACGCCAAATACGCGCCGTCCCTGTTTTGATTTCAAATCAATCCGCTCTTCGAACGGCAATTGCTTTGAATAGGCGGGCATGCCGCCGTGAGTGCCAACGGGGCTCATTTCGGTCATCCCCCAAGCGTGGCCCACGCTAACCCCGAGTTTTTCGAAACTTTCGATCATGGTTCGAGGTGCTGCCGAACCGCCGATGACGACATCGCCAAAGCCGTTCGGAATGCGGCCCTGTTCTTTGATTTCAGCCAATAGACCCATCCAGACCGTCGGTACGCCCCATGCGGTAAAGACGTTCTCGGCGTCCATCAGTTTGAACAGACTGGGACCGTCTAATGCAGCCCCCGGCATAACCATGGACAGTCCGCATAGCGGGGCCGAATAAGGTAGCCCCCAAGCGTTGACATGGAACAATGGCACCACGGGCAGAACCTTTTTGCCTTCCGCAAATGTTTCGCGCTGCATGAGCGAGATCATAAAGGCATGCAGCACCGTCGAACGATGGGAATAGAGCGCTCCTTTGGGGTTCCCGGTGGTGCCTGATGTGTAGCACAGGCCCGCGGCGGTATCCTCTGGGAACACTGGCCAGTCGATACAGTTGGGTTGACCCTCGAGAAGCTCTTCATAGCAAAGTGCATTTAGCGTGGTGTCAGGCATATGCGCGCGATCCGTCATGATCACAAAGGTCATCTCTTTGGGCAGGTGGTCTATGACCGCCTCGATGATCGGCACAAAGGTTGTGTCCAGAAACAGGATTTTATCTTCGGCGTGATTGACGATGTAGATCAGCTGCTCGGCAGACAGGCGCGGGTTGATCGTATGGCACACAGCGCCGATGCCCGAGATGGCATAGTATAGCTCAAAATGGCGATAGCCGTTCCACGCAAGCGTGGCGATGCGATCGCCCAGTTCGACCCCTTGCGCGCGCAGGGCATGGGCCAGTTGCGCGACCCGACCGGCGACTTCCGGATAGGTGATCCGGTGAATGTCGCCTTCGGTGCGGACCGATACGATTTCCCCGTTCGGATGCGCCACGGCGGCGTAGGTCAGAATATCACTGATCAGCAAAGGCTGATGCATCATCATGGCCTTCATAGGCACCTCCCCGTGTTTTTATAGGACACGATAGCCAGATATGAGCGACCTAGAAAGCCTGTTTGTTCGCCCATTGACTGCACGTCACAAATGGCGTTCGGACATCAGAGGATGGCGCGGATGCGCTGGATGGCTTCAAGGATGTTTTCGGTGCTGTTCGCGTAAGAAAACCGCACAAAGCCTTCACCCCAAGACCCAAAGGATGTGCCGGCGATAGTGGCCACGCCCGCGTCTTCCAGAAAACGGTCCTGTGCTTCGCGGGCGGTCATGCCGGTGCCGCTGATGTTGGGAAAGGCATAGAACGCACCGGCTGCATCCGCACATCGGACCCCGGGCAGGCTATTCAACTCGCGGACAATCACCTGGCGGCGTTCATCAAACTGGCGAACCATGTCGTGCACCGCATCTTGCGGGCCTTCCAGCGCGGCAAGGCCTGCAAACTGGGTGGCGGCGTTGACGCAGGAGTGGTCATTGATGCACAGCCGTGTCACCGCATCGACCATGCTGTCGGGCCAGACCGCATAGCCCAAGCGCCAGCCGGTCATGGCATAGGTTTTCGACCAGCCGTCCAGCATGATCAATCGGTCGCGGATCGAGGGGTAGTTCAGCAGGCTGACGTGCGCACGCCCGTCGTAGAGCATGTTGGAATAAATCTCGTCCGAGAGGATCGCAACATGCGGGTAATGCTCTAACCCCTTCACCAGCTTGTCGATTTCCTGCTTCGGGGTCACGCCCCCTGTGGGGTTGGCGGGACTGTTTATGATAATCAAACGGGTTTTGTCGGTGATCTGCGAGAGCACTGTTTCGGCTGAAAAAGCAAATCCGTTTGCCTCTTCCAAAGCAATGGGAACGGGTGTCGCGCCGGAATATTTGATGACCGATTCATATATCGGAAAACCGGGGTTTGGGTACATGATCTCGACGCCCGGTTGCCCGAACATCAGAACGGCAAAGAACATCGACGGTTTGCCACCGGGTACGACGATCACGTTGTCGGGGTTCACCGTGGCCCCGTGGCGGCGGTGCAGATCAGCGGCTACCGCTTCGCGCAAGGCTGGCAATCCGTTGGCGGGTGTATAGCCGTGGTGGCCGTCTTGCAGCGCTTTGATGCCTGCCTCGACGATATGATCGGGGGTGCGAAAGTCGGGCTGTCCGATGCCAAGGTTGATGATGTCTTTCCCCTCGGCGGCCAGTTTTTGAGCGCGAGCCAAAACGACAAAGGCGGACTCGGTCCCTAGACGCGAGATGCCGTCAGCGAATTTCAGGTCAGCAGTCATGTCAGTTCCTTTTTGAACGCAGCGAGCCAGCCTAGCCCATCCACTGTTGATCCGTTGCGGGGTTTGTATTCGGCCCCGATTGGCGCGGTATAGCCCATTTTGCGGACCGCGCGGATCAGGTTGAGGTAATGCACTTCCCCCTGATCCGGTTCGCCCCTGTCCGGCACAGCGGCAATCTGGATATGTCCGATCATGGGCAGATGAGTGAGAAGCCGGGTGGTCAGATCGCCTTGGGTGATCTGGGTGTGGAAGCAGTCAAACATCATCCGCAGGTTGGGGTGCCTTAGTTCGTCAATAATCATGCGGGCGTGTTCGACCGTCGACAGGTGATAGCCAGCCACGTCCCTTTGGTTGATGGGTTCGATCAGAATGGACATCCCATGCTTAGCAGCAGCGTTACAGGCATAGGTCAGGTTCGCTCGAAAGGTTGCCTCGGCCCCGTCAATAGAGTCCGATCGCCCTGCCATGACGTGCACGTTCAGCGCGCCAATTTCGGCACCGTAAGCGATTGCCTGATCAATCGCCGCGCGTGCCTGTGACACGCGGTC
>Ga0181590_10004390_pt1 | contig 11744 bp, 13 predicted proteins | sample 071ome_34_FD_132446 | JGI IMG/M metagenome (GOLD analysis project Ga0181590, IMG submission 132446) | Coastal salt marsh microbial communities from the Groves Creek Marsh, Skidaway Island, Georgia - 071411BT metaG (megahit assembly) | ecosystem: Environmental > Aquatic > Marine > Intertidal... | reverse complement strand
TTTTTTGATTAATCGCTGACGGAGGTAGTAAGCAAACAGCGACCAAAGTCCCTGCCCCCCAGATCGACATCGCCAAAAAGCCACCGTTACCGCCAAAAATCTCCACCATTAGCCCGGCAAAAGGCGGACCTAACAAAGTTCCAACCCTTGTCGCTGCAATCATTCGGCCTGAATAAACCGCTTTTCCTTTGAAAACTTGATTTGTTAACGTCTGCGCCCCTGACCAACAAATTGACTCTGAAAGCCCGCCCACTAATTGCAAACACAGAATAAAGGGAAGCCATCCGGCTTGGGGGTATAAAAGAGGCACTGCCGACGCCATAGCAGAAAAAATTATCATTACGCGCCTTGTGCCCAGTCGATCCATAAGAGCGCCACCTTGTATCGAGAAAAACAAAGGCCCAAGGTAACGTGTCCCGATTACCATCCCTATTAAAAATGGTTCCATACCAAGTGCTGCTAGCCAAAGCGGTATCGCGATCGGGGCAATGTCCGCTACACTATTGCTGAAAGCTGCCGCCGTGTAGACAGTACATTCTTTCCGCGCCCGTACCTTGCCTTTAAGAAAAGCTCTCATTTATGAAATATTAAGTTTATGAATTTTAGATACTCATACACAATACAAAACTATCTAACCAAATTAAGATGCGAGATAGTCTTGTTACAAAGATTACGAAATTTAATAAGAGGCAGTATGGTCGGAGCGGCGGGATTCGAACCCACGACCCCCACACCCCCAGTGTGGTGCGCTACCAGACTGCGCTACGCTCCGAATGCGGCTATAAATAAAGCTACTACTAGAGATACGCAACGCAAAACTTTCCTAGAAAATCCGGTTAAGAACTCCGGAGGTAATCTCGCAGTTCCTCTAGTTCATCAACGATTTCCTTAATTTGTTCTTTTTTAGAAACCGTTAGATCTTCTTGATTATCTCGACCTCTAAGGATTTCTGAAGGTGACAAGGCCTTTATAAGATCAGGTACTTCCTTGTTCTGATCCTTTAATAGTTTTTGGACCCCCTTTATGGTGTATCCATCATCGTATAATAAACTCTTAATTTTCCTAAGCAAATCGAGGTCTTCTGGTCTATAATACCGCCGTCCGCCCCCACGCTTAAGCGGCTTGATCGAACTAAATTTTGCCTCCCAAAATCTCAAAACATGGGTTGGGACCTGCAGCTCTTTTGAAACCTCGCTGATCGTTCGAAACGCAAATGCCGATTTTCCTAAGCTCATTCCTTCATCAGCTTCTATGGTGCGCATCTTAGAAGTCATGAACCGTTAAAGCTGTTCATTCGTTGCTTCAATATATTGGAGGCCCTGAAGACAAGAACCTTGCGAGCGGTAATAGGAGCTTCTTCTCCAGTTTTTGGATTACGTCCTATCCGCTCATTTTTTTGACGTACCCCGAAGCTGCCAAATGAGGAAATCTTCACTCCCTCTCCCATCACAAGAGCTTCGGAGATCTCACAGAGAACTTCGTCTACAAATTCGGAAGACTCTAGACGAGACAGACCAATTTGCTGATAAACAGCTTCACTCAAGTGAGCCCTGGTAACTGTTTCTTTCGCCATAACACCTCCCTCGAAAAAAGGTACAGGAAACTGCAGGTTTCAGTCAACAAAAACGAGGCGACCTCGATAAACCCGATGATATTGAACCCCTTACCAGCGGACTAGCGATGCACCCCAGGTGAACCCCCCACCCATTGCCTCCAGGGCAAGTAAATCTCCACCTTTAATTCGTCCATCACCCACCGCCTCTGTCAGCGCCAAAGGAATTGACGCCGCTGATGTGTTTGCGTGCCTGTCCAAAGTTACGACCACCTTTTCCGAGGGAAGACCAATTTTTTTTGCAGTACTCTCAAGAATGCGTCTATTCGCTTGGTGAGGCACAAGCCAGTCGAGGTCATCTGGCTCTAATTCATTTTCCTTAAGGATGGCTTCTAAGACACTCGACATGTTTGTCACAGCATGCCGAAAAACCTCCTTGCCTTCCATTCTTAGATGCCCGACAGTCATGGTCGATGAAGGACCGCCATCCACATGCAATAGGTTTTGATAACGACCATCAGAGCGTATTTGAGTTGATAAGATCCCAGCCAATTCTGATCCCGGGACAGATCTAAGGACAACAGCACCAGCTCCATCCCCGAATAAAACACTTGTCCGCCGATCCTCCCAATCTAATATTCTCGAGATGGTCTCCGCTCCTATAACGAGGGCATTATTTGATTGTCCGACGCGAATGAAATTATCTGCTACAGTTAAGGCATAAATAAACCCGGTACATACAGCCTGTACATCAAATGCGGCTCCCCTCGTAATTCCCAGGTCTGCCTGAACCTTCGTTGCCGTTGCAGGAAAGGTTTTATCAGGAGTTGCTGTGGCCAAAACTATTAAGTCAATCTCAGAAGCAAGAACCCCTGCATGGTTCAAAGCTGCCTTTGCCGCTTTAACTGCCAAATCTGAAGTCAGCTCATTCTTTGCGGCAATTCTCCGTTCAGATATACCTGTTCGTTGTCGGATCCACTCATCAGAAGTGTCTAAAGTTTCTGATAACTCCTTATTCGTTATGACACGTTCAGGGAGATAGGCTCCGCACCCTGCCAATTTAGATTTGAACGGCATAGACTGAGGGCTCAATTTGTTTTCTGCCCTTTCCGCTCGACATAACCGTCTAATTCTTCGGTTATGATATCATTTAAGCCGTTCTTTACCATGTCAACACTAACCCCGATGGCATTGGAAAATCCAAAGTCATCAGTAGATCCATGACTTTTTACGACTATTCCGTTTAACCCGAGAAATGTAGCACCATTATAGATTCGTGGATCAATCCTCGCCTTTAAACGCTTAAATGCATTTCTAGCTAAAAGTCCTACCAGCTTTGATCCTCCCGAACTTTTAAAAGCTTCACGCAGGTATTCAGTATATAATTGTACCGTCCCTTCAATAGCCTTCAACATCAGATTTCCGGTGAAGCCATCGATTACGAAAACATCTACTGTTCCGGCTCCAACGTCATCTCCCTCAACAAAACCACGAAAGTCAAATGGAAAATCCGAGTCGCGAAAAAGAACTGCGGCCTGCTTGACCACATCGCCGCCCTTTATTTCCTCTTCTCCGACATTCAAGAGGCCTACAGTGGGGATTTTAATTCCCAAAAGGGACTTAACATAAGCCGCACCCAATACACCAAACTGAAGAAGGTTATTGGCGTTACATTCTATATTTGCCCCCAAATCCAACATCGCACTCTGCCCTTTTTGAGTAGGGCATAGAGCACAAATCGCTGGCCGATCAATCCCGGGCAACATCCTTAATGTCAATTTAGACATAGCCATTAGGGCCCCAGTATTGCCCGCCGAGACAACACATTGAGCTTCTCCGTCTTTAACCGAATTAATTGCCAACTGCATGCTAGATTTTCGCCCTTGCCTAATGGCAATCGATGGTTTGTCGTCTCCCGACACGAATTCTTCAGTGTGAACTACGTTCGACACAGCCTGAAGCTTGGGGTGTTCATCGAGCAAAGGACCTATCTTGCTCTGGTCTCCAAAGATTAAAAAAGTTGCTTCTGGATACCTTTTTCCAGCAAGCGCGGCGCCGTTTATGACAATATCAGGGGCCCTGTCACCACCCATTGCGTCTAGAGCTATAGTAATATTCCTCATCGGATCGAAGCCCTAAATTCAGCCTTAGAGAGGCAGAACTTTTTCAGACTTCCTTCGCTTCTGCCACCGATCGGTCGTCGTATTGCCCACATGCATCACAAACATGGTGAGGTCGTTTTAACTCCCCACAATTTGGGCACTCGATTACTCCAGAAGCACTGAGCGCGTGATGCGCCCTTCTCATGTTCCGCTTGGATTTTGATGTTTTCTTCTTAGGTACAGCCATTATTTAACTTTCGTTTTACAGCACCTGCTGGGCACGGTGGTTCTTTAACCAAAATAGCCTGAAAGAGCAAGCCAATAACAAAAATCTATTAAGTTTCTCGATCTAGTGTTTTTTTAATTTATCTAGTAATGCAAAAGGATTCTTCATATTTGGAGCTTTATTCGCCCAATATTCTTCTTCATTAGTGAGGTTTATTCCTGTCAAGTTGTGACCTACCTCCCCCAAATTTCCTCCGACCTTTCTCGGATAGGGATCTATTGCTAGAGCTAGCTCAACCGCCATAATTTCTCCAATATCGCAAGTCTGCCCCGAGTAATATTCAAAGTCAGGACCGTCCAGCCCCCCTAAAAACCCTGCATCATTAGGCACTAGCAGCAGATCTATTTCTTTTTCGATACTAGCCGTTATCTTATCGAGTGACAAAACGCAATGCTGAATGACTTTTGCGAGAATTCTGCCCTTTAATTGTAAGCTTTGGGGCAAATCTCCGATACCGAGTTCCGCTCGAAAAGAGAAGTCATCAATAGAGAGAAGTTCAAACCTTTTGGCCAAAATATTCCTCTGTCCTTGCTCAAGGTCGATCTCAATCTCTTGAGTCCTTTTAGCTCCAGTCAACAAAGGAACCAATGAAACCTCAAAAATTGGTTCATTCTTTTCATTATTAGGATCCCGCGACAAAGCTTAATTCTCGAAAAGGTCATTTGTCGAAAATAGCTCGGCATTTTCCAGATTAGAAAGGTGAGCAACCTGCCTTTTTAAATATTTCGTTAGCTTGATAGCATTGGGAGCCTTGATTTCTTGCCCCCTAAAAACATTCCTTAAAATTGCTTCACTCAGCTCTTTCTCGTTATCTAAGCCACCTTCGAATGCTGCTATCCTTCCATAAAAAGCTTTCGCCATTGCTTTCACCTTTCGGCCGACCCCAAGATCACCTATCCCCATCTCTCTCAAAGCATGATCTAAATCTCTAAACATATGATCAAACAACGCCTGGGAGAGACCGTCGTCCCTGCTATCATCCTGCTTTAATCGATGTAGAATAATAAAAACATGTAGAGCGATCATTTCAAATCTTCCATCTATACTATCCGGAACATCGTACTTTTCATAAAATATCGGCAATCTGCTTTGAGCCAAAGCGTTCTTATACAGCCGGCTCGCTCTTTTCAAATTCGTTTTTTTCTCAAGAATTTTTGTAAACATTTCTATTTTTTTTCAGCTAAGGTTATAGGTTTCAGTCCTATTTTTCCAGAGTCACTCTTGAAACCAGCAGAGACTTATACCCTTACCACCATCTATAATGTTCGTTGAAATTATTGTATCACTCAAAACTTTTAAGAGACACCTCCAAACAGGAAGGCCTAAATGTTGCTAAAAAGGATCCTTGTAGCGTTTTTTGCCCTCTCACTAACGGGTTGCGAAACGAAAGTTATACAACATGGTTTAGTACCCAATAATGATGAGCTAGCCCTGATAAAACCAGGCCTTCATAAGCGCAGTGATGTAAGAGTGATCTTAGGTCCGCCATCAACCATTGCCCAATTTGAGCCTAGGTCGTGGTATTACGTTGGAAGCCAAGTTCAAAAAGAGCCTTTTGCAAAATCTAGTTTATTGGCCAGAAAAATAGTTGAGGTTCGATTTAATTCAGAGGGATACGTGACAACGGTGAAAAGTTTCGACTCGACCAACGAAAAAAAAATCAAACCTGCAGAACGGATAACTGCTACCGGAGGAAAACAATTAACAATCATTCAACAATTGATTGGAAATGCCGGACGCTTTATTGGCAAGGGCAACGAAGCGCCCAACGAAAATTAATTAAAAGGGACCCGCCAGAATTAGCGGGTCCACATATTAGCAAGCTACGCAACTATCGCGAGAAGAAGAATGGCGACAATGTTGATGATCTTAATCATCGGGTTCACAGCGGGTCCCGCAGTATCCTTATAAGGATCACCAACGGTGTCACCCGTTACCGCTGCATGATGAGCTTCTGATCCTTTACCACCGTGATTGCCATCCTCAATGTATTTTTTTGCATTATCCCAGGCTCCTCCCCCTGAAGTCATAGAAATTGCGACAAAAAGACCCGTTACGATTGTACCTAGTAACAAAGCGCCTAATGCCGTTAGTGCTTGAGCCTGACCCGCGACCCAATAGATCACGTAATATACAACAACCGGGGCCAAAACAGGTAATAAAGAGGGAACAATCATCTCCCTTATCGCCGCTTTTGTAAGCAAATCGACGGCTCGTCCATACTCCGGCTTAGCGGTCCCTTCCATAATTCCAGGGATTTCCTTGAATTGCCGTCTTACCTCTAAAACGACGGCACCCGCTGCTCGCCCAACGGCCTGCATGCCAAGTGCCCCAAAGAGATAGGGAAGCATACCCCCAATAAATAAACCAATGACCACAAAAGGGTTTTGAAGCTCAAATTTAACCGATGCTGCCAGCTCGGGAAAATAATGTTTCATATCAGTCGTGTAGGCTGCAAAAAGAACTAGCGCCGCCAATCCCGCTGAACCAATTGCATATCCCTTGGTCACTGCTTTGGTAGTATTCCCAACTGCATCCAGAGCGTCCGTGTGGTTCCTTACCTCTTCGGGCAACTCAGCCATCTCTGCTATACCACCTGCATTATCAGTAACTGGTCCGTAAGCATCGAGAGCAACAATTACCCCTCCCAATGCCAACATCGTTGTTGCTGCCAAGCCAATCCCATACATGCCTGCCGAGAAATATGCTGCGATAATTCCGGCGCAAATTACTAAAACGGGTAAAGCTGTGGCTTCCATGGATATTGCGAGTCCCTGGATAACATTTGTTCCATGACCTGTTTCCGAAGCCTTGGCCACAATCTTAACTGGTCGGTGATCTGTTCCCGTGTAGTACTCGGTAATCCAAACCAAAAGTCCAGTTACGACCAAACCGATGAGAGCACAATAAAAAAGATGGCGAGATTCGAATTTACCGATCTCAGTGGTTAGTCCCCCGAACAACCACCAAATCGCGATCCCAATCAAAATTGCTGAGGCCACCATACTTACGATCAGCCCCTTATACAGGGCTCCCATAATATTGTTTGAGGCACCTAAACGAACGAAAAAAAATCCGAAAATGGAGCCCAAAATACTTACACCACCAATCACCAAAGGTAGTCCCAAGAGGAGTTCTTGGCTCGGACCACTAAAGAAAATCGCCGCTAAAAGCATAGTGGCAACCATTGTCACTGCATATGTCTCGAAAAGATCCGCAGCCATACCAGCGCAGTCTCCAACATTATCGCCTACATTATCAGCTATGACAGCAGCATTTCGGGGATCATCTTCAGGTATCCCTGCTTCAATCTTTCCGACAAGATCCGCTCCAACGTCTGCCCCTTTGGTAAAAATTCCACCACCAAGACGGGCAAAGATTGATATCAACGAAGCCCCAAAACCAAGAGCAACTAGAGCCTCAAGGATATTTCTCAAGCCAGCCTCATCTCCGGGGTTAAAAACTCCTCGTAGGAACAAATAGTACCCGGCAACGCCCAGTAGACCTAAACCAACTACTAAAATCCCAGTAACAGCACCTGACTGAAAAGCCACCGCGAGTGCCGGCTTTAGACCACCGGTTCTAGCTGCATTTGTAGTTCTGACATTTGCACGCACAGACACGTGCATACCGATGTATCCAGTAACACCCGACAGAATTGCTCCGACGAAATACCCGACTGCCACATACCAGTTAAGCGTTAAGCCAAGGATTATACCAATAACAACCCCGGCCAGTGCGATTGTACTGTATTGACGATTTAGATAAGCGCTCGCCCCCTCTTGAACGGCCAATGCAATCTCTTGCATGCGTTCCGTTCCAGGCTCGGTAGCCAAAACCGCCCTTATTGCATAGGCACCATAGGCTAGGGCCAGCAGCCCGCAAACTATCACTATCCAGTACATATCAGCCATTTATTTATCCTTATTTATTCCCAGAAAATAAAACGAAACCTTCCATTTTCCGACACAGATCTCCCAAAAAAACGCGCGGAACATGCCAGATAAGCTGTCTGTAGGCAATACCTCATGATTCATTGGCACTAAAATTTGACTTATCAAAACTTTTCAGGAGAGCCATATTTGAACCTGCCCCCCATAATCCCTTAATCAACCCACCAATCAATGAGTTGTCCGCCTCTCAGAAGGAAAGCCCAACAAAATGGACTAAAAATGGCGCCAACTGGTATCTTCTATTTCCATGATGCTACCGCCCTCGATAACGCTGACGTAGTGATCTCCTCGATTTGTAACCCGACCAATTTCAGTTAATACGATACCCTGTTCCTCTACCTTACTTTTTACAACCGATGAGTCCTCAGGACTACAACAAAATACAATTTCGTAATCATCGCCTCCAGCAAGAACTAATCTCTTATTTGTTGAATTCGCCACAATTTCTCTTTTTGCAGGATTCGATATTGGTAGCGCACTGTAATCAACAGAAATAGAGACACCGGAAGCTTTACATATATGCGCTAGATCTCCGATCAAACCATCAGAAATATCTATTGAGGCAGTCGCATAATTCCTAAGGATCGGCGCTAATTTCACCCTAGGATTGGGAACAAGATATCGTTGCACTAAGTCCGGCGAACGCAATTTTGCCTCTCGCACTCCCATTTTTTTTATCAGAGTAAGACCAATAGCAGAGTCCCCTATCGTGCCAGTGACAAATACGCTTTGACCTGGCTCTGCACCGGAACGACGAACAATTCTATCGGAAACAGCCTCGCCTACAGCTGTAAGCGATAGAGAGAGGGGACCGCTTGTACCTGTTGTATCCCCGCCGAACAGTGAAATACCAAATTCTTTCTGATCTTCGCGAAGACCTTTAGAAAATTCCGCAACCCAACTTTCATCAGTATCTGCGGGCATACTAAGCGATAAGAAATAACCTAAAGGCTTCGCACCCGATGCCGCCAGGTCGGAAAGACTGACCCTTACAAGTTTTTTTGCCAATGTTCGCGGAGGATCTTCAAAAAAAAAGTGAACCCCGCCGACTAAGGTATCTAAACTGACGACCGGAACCTTTCCTGCGCTTACTTCAAAGAAAGCAACGTCATCAGTAAGATTAGCTGCACCGGGGGCGCTTTTACTCAAAGGAGCAAAATATTTATTTATTAAACCGAATTCGCCTTCAATCAGAACCATTCGGATTTTCTTGTCTTTCTAGTTCACCTGGTCTTAGGCGTCGCGCAACCTTATCTAGGAGCCCATTTACAAAACTCGGTTCTTTCCCCGAGAAAAACGCATCTGCTATCCTAACATATTCTTTGATAACTGATCGAGCCGATACCTGATAACGATGGCCAAGCTCGTAAGAGGCGGTCCGCAGTATTGAACGTAAGATAAGCTCCAGCTCTTCTACCGACCTTTTTGAAGTGATGAACAGATTTAACCTCTCATCAATTTGCGCTAAATTGCTGGTAACACCCTGAACGAGTTCGACAAAAAGAGTTCTGTTTGCTTTAGCGCCATCGGCCACTTCAACATCTTGTCCGTCAATCCTGTGTTGACTGTATTCCTCGATAACACTTATTGGCGGGTCACCTGTAACTTCTATTTGGTATAGTGCCTGAACAGCGGCCAAACGAGCGGCATGACGTCGCCGTACACCCCGATGCAGTGATCCTGCTCTTGACCTCGCCTGAGGCGCCTCAATCATTTAGGGATCAAACCCAGCTCTTTTTTGAGAGCAATCATCCTAAGGCAGGTCCTCGCGGCATGGCCACCGCGATCCTCCCCGTCTCTCCTTGCTCTAGCCAAGGCTTGGTCTCGATTTTCTACCGTCAAAATTCCATAACCGATGGCGGCCGAATATTTCAATGCGAGATCTTGTAAACCCCGTGCACTCTCTCCGCATACATAATCGTAATGGGTAGTCTGACCTCTTACCACGCATCCGAGGCCTATGAATCCGTCGTATGTTTTGGCACTGCTTTCGAGCTTCGATGCCTCCAAAGCGAACCCGATAGCCGCTGGAATTTCAAACGCCCCGGGGACTTCAAACCTTTCATATGTAGCCCCTGCATCAGATAACTCTTTCAAAACCGAGTCGATCAGATGTTGAGCTATTTCCTCATAGTAACGCGACTCCACGATCATTATATGCGGCGTTCCGGCCATCTCTTTCCTCACAACTTTTTACAAGAATCTTAAAAATTTTTCCTACGAGGAGACGGATTTTCTTGGAATAGCGACTCGTTCGACGATGCTTAAACCGTAACCGTCTATGCCTTTTATGCTACTTTCTTTGGTATTCGTTAACAATCTTAACCGAGAAATACCTAATTCTCTCAAAATTTGTGCTCCAACCCCATAATCCCTAAGAACGGGTTTGTCATTTTCATGTTGAGCTCCGATTCCTTCGGAGGCCTGCTGTCGCATTTTTATCTGGGTGGAGAAACGACTATTCCAAGAATCCTGGATCAAAACCAGCGCTCCTCTGCCTTCCTCCGCAATTAAAGTGAGAGCCATTTCAAGTTCGTCGGCACGCTCGCTCTGAGCATCATGAAAGACGTCTTCTACAATATTCAGCGCGTGCATCCGCACCAAAACTGGGTCATCTTCTGTCCACTCGCCAAGCGTCAGGGCTACATGCTCCGTACCATTGAAAGCGTTCTCAAAAACCGTAAGATCGAATTCGCAACCAACATTATGTGTAATTCTGGTTTCCACTTTCCGTTCAACAATAGTGTCATTTTTAAGACGATAGGCGATCAAATCCGCTATTGTGCCGAGTTTGAGATCATGGGTTTCACAAAAACCGACTAGATCAGATAGCCGTGCCATTGTTCCATCATCATTCATTATCTCGCAGATCACTCCCGAGGGGTTGAGGCCTCCGAGTCTGGATAAATCTACTGCCGCCTCTGTGTGCCCGGCACGCACCAGAACGCCTCCATCACGCGCCGCCAAAGGAAAAACATGCCCTGGAACAACTAAGTCACTGGCGCCCATTTTGGGATCAATCGCCACCTGCACCGTCTTCGCCCGATCAGCCGCTGAGATGCCCGTTGTAACACCTTCTCTCGCTTCTATAGATACAGTAAACGCAGTTTGCAAAGGGGCCTTATTATCTGCAGCCATCATTGATAATTGGAGCTGATTAATACGTTCTCCGGTCATAGCTAGGCAAATCAGCCCTCTGCCATGGGTTGCCATAAAATTTATTGCGTCAGCATCAGCGTGCTCTGCGGCAATAACCAGATCACCCTCGTTTTCTCTATCTTCATCATCAACCAGCACTACCATTTTGCCAGCTGCTATATCCGCAATAATATCCTCGGGTGGAGAAAGTGCAGCGCTCAAAGGGGAGTCATTCTCATTTTCTTTAATTGCAAATGTTTCAGACACTAATTTCACTCCACAGGATTTTTCAAGGACTCGCTAAGTCGAGCTACATATCTAGCTAACATATCAACTTCTAAATTTACAAAATCGTCGACTTTTTTGTCGCTAAAAGTTGTCTCAGACTGTGTATGACTTATGATATTTACGCCAAATTCAGCCCCTTGGACTGCATTAACAGTCAAAGAAACGCCGTCTAGGCAGACAGAACCCTTTTCTGCGATGAAGGCTTTTACTTCATTCGGAACCTCAAATAGAAAACGCACACTATCTCCTTCTGGTTCCATCGAAACAATTCGAGCAAGCCCATCCACATGACCGGAGACAATGTGACCGCCCAACTCATCACCAAGGCTAAGTGCCCTTTCGAGGTTAACCCTAGTCCCTTCTACCCAACTTCCAACCGTAGTTCTGCTGAGCGTTTCGGCCGACGCTTCTGTTGCAAACCATCC
>Ga0181590_10004385_pt1 | contig 11753 bp, 13 predicted proteins | sample 071ome_34_FD_132446 | JGI IMG/M metagenome (GOLD analysis project Ga0181590, IMG submission 132446) | Coastal salt marsh microbial communities from the Groves Creek Marsh, Skidaway Island, Georgia - 071411BT metaG (megahit assembly) | ecosystem: Environmental > Aquatic > Marine > Intertidal... | reverse complement strand
TTATTAGCTGTAATTCTCTTGTCAAATGTTTGGTTCTGATTACTTACATTTAAGTTGTCGCATATAAATCTATTATGGGAAGGTCCACCAGCATTTTGTCCAAGAATGATATCCTGTGCTGTTCTTATCGTCGGCTTACCTCCGCCTTGTATATGAGCTATACAATCAAAATCACGGGCATAATTAAAACCAATCTCGGTATATGTTTTTGTCAGAGGATCTATAACAGTTGTGTTATTGTCATACAAACCTTCTTTTAACGAACTAACTGTATCGACCGTGTCTAAGAAAGTAAAACCAATTATGGATTTTCTTGCTCCTTCAACGGTTCTTTGAGCAGCTTCTGCTCCCGGATCACTGAACTCATATACATAATCAAACTGTTGTTCTGCATTGAAGAGACTGGCCAGCGTTCTAAAATTGAATTGCTCTCTAGTCTCGTAAAAGAGATAGAAAGACTTTTCTGTATGTTCAGCTGACCTGCTGTGTTTAGCAACATGCTTTATGATGTCAAAAGGATTGTGACCGGTACCAGTAAAAGGAACAACATTTTCGGTTGGTTCGATAAAGATTGGTTTTTTTTCACTTGAGTTTACAGATATATATTCATCATAAACATTTTGTACAATTTCTGAACCAAGTTTATCTTTATAGTAAGGATTTACATTGTAACTAAGATTTTTTTCGAGCTCGAACGATGCTCCTTTCAACACATAAACATGAGCATCGCCTGCAATCTTTTGCCTGCCAGTAACTTTGTATAATTTGAACAGCAGCTGCTTTCTGACTCCAAGACGAGCCGCTTTTCCAGAAAAAGTAACAATTATTTGTTCTTGACCCACAATTGGTAATGAGTCTATGATACCCTCAGCATCTCTAATAACAAAATCAGCGCTTATAAAGTTACGAAAAAGACTTTCATATATTGAAAATTCAAGAACTTGCTGAGTAATATTAATTTCAGCACCATTCCCTCCAACAATTTGTATACTATGTCGAAGGTCGTCACCGTATGGCTTGTCGTTAGCATGATATACCATTATGTGAAGACTGTCTCTACCTGATTCAATAATGATTGAACAAAATCATTTGATAATATTTTTATATCTCGCTTGCTATCATTTTCAGCAGTTTCATATTCATAACATGTAATAGTTCTTCTGTCTGCTGGAGCAAGCGAGTTGTATGTTTGTAAATCTATTTCGTAAGTTTCTTCTGGAATGATTGTACCATCAAATAAAACTGATTGTGTTGCAACAATTTGCTCATAATGATGAATTTGACTCATCGCGGTGCTTATGCTACCATATTTTTTTGCAACGTAACTTTCAAACTAAATCCTGTCTAAAGGCCAATCGAATTCTGGATCAATGATATTGTTCACTATGTAAATTATCCAGTCTAATGAAGCATCGTCATAATACTTAAATGCAATCTGATCTGCACGCTCACCTTCTTTCACAGAATAATCGTAATAAACTGCTTCCTGCCTTTGAAACGATTCCACAATTTTAAACCGTGTCATTATATTGGTAAGGACAGTGTTGTTTTTATTTTTCTTTAGATCATAATTGACTAAAGGAAATGGTCTGAAATAGAAAGCCATTATCTACCCTGCCTTATTTCTTTCTTTGTAACAATAGACGTTTCTGTGAACGATAAGCTAATTGTAACAGCATAGGGTGCATTGGTTTGCTCAAAAAAAGCAGGTCCGCCTTCACCTGTGTAGTTTACATTGAAAGACGTAAGTACGGATTCACCAAATTCAAAAAGATAGTCTCCGGCTCTCATCTGAATTTCAAATTTTGAAGGATATTCAAAAATATGATCGTTGAAGCCAGCTTTATAACTTGGTGCCATGTGATACTTAAAATTTCTTATTAAATCTCTTATTGCATCACTTTCTTTTTTACTTCTTGCAATCAATTTATAATCGAAACTGTGCGTTTTAAAATTTACACCCTGAAATATATTAGCTATGTGAGGATTTCTTGCAACTCCTAAACCAACCAAAGCTCCTCTGCCTATGTTTCCTGCAGCTGCGCCAGCTGCTGCACCTAAACCAGCTCCTATTGATCCTCCCGCTGACCCAAAAAGAGCACCGACGATTCCAGCTATATTTGAGTCCTCTGCAACTGACATGCCCATCTGAGTTAGAGTTCCCTTAAGATCATCACGGGAAAGATTAGCTTTTTCTATAGCACTTTTGAGATCTTCAACAAAAGCGCGGTCAGTTCTTTCAAATGCCTCACCGGCATCTTTAGCCATTCTACCCACACTTCCAAGACCCGTAGTCGAGTCGTAGTTTGCGTTGTAGGCAGTTTGCAAACTACCTGGTATTGGTAAAGCAAAAGCATGAGACGGTAATGATATACGAATTCCAGCATTTTCAAGAGTGTCAAAAAATTTTCCTACTTTTCTAATTCCACTTCCAATTTTGCTGAGAAAAGAGTTACCCCCATTACCCCCAACTAAATCTCCAGTATTAGGATCATATTCACCTGTTCCAGGTGCTTGTTCTTGAAGAGCCTGCTGTAGACTACTCATTCGATAGTCTTTTTTAGCTCTAAATAATATAAAGTACGGAGACTCTGACAAGTCTTCCGGAAAAGACGTTGTTGTATATTTTGTTCCGAGCTCTAATGAGGCAAGGGGACCATTCCCTTTATCGCCAAATTCTATTAAAGGCATTTTTTATCCTGTGAGTACATATAAAGGCAAGTATAAGCCAAGAAACCCTAGTAAGTATTTAGGCGATCCAACCAACATTGTTTATAGAAGCTCTTGGGAAAGGCAATGTATGGTTTATTTTGACAGAAATGATAATATTTTAAACTGGGGGTCAGAAGAAGTTGTTATTCCATATAGGTCACCTATCGACAACAGAGTTCACAGATACTTTGTTGATTTTATGATACAAGCAAAGACCGCTTCTGGCAACATTGAAACAACACTCATTGAAGTCAAACCGTTCAATCAAACCCAACCTCCAAAAATACAGAAAAGAAAAACTAAAAGATATCTCACCGAAGTAACTACCTATCTTGTAAACGAAGCTAAGTGGAAAGCTGCATCTGAGTTCTGCAAAGACCGAATGTGGAAGTTTCAAATAATTACTGAAAAAGAACTTAACATAAGATAGATAAATACGTGAATGGTAGCTTACGTATTTGACACTGTTTTAACAAAAGGAATGCAGGCTGGACAAGTTCCAGCTCGTACTCGTGACGCTCGCGATTGGTATCGCAACGCAGCTCGCGATGTAAATGTAACACCAAACCGGTTAATGAAGAGAAATCAAACAAAATTTACTCGTAATGCTGAGCCAGGCAACATGCTACTCTTCAATTACGATCCTAAAACAAAAAAGAAGCTACCGTATTACGATACATTCCCTCTAATATTTGTAGTTGGTCCAGCAGCAGATGGATTTTTTGGTTTGAATATGCATTATCTACCGTTAAAACAACGCGCAATGTTGATGGACGCACTATATGAGACAGCGTCTGACAGCCGATATGACGCTGGTACACGGTTAAAAATCAATTATTCGATACTATCTAAGGCTTCTCGATTTAAATTGTTTAAACCGTGTTTAAAACACTATCTCAACGGTCAAATCAGGTCAAGATTCATGCAAGTTGATTCTGTTGAGTGGGATATAGCGTTATTTTTACCGTTGCAACGATTTGTTGGCAACATTTCAAAGGTGTATCAGGACAGTCTTAGGAAGGCAGGATAATGACGTTTAACATTTCGGACTTCAGAAGTCAAGTTACTGGCGAACAATCACGGGGAATATCCAAACAATCGAATTTTGATGTTGTTGTTAACCTTCCTCCAGGTATATTAATGTCTGAAAGAAGCCAGTCTGCCTTCAATTCTTTAAAATTTAGGATAGAATCAGCAGACCTCCCAGGCAGACAAATACGAACATCGGAACATAAAACACATGGTTATGGTCTAACATCGAAAATTGGTTATGATGTAACATACCCAGACGTGTCTATCACCATGTTATGTGGAGCGGACTTGGGAGAAAAGTCGTTTTTTCAGGCTTGGCAAAGCGCCGTAGTAGGCAATCATTCAAGACAAAGTGATATTAGAGCCCATCAAAGCCTGGGATACTACAACGATTACGTTTCATCAGTGGGTATTGTACAATATGACACTAAAGGTGTTCCAAAATATTCTATGGCATTAGCCGAGGCCTTTCCTGTTGTTATAAACTCCTTACCTCTTACATGGGGAAGTGAAGATCTTCATAGACTTACTGTTCAGTTTACTTACAAACACTTTACCGAAGTAGACGAACCCCCTAGAGGCAAAGGTGCTCCTATTAATAAATTTAATGCTAGACTTAAATTTAATATACCAAACATGGATGATCAGTTTGAAAAATATGGTCTTCCAAGAATAGGAGAAATTTTTAACATACCTATTTTTCAACAAGACCAAGTCACCATCAAAGGATCATCTACGGTCAAATCAATATTGGGTTTTTAATTAAAAAAGCGAGGTTATTATGTTACCAAATCTAAACTTGCCTGAGTTTGTTACTTCAATTCCTTCATCGGACAAAGAAGTATTTTTCAGGCCTTTTCTTGTCAAAGAAGAAAAAATATTATTAATAGCGCTGGAGAGTGGAGACGCTAAAGAAATAGAAAACGCTATACTAACTGTTCTGTGTAATTGTGTTAACATGGATGTAGAAGAAATATTAGATCTACCATCATTTGATATTGAGCATTTGTTCTTACAACTAAGGTCAAAGTCAATCAGTGATATCACAACAGTTAAACTTGGCCACCAAAATATTACTGATTGTGATCATAGAACTTCAGTAGACATTAACTTAAATGATGTCAAAGTGGTTTTTCCAGAAAATCACCAGACTAAAATAATGTTAACTGATAGTGTTGGTGTATCAATGAAGTATCCTTCGCTGAGAGAGTCGTATACACTCGGTGATAAACTGAATAACAATAATGTAGAAAGCGTTTTTGATTTTATAAGTGAGAATGTTGAATATATTTTTGATAATGATAGCGTTTATGATGATGCAACGCATGAAGAAATAGCTGAATTTATTGGCAATGTTAACAAAGAACAGTTTTCAAAAATTTTGGACTTTTACAACACAATGCCAACCGCAAGTTATGATTGTGAATTTGTTTGTGAAAAATGTAGCACAAAAGAATCAATACAAATAAGAGGTATGAACAATTTTTTCTCATAGGGCTCAGTCACAACAGTCTGGCTAATATGCTTCATACTAACTTTAGTTTGATGCAATTTCATAAATATTCCTTGACTGAGCTCGAAAACATGATGCCATTTGAAAGAGATATCTATATCTCTATGCTTTTGGCTCATCTCCAGGAACAGAAAGAATTGAAACAACAAAGCTAATGATAGAAAATGCCCAAGACATATCTCAAGGCCAAGAAAAGATAAAAGACGCTCTTGAAAGCAACGGAGAATATCTTCGGGATATTAGAGACCTGTTGTCTGGTCAAATAGACCTAACGGAAGATTTAGCTGAAAAAGAAAAAATAAGATACGAAACCGAAAAATTTCAAGAAGCTGAAAACCTTTCTGAACAATCTAGAGGCGGCCCAGGGTTTTTTGATCGTGTTGGGTCAAGGCTAGACAGAGGTATAGCTGGCTTTGAATCAAACGTACTGCCACGTTTCAGTCCTTCAAATTTTTTACCTAAAGCTCTTGTTTCAGGGTTACTTCTCAATTACGCAGAAGAAATCAATAGCTTTTTGTCTAAAGAACTCACCGCTATATTCGAAGCAGTAGATCTTCCAGAAGACGTTGAAGCTAAAATTACTGAGATAGCTGGTAGCTATGGTGCGCAGCTGGCAGCTTCTGGCGTAATAGGGTCTATATTTGGTCTCAGGGGTGCAATTGCAGGTATAATAGGTACGTTTATTTGGAAAGAATTTGGATTAGAAAGATTACTAACCGAAGAAGGTCGCGAGGACTTTTTTGAAAATGTCGGCCAAGAAATCAGAGACAAGTTTGCAGAAATGGCAAATCCGGGTCTCGTTGGGGGTGCCACGCTTGGTGTGTTGTTTGCTTCATTAGGATTCAAAAAACTTGGCCTTGCTACCATTGCGGCAGGTTTAATTTTTGATTTCTTCGGGTTGAACCAACTTTTGACAGACGAAGGTCGGGAAAACTTTCTAAATGATATAAAAACTGAGTTTGATACTTTATCTGAAAATATAGACACATCAGATGTAGTAACTGGACTGACTGCACTTATGGCTCCTGTCCTAGCAATGACTATGATGCGAGGCTTGAGAGGGGCGTTCAGAGGAGCAGGAGCAGCTTTTTCAGGAATGTTTCCTGCAGTTGCAGCAGGTGGGACAGCAGCAGCTGCTGCTGGAATTTCAAACATGGATCAACCTGCCCGTACAGCAACAGTAGAAAGTTATTTGGAGACAAGCAGACAAACAAGAATTAACGCTGCCAATCAAGCTCTGTCAGATGTATCAGATGATGCTCTTAGAAGCGCAGGTTATCAAAGAACCCGGGCAGGAATACAAAGACTAGGTGGCGGTGGATTTGCTTCATCCGCTGAGATGGAAAGTCTAGTAAGATCACAAGGTAGAACAGCTCAATATGCACAAAACTTAGGTGGCTCGGCTATAACCGCTTCATCGCCAGCTAAAAAAGCAAGCATTACTAAATCGTTAACAAAATTCAACAAAATTTTATCTATACCTGGAATTGGTGTGTTGTTGAATGTCGGTTTTTTTGTAATGGTGATATCCGATGAATCGCTTTCCAATCAAGAGAAAATACGACTTCTTGGATCGTCCTTGGGAACCCAAGCGTTAGCATCCTTTGGTGCAATTTTGGGAACTGCTTTTGGATGGCCAGTAGTAGGTACAATCGTTGGCGGTGTGATAGGTTGGGCTTTTGGAGATGATATCGCAATGTGGGCGTTGTCTTGGTTGTTCGATGATTCTACAGAAAATGTTGAAGACGTGTGGAACAACAACGCGCCAAACAATCCTATAAACAACGCAGAAGTACCAAGACCTGCAGGACTAGATAGTGGTCCTTTAGCTTTACAATACTATGCAGCTGCTCAATCACAACAGCAAGCACAAGCGTCGCAAATGTCCCCTGACAGAGTCGAGCATTTACAACAATCGATGCGCTCTCGTGATGAAGTTGCAGCTTTTAATCCAGAAAATCTACCTACTGGCACAACACCATTAGACGTATTGCAAACTTCTGGTTCCCGACAATACGATCCAAGTCCGAATCTATCCAGAAGAGAAGGTCAAAATCAAAGAGCTACTGAATTAATGTTTATAACCAGTGAAGCTCAAACCGCTGCTCTGGACGCTCTTGAATATATTAAAACTCCTGTCCAAAACATTGATATGGATGCTAACGTAGAATCGCTTGTCAGTGATTATAATGATGATATTAGCGCTATAGAAAGATTTACAAAGCATCGAGAAGCACCGCTGATGCTTCGTCCTGAGGAAATACAAAACCTTGAAGAAATAGCTGATGCCGTAAAACAAAGAACGATATATCTCAATGAACGTGCTAGGATGCAACGAGTAGTCCAACAGAGCATAATAACACAACAGAATCAAGAAAAAAGACGCCAATATCAACAAGAAAGCGCTGCAGACTTTCAAAGGCGCGTGGATGCTGCTGTTGAAACAATAGGTGGAGCCGTAAATACTGGTACTGATGCTGTAACAGAATATGTCAATCCACCAATTACACAAGTGGATTTACAGCCTAATGTTTCATCCAATGATGTAACAGAATATGTCAATCCACCAATTACACAAGTGGATTTACAGCCTAATGTTTCATCAAATGATATAGGCAGCGTGTCACAATCTTTAGAGAAGATGTCATCCGTTGCAGTGTTATCACCAACGGTAATCAATTACAGTGATAATAGTGATAAAAGTCAAAACATTAGTGGCGGCACAGGAGGCGGGCCCACCTCCTTGCCGTCTGGTCCGACCAAGGACTATGATAGATCCATGATTGGAGTAGCTCAGTAGCTTAGTCGTCGTTTGCTAGCGAAGCAAAGAACGACATACTATCTTCGTCTTCCTCTTCAGCAGCATGCATCTTAGGAGCTGGTGCTTCCCTCAACACCGGTGTAGGTTCAGACTCTTGAACATTCTGAGCGATACCTTCACGGTTGCCCTGAGTGCTGCTACTTAGACCAAGTACCCGGTTAAGTTTTGCCTCGAGCTCTTCGTAACTCTTGAAGTTTTTAGGATCAATGAACTCAGAGAGAGATCCTTCAGATTTCCAAACAGTTTCAAGCTCACTGTCATCATCTAACAATGCAGCTTGGCTTTCAAACTCAGACTTATCGTAGTTGCGATATCCTTCAACTTGACGAATCTTCATTTTAAAGTTAGCTCCTTCCCAAAGGTCAAAAGGATTAACAGGGGTTTCGTCCTGAAACTGAGGGTTCATCTGATCGTTAATCATATCCCAGATCTTCTTACCGTACTTGTAAAGGAATACTTTACCTTCGTTTTCGGGGGCAGAAGGATCTGATACAACGTAGATGTTAGAGATGTACGTCAAACGACGCTTCTGTTTACGCGCAAGGTCTTTGTTTGATTCGACACCTGAGTTCCAAAGCATTGTGTTGTGCTCAGAGACCGGATCCTTCTTACCAAGAGTGGTAAGAGAATCTTCAATGTACCAACCACCAGGACCTTGGAACCCATGATTGAATACACGAACGAATGGCATATCTTCTCCAGCAGGAGCTGGAAGGAAACGAATCACAGCATAACCGTTACCAGCCTTATCGACGGTAGGCTTCCAAAAGCGATCGTCGTCACCACGCTTTTGTTCTGCGTTACCGTTTAGTTTGGCTGTTTCACTGATTAGTGATTCAAGTGAGGTTTTGCGAGACTTTTTAAGGTCAGGGAATGAACTAGACATATGTATTTCTCCGTATGTGCGATGTATTAACGTAATATCCAATATCAAAAACAAATAATATATTCATAACAACAAGGGTATTATAGGCTAACTTATTCATAAAGTCAACAGATAAAAACCTTTCTCATCATAGATTTGAACGAATCTTTATCTATATGAAGAAAAGGTTTATACTTAACGGTCTTCTGCTTTACATTGTCGTACACAATGTCGTCAATGTTCCACTTCGAAGTAAAGTCAAGTATCATATCAATGATACAAAATGACTCAATTGATATGTGACCACCCAATAGCTTTGTTAGAAGCATTGGATGAGCACTCTTATTTATCTTAAACAGATCATCGAACTTGAGATCTTTTGTTTCAAGTTCATCTTGTAACTTTTCACAGTCAAGTCTGAAGTTGTATTTCAGACTTTCTACATACTTCAACCATTCGTTATATATCTTTTCCGACTCAGCTCCAACCAAAGAGCCTGACCACATATTTTCATCATTGATAAAGTTGGCAACAAAGAAGTAAACAAGTTCGTTTTTCTTATAACGTCTTTGAAGTTTAGCAAAAAAGAACTTGTCTCGTCTTTTGAGAAACGAGTCTTGAGTAACTCTTATCTTTCCGTTGTACTTGAAGTAGTCGTAGTCTGTTTTAAAATGATTTCGAATAGCAAGATAGGTTGAGTAAGCGTTCATACCTTCATATATGTTCATCAAAAAATCTTACCGTTTTGCCATCTCCAAATGTGACCAGACTGTTCTATCTGGCCAAAGTAATAATAGTCCATTTGATGTATATCATACAATCGTTGGCTGTGTCTTTTCAACACGTTGGTGACTATTTTTTTGTTCTCTTTAGAAACTTTAGATTCATTGACAGGCTCTATCTTTCCAACATGCGTTTCTAAAAACAAAGACAAATCTTTTATGTCTATGTAGAAATCAATTGGCTGATTCATAATGTACGTTGATTGAGGTATGGTGTGAGATATTTTACCTGTGCCTCTTTGAAATCCACTCACATATTCATATACATTAAACACATCAGCATCGCGGATGTGCTTTTCTACTCTTTCCTCGACGTTGTAAGGGTTTTTAAAGAAACCCAAGTTATCTAAGTCGTATATGTAACCAGATATAAATCTGTCAATAGGATCTCTTATAACAGTCCAGCGAACTTTTCCAGATTCAGGATGTGGCGTATCACCAGGGTATTGGAACGCTGTACGAACTGATGAATTACCACATTTATGTATTAACAAATACTGATTGGTATCGTTAGTATAGTATTCGTGATTTTGTATTGGAATCATATTGGTAACTGAGGTGATTTGTCTTTCAAACAGTTGAGCTCAGCTGCTTCAGCTTCTAGTCTCTTTTTGATTACTGTGTTAATTAACTTAGCACCAGTCTCAATTTCAATGTCGTTCTTTTCACAATAGTATACAATAGCATCCATGTACGAGACACCTCTACCACCTTGAACAATCTTTTCTATCTCTTGCGAAAACATTTGTGTGTTTATTAATTCAATCATTGTGTCACTTCTTTCCTTTCCTAAAAATAAAATTTGTGATTATCAATGTCCTTAACATATGTCATGCCTTTATCAGTCAACCAAATAGGAGCTACCTTATCAGAATGATAATTAGTAGCTCCTTCAGTTATATCATCTTCATTCAACCAAGACTGAATAGCAGAGTCGGCCAACTCTATAGAGTATCTCCACGTCGATGGTTCTTTAGGTATATCTGACAGACCGTCACAATACCAGGAAAACTGACATCTATGTCTTGCAACATAACCTGTAATGTATGATCCTTGCTTAACAACATCACAAACGTTTTGTGGCCAGAAAAAATCCTCTGCTCTATTAAGCACAACCATAGCAACAGCTAGCTGCCCAGAAGGTGTTTGATTTCTGGCTTCGAAGTATATATTGAGAGCAAGACACTCTCTTTCTTCTGGTGTAAAAATTTTTCGTGGAGCAACCGGTCCGACAAACTCTTGTGTCGGTGGTATTCTTATTTCTTCAATAGGCGCAGGGGTAAACCAGCTAACAATAGATACCCACATGCTTACAATAGCAGCCCAAACAAAAGCTAGAAACTCACGCATAGTTACCCTCCAATGAAGATAATTATACTAAAGTATACTTAATTATTCAACTGTTTATTAAGCTGAAGCGGAAAATAGAAAAGAGAACAACCAAATTAGTAACCCTGATCCAATGAGAACACATGTACCAACTGTTGCTAAATCAATCATAAGTTTTCTGTTTTCAGCTTTGCGTTTTGCATCTGCTGCTCTTGCCTGACGTATCGCTCGCCTTTCACGCATCATATCTTCATAAAAGTTAGCCTGTCCGCTCCATAGTAGGTAGTCTCTAAGCTCACTTTCAAGTTGATTGATTTTATGTCTAGCTGCTGTAACTTCAAGTGCCTGTGCTTCAACACTTTGCCCGCTAAACATTTTTGATACTATTGGTTGATTTTGGCTTTCTTGTGTTGCTTCGTTTATCGCATCTCTGGCATCAAAAAAACGTCCAAAGTATCCTGCAACGTCTTCTATTTCTCTGCCTTTTTCAACAGCACCTTTGATTGTGTTGAAGGCAGCATTCGCCATACTCAAAGCAGCTGCTATTTCGATCATTACTGGAGCTCCGTATAGATTTTAATATTATCATCTTCTGAATCAACCAGTCTTGGTACACAATATGCTTCAAGTTTTACACCAGGGGGATTGTAACCCGTGTTTCTCTTCTTACCAGACACAATTTGTTGTGCAAAGTAATTG
>Ga0181590_10004382_pt1 | contig 11755 bp, 10 predicted proteins | sample 071ome_34_FD_132446 | JGI IMG/M metagenome (GOLD analysis project Ga0181590, IMG submission 132446) | Coastal salt marsh microbial communities from the Groves Creek Marsh, Skidaway Island, Georgia - 071411BT metaG (megahit assembly) | ecosystem: Environmental > Aquatic > Marine > Intertidal... | reverse complement strand
GAATTACAGGAGCAATGGCTGTTATGCCTAAATTTTTGATTACCTAGGTCGCTCGATCACTTCTATCTCATAGCCCTCGGGTGCATCCACAAAAGCAAAAACTGAACCGGATGAGCTTTGGGTGGGGCCATCGCTTAATGGCACACCGAGTTTTGCTACATGTTTTTGAAATTCCTCCATACTTTCCACTTCAAAAGCAAGATGCATTAAATCCTCCTGCACTTCAACAGGACCGGAACCAGGAAAGTAAGTAATTTCAATTTCTTCCTCACTGTTGGGCACCGCGAGAAAAGCAAGCTTCGAACCCCTTGGCGACTCATGCCTACGGGTGATTTCCAGTCCAAATACACGCTGGTAAAATTCAAGAGTCTTTTCTAGATCATTTACCCGCATGCGGGTATGAAGAAATTTACAAACTACCATGAAGACGGTAGTCCTACTTGCGTCTCATATTTGGGGAGACGCTCTTAATTTTCGCTGCTCCGCAAGCATTTAAAGCAGCGAGCGGTGCCTGCCAGTTAGCTAATGGATCGGTCCAAATATGAACAACAAAATCTTCCCCATGCTTGCTTTTCTCGCCAAGAAGATACTGTTTAACATCAGGCAGTTCGAGATTCTCGAGTGCGTTGCCCATGTAGTTTCCGTCTACACGAACGGAACCATCAGGTTCAATTTCTATGTGAGACTCTGGCTTGGGCTTGTTGTAACTGCTACTCGGTGCAGACTTGCCTGGAAGAATGGCAGACAGTTCGGCTTCCGGTTGCTTGATCATAGTCGTGACCATGAAGTAAATAAGCAGGAGGAAGGTAACATCGATCATGGGAGTAAGATCAACCTCATCGACATCATCCAGTATCTTTTTAAATGTATCCATGGATGCTTATTCAGCAGCTTTAAATGCGGCAAACACCACGTTGGATTGACCTCCCATGAGGACTTGTTCGTGCACATCGTTGAGCACGGAAGCAGGTATATCCACATGATAACGCAAGAACACTTTCCAGCTTGGGTTTCTGGCAACAGCAACTGATATTTGAGACATATCGATCGGCTGTTCGCCCCAATAGATCATTTGACCCATCGACGGATCATCGTCCACGGATATGATCGTACGACTTGGAGGAGATTCGGGAACTTTCGAATTAGATGCAATGCCAAGTTTAGGATCGGACAATTCAATATACTGCTCAGACACCTGCTGAGCAACGACCATGAAAAAGACGATCAAAAGAAACACCACATCAATCATCGGAGTTAAATCCGGTGAATCATTTGAATCAGGAACTTCGAACTTTGCCATATTCTAAATGGAAAGCAGAAATAAAAATAAATGGAGCTTTACTCGACTTCAGGAACTGCTTCTTCGTATGCAGCCTCGTCGTATTCTTCTTCGGCTCCTTCCTCGGAATCAAATCCTCCGCGGGCAGCTCGTACCAATGTGAAGACCATTTCTCCTGTTACTTGGTTCACTTCTGCAGCAATGTTTCCAAACTTAGTTTTAAAAAGGAAGTAGGAAACCAAACAGGGAATCGCCACCACCAGACCGGCAGCGGTTGTCCAAAGAGCACTACCAATATTACCGGCCATTTGCTTGCTCGCTTCTCCACCCATGCCTGCACTGGTGAGAACCGCAAATGCACCAATCATACCAACCACTGTTCCCAGCAGTCCAATCATTGGAGCAATCGAGCCGACTGTATTTAACATATTAATCCAGGTGAAAGGTTTCGACATGTGCAAGGCCGCATTTTCATCCAATCCTTTTTCGATTGCTTCAATATCCAACTCATCGTCCTGAATTCTTTCAAGCCCACCCTTAAGAATGGAAGTAACAGGTAATTTATATTGATCACACAGGGATTTCGCTCCTTCGATATCCAAACCTTTGACCGCATCCATGATCGGGTTGATCACATCATCCTTGATAAACGCTTTCCTTCTCACCGCAATCGAGTTGAAAATGATCAGGGTAATTCCCGCTATGATGAGCAGTAAAAAGACAATAAAGAAAGTGGCACCCAAGTTCTCCCATGCAGCAACGAAAAGGTTGCTGTCTTGTGCCATCGCTTGGTTGACTAACATGTTGGGCGAAAGTGCGGCATAGAGTAAGGTTAGATAGACAAGTGTGCGTAAGGAACGAATTTTCATAGAGCTGTGCTTTGCGTTTTAGAGATTACAAAAGTAATAATATCGGTGTAGGTCAATGAGGATTTATTTGTCAGGTTTTGGGAAGTTTGGCCAATCGGTCCGTACTCATCTTCTCCCATTTGGTTTTGGGAAAGAAAACTTTTACCTGGTTGTAAACATTTTTGGCTGCTTCATGCAGATCAAGTTTTTCATAAGCATCACCTGCCATCAGTAAGGACTCTGGCAGCCAATCCAAACCGATACGGGCATTGACGATACCTTCAGTAACTTCCAACACAGATTGACGGTAGTACTCAGATGACCGAAACTCATCCCCTCTCGCTTCATACTGCCTGGCGTATTGTACCCGGATTAAAGAACGCAAAAGTTTGTACAGGGAATATTCATTGGTGTTACGAGCAGGTGGGTTCTCATCCAGTTTTTTCAGCCCTTGCACAGCGGAGTTAAACATTTTGCCGGCAGCCGAGGCATATCGTTTGTCTTTTGCTGCAGCGGGTGCGTAGATTTCGTATAACTTGACATAACAATAGACCGGCCAGATTTCCAAAATTTTATTGAAGCGACTGTTTGGGTCTTTGGCTACGATCGGACCAAGCCGTGCATACTCACCTATCGCCTCCGTGTACAGCCCTTGAGTTCTGAGAGAATCTGCGAGCCTAAGGTAGGAAGCATGGTCCCCACTGTTGTCCCGTATGGAAATACGCTTCAACAGAGCAAGGGATGCTTTGCCGGAGTCAGGGTTCGCTGCAATCATCTTTCCACAAAGTTCAAGAGCAGCTTCCGAGAAATCACGGTATCCATATTCATCCAGGCGTGCTAGGTTGAGACGGGACAAAATGTAAAAGGCTTCATTGTATTGCTCCATTCCGAGAAGACCTTTGATGTAAGTCAGGCAGTCGTCGTGGATCGCAAGGTATTGAAAAGGCATATCCAAAAACAACATTACTTTGTAAACTTCAGGGCGCAGGGCAGTGAGCACCCGGGGGTCATACTGTTCATTGGCAAGATAATTGAGGTAAGTTTTGCCGTTCCTTGACCAACTAAACTCGAACTTTTCGATATTCTGCCTTTGCAGTTGGCGGAGTTCTAATTCCAAACGGCCCGCACCCTCCATCTCTGCATAGACAATACCCCTTGCCGCATCAATACCAAGCAGGTTCATCGGCTTGGTCGACGCAGATTTTAAATAATGAACTTTAACGGCGATTTTACCGGCATACTTTTTAAAATAATCCTCCGAATAACCGAAGGCAGGTATACAGAATAGAAATGCCCAAAGGATCCACTTCAGGAAGGGTTGTGTGCTTGGTTTCATTGGTACCTCCTAAGCCAGTCATCCCGGCGTTTTTCAAGACGATCGATTTGTTCGGGCCTGCCAATTTTTTCATAGCAGTAGATTGCCTGGTCAAATGCCTTTTCCGCCCACTTTCCCGAAGATGCATACCGAGATGTCGTGTCGTCAAAATGTCGGGACGCCCCTGCATAATCACGGATTTCCTTGAGGCACTCTCCCATCATGTACGAACACTCCCCTTTAAGCTCCATGGAGCTTTCATCACTGTCACGTGCCTCCCCAAAGGTCGCTTGAGCAAGCAAGAATTTCTCCTGGTCCTTATCAGATTTAGCGATTTCATAAAGAGCATAACCCTTGCGGAGTCTTGCGTCATTGGACATTGCGTGCCAAGGGGCATTGGTAATCGCTGCGTCGTAACTACTGGCAGCCTCAGTGTAGTCTTTGTTTTTATCATGGACTTGGCCAACGATGTAGTTGGCCGAAAACAAAAGTTCACCCTCTGCATTTGGGTAGACCTGTGTCAGGCGCTCCATAGCAGCTAATGCATCATTAAGAGAGTTTTGGCCGAGCATTTTATTGGCCATCCAAACGAGCACACTGGGACTCGCTGCAGGAAATTCATTGGTTTGCGGGTTGTAGCCAGAGCCTATTCTTGAGCCAATTCGGTCCAAGTTTGCTCTCATGCGTAGTTCCAAAGTTTTTTGGCCAGAAGACTCCGCGTCTTGCAGCATCGATGCAAATGCCTTGGCGGGAGACAACTCTTTAGGGAATCCAGCTTGCAGGGTCTGGTATTTTTTGAGGTATCCTTTAAATTTTTCGATATGGGCAGGGTTATTGAATACCCCACCCCTGTACTTTACGATTTCTTCGTAAATTTTGGGATCCATATCTTTGTATTGAGAGGAAAGATAGGATAAGCTTTTTCCACGATCCAAAATAATTTCCTCGATAGTTCCAGAAACCTGCTGTTCGATTCCCTTGCGATCTGTGTATGAAAAGGAAGCTACATCGGATGGGTTTTGCAGTTTTTCCAATATTTCTAAGGTCTGCCCAAAGCGGTCTTCATAATACTGATATTTTTCGCAGTATTTTTTGAGAATGTCATCCACGCCTAAATTATTTGGGTCATTTCCAAATTTTCGAATGTCTTCGAAATACAATTGCAACATCGCAGATGGTTGTCCGAGTTTTTCCTTAGCAAATCCAATTTTTTCGGTTGCTTTAGCCAATTGAGCACCATCCTGAGAGCCAAATTTTTGAATGTAATCGGTGTAAAGAACCTCCAATGCCTTGTAACAGGAGTAGGATGAGATTTCATAAAGCTCTTCAAACTGCAATTTCTCGTCACCATTGATATCATGACTCTCAAAATCGAATGGAAAAGATTCGCCGAAATCATTTTGGGCGGCACTAAACTCACTTTTTCCGACGCATTTATCTGCGTCCTTATCAAAACTCATAAAATGATTCACTAAGCCCTCCGGGTTCTCCCCCACCCTTTCAAGAAGCCCTCCCTCATTAGCGGTTGCATCTGATATTAGACCGATCTCCTGAGTCTTTTCACGTACCATTGAATAGCTGGACCGGGCTTGCCGGATTTGTTTTATACTTGGCTGAGTGTCTGGACCAAGCCCGCTTGTTGCCAGATCCCCCATACTGAGGTAGACCTCAGCAACGAGTTTATCTTCCGGAAATAAGGTTACAAATTGCTGAAACAAACGAATTGCATTTTCGTTATCCTGAGAGCCCTGAAACGCAACCGCGAGCCGGAACATCGCCTGCTTAGCATATTCCTCATCTGGGGAAAATCGTGCACTTGCACCCTCGGGCCAGGATCCCACAATCTCTTCACCTGCAGATGCAATCGTTCGGCCAGACCCCGCCTTGGTGGTAATTTTCCAAAGCGAACCATTCGTCCAAAGGAAGTACCCTTTTCCGTTTGAGTATACCGGATGGTTGTTTAGCTTCACCAACTCCATCTTCCCATCCTTGTCCGCATACATAGGCAGAAAAACCCCGTTTGGATCGGGCGCTTCCACGGGTTCAGATTCTTCTTCCACCTCAAAAGGTTCTGGCTCCAAAGAATCGTCCAACTCTACTTCGGTTTGTTCAGTTGCAACGGAAGATCCATCTGACTCCGGAGAGCTGCCTTCTTCACCAGCTGCAGGTTCATCTCCCCCGCATCCGGTCAAAACACCAATAACCAAAGAGAAGACAGTAACTCGTAAAAACAGAACCACCATTTGATATCCTTTTGCTTCAGAGAAAATATTCATAATCAATTCTCAGATACGGCTGCTTCATCAAGGGGCAATCCATCGACACTCACCCCAACCACTGCTCCAAGGAACGGCTTTGCCGCATCGTAATTTCCGCTGGCGAGGAAAGCCAGTCCGCTCATGTAATTGATTCGCCCCATTGCATCGGTTCCTTGGAGTTCCTTTTTGTTGGCATAGCCGGCAGATGGATTGAAAGAACCATTTTCATAACCGGCAAATTTTCTCAATAATTTGTCAAATTCCTGGCGCTTGAAAAATTCTGCCCCCATCATCCCGATAAATTCTCTTGAATACTTGTGCTCAGGCATAACTTCGAGGAAGTCGTCGCAAAGTTCAAAAAACCGGGATTGGTATTCATCCGCTTTCGCTTTGGCCGCTGCCGCCTTTTCTTTGTCTACCGTGGCCAGTGAAGATTGCAGTTGCTCAACAATGGACATTTGGGTTACTGCCTCCTTCCGGTAAGCATTGGCCATGATAAAAGTAACATCCGGCCTGAATTTAATCAGTTCCTTGTTGGCTAAATACTCCTCTCCCAGTTCGATTGATTTTTCTCGGTATTTGACTTTGTTGGCGGAAGCAAACGCAGCATAAATAAAGTTTTCAACCATTTCGTGGTTTGGGAAATCTTTGTAGAGCCAGTAAAACGCCCAAAAAGATTCCCACTCCCGCATACAGGCTTGGAAGTTATCCGCCTTCCTCCAACGCAAAACGGTGGTAAAAGAGGGCGTATCCTTGGCTAACTTCAAGTGACTCCGGGCACTTGTCGCCTTCATGGCCAAGTCATTGATTCGATTTTTCAACGAAGTTACCCGTTGGGCAGGGAGTCTTCTGCCCTGAGCATCAATGAAGGATTGGATTTGCTCTATGTCGAGGGAGATTTGTTTTTCCCTAGCTGTGTAAAATGTGACAATCTCTTCCGTAGTCATTGTCAGGGCAAAAAGCAAAGAGGCTTCAACATGTCTGTCTTTCTCTTTCAACAACTCGGCTCCCTGCATCAGGTTGACATTTAAACGCAGATCAAACCGTGCTGGTGTATCTCCGGATAACCTCGGCAAAAGAGGGAAGATCTCATCAACTCTCTTTTCCTGAACAAACATTTCTACCATGCAGGAAACTGCATAAGCCGCACGGTCTTCATCTTTGGCAAGATCTGCAAATTTGAGGAGCTCATTGAATGCATTTTCTCCCATCCGCCAATTTTGTTTGATGTGATAACATTGAGCTCTTCCATAATAAAGGTTCATCAGTTCGCTTCTCTTAAGAATTTTCTTCTTAAAAGGTTTATCCTCGTCCAATAATTCTTCGATCACCTCTGCAGCTTCGTCCCATTTTTGCAGGGCACGCAAACAAGTGGTTCTTTGCTGCATCGCAGAAACTGCATTTGCGTTTTCAGGATACTTTTCGACAAATTTGGCAAAGGCATCGGCGGCTTTTTGCATGTTGGACATATCCCCGGTTTTACCAAAGTTTTGAACATAACCTACCCCACGGACAAAACCGAATTGCTCCAGAATCTTCTCCACCTCAGGATTTCCTTCACCGGCAAAACGGATTTCCAACTGGTCCAAGTAAGGAGCAGCAGTGGCATAGTCTCCCGCACCGATGAGCTCTTGTGCTTCGCTCATTACCTGCCTCATCGGCATTTCAGCAGGGTTTTGGCCGTAAATATTTTGGGCTAAAATGAGTAAGGGTAATATGGAAGAAACCAGTTGCTTGAACATAGAAAACATCAAGGGATTAAGGGTATGATTTGGATAAAAGACAGACGGGATAACTGTCGCAAGCCTTTTCTTGTATTCCATGACTGCATTAAGGAGATGATTTCTGGCTCATCCCCAAGATTAATACATGCGGAAGATTTTTGGGTTCATTCTTCCTTTTCTCGATCCTTTTGCTTGCCATAGTTCTCTGGCTATTCCCTATTCTCATTTCTTCGCACATGCACCCTTTTCTACCATACCGAAATTGGCTGACCAAGGCTCACCTTGCTTTTGTGGTCTGTTGGTTTGCTAGCTGTTCTCAACCCTCAAATGTGGAAACAGCTCTAGATACACAGGTTCTTCATTTTGGGCTGGGAGCGGAACCTCAACACCTTGATCCGCATTTAGCCACGAGCGTGGCCGCTCACAATGTGTTAACCGCCCTTCTGGAAGGTCTCGTATCCGAAGATCCTAAAACTCTTCAGCCCATCCCGGGAGTGGCTAAATCGTGGAACATTTCCAAGGATGGGACCGTATATACTTTTCAGCTCCGGGAAGACGCCCGATGGAGCAATGGCGACAAAGTGACTGCCCAAGATTTCATCTATTCCTTCCGGCGCATTTTAAACCCTGAATTTGGGGCAAAGTATGCCTCGATGCTGTATCCCCTTAAAAATGCGTCCCACTACCACCAGGGAAAAAAATCTTGGGAAGAGGCAAAGGTGGGAGCCAAAGCGATTGACCCATCCACCCTTCAATTGACCCTTGAACACCCGCTTCCCTATTTTCTTCAACTTCTCAATCATTATTCTTGGTTTCCTGTACATCCACCGACCATCGATAAATTTGGCGCGTTTGCTAAGATCGGGACCTCATGGACCAAGCCCGGAAATTTTGTTGGTAATGGGCCTTTCCGTCTTTTCGACCACCAAATAAACTCAGTCATTGAAGTCAGGAGAAGCAAAAACTACTGGGATCAAAAAACTGTGCGTCTACAGGGGATCCGTTTCTATCCCATAGAAGCTGTTTTTACAGAGGAACGGGCCTACCGAAGTGGTTTCCTCCACCTCACGCAAAGTGTATCGGCAGACCGGATCGATTTCCTCAAGGAAAAGTACCCCAAAGAACTTCATTTTGAACCCTATCTTGGAACCTACTTTTATCGTTTTAATCACCAGGCTCCGCCATTTGATGACCAAAGGGTACGGCAGGCTTTTTCTCTCGCAATCGACCGGCAAAGGCTGGTCGATAAAGTCTTGAAAGGCGGGCAGACACCCGCAACCAGTTTCACTCCGCCGGGAACCGGGGGTTTTAGTCCCGCACCCAAGTTTCAACATGATCCAGAAACTGCCCGAGCCCTGCTTGGTTCCTATCTGCAAGAAAAAGGATTAACGAAGCTCCCCCCCATTGAACTGACATACAACACATCCGAGGGTCACAAAAAAGTGGCCGAAGCACTCCACGGTATGTGGAATGAAGTGCTTGGGGTCGAGATTCGCTTGCTTAATATGGAGTGGAAGGTATTCCTTTCCACCATTGCCAAGGGTGACTTCACTTTGGCCAGGGCTGGTTGGATTGGAGATTATGTCGACCCCAATACTTTTCTTCATATGTGGCGATCCGAAGAAGGGTTGAATATGACTGGTTGGACAAACAAGCATTATGATCAAGCTCTAGAAAATGCCCAAAAAACGGATGTGGTATCGGATCGATGGAAGTACTTTCAAACCTGCGAAGACCTCCTCGCTGAGGAAGTTCCGATTCTTCCGCTTTATTTTTATGTTCACCTTACCCTGCGCCACCCGACCGTTCGTGGATGGCACCCAACCTTGCTCGACCATCATCCATACAAATATGTCTACTTGAGCCGGGAGGAATCTCCGTGACAAAACTCATTTTCTCCCGGTTGCTCCAGGCAATACCCACACTTTGGGTGATTGCTACAGTTACATTTTTTATGACCAGGTTTGCCCCCGGTGGCCCCTTTGATTCAGAAAAAGCCATTCCGGAGGAAATAAAAATTAAATTGGAAAGTCACTTCGGTCTGGATCAGCCCTTGTTCCATCAATACCTGTTGTACCTAAAAAACCTGCTACAAGGGGACTTGGGTCCGTCTTTTAAATATCCAGAATGGGAGGTATCCGAATTAATTGCCACCGCATTCCCTGTCTCGTTAACCCTCGGTGCCCTGTCCCTGATGATCGCCTTGCTCTTGGGTATACCCACGGGAATGCTAGCAGCACTTAAAAGAAATTCCTGGATGGATTACCTACCGATGAGCTTATCGATGGCAGGAATATGCTTACCCACTTTTGTACTGGGCCCTTTTTTAATTTATGCACTCTCCACCCAACTTGGCTTATTCCCTCCCCTCGGTTGGTATGGACCGACCGACTGGTTCCTCCCCTCCCTCACTCTCGGGCTCTTTTACGCTGCCTACATTGCTCGGTTAACCCGAGCAGGCATGCTCGAAACCCTGCAACAGGAATATATCAAAACTGCCAAAGCTAAAGGAGCTTCATCTTGGCGCATACTTAGCAAACATGCAGCTCAGGGTGGGCTTTTGCCGGTGATAACTTTTTTGGGGCCCGCTTTTGCCGGCTTGATTAGTGGGTCCTTTGTGATTGAAAGCATTTTTTTTATTCCTGGGCTGGGAAAGTTCTTTGTGACTGCCGCTTTCAATAGAGATTACACCATGGTGCTTGGAACAGTTCTATTTTACGCCACTTTAATTATTTTCTTAAACCTTCTGGTCGATCTTGTGCAGGCGTGGATCGATCCAAAGTCTAGGCAAAGCAAATGAGTACTCATCGCTCCTCATCGCTAAGCAAAGATGCATGGTCCCGTCTCGTTGCCAATAAAATGGCTATCGCCAGCCTCATCATGCTTTTCTTTATTTCTATGCTTTGTCTTTTTGGGCCTTTGCTTAGCTCCCATTCTTTTGACCAGCAAAACCTCGATAAGGTTTTTCAGGCACCGAGCATCGATCATCCCCTGGGCACAGATAGTCTAGGCCGGGATCTTTTTGCACGAACTACCTATGGGGGAAGAATTTCATTAATGGTCGGTTTATTGGCCACTCTTGTGTCCCTTATAATCGGGGTGACTTACGGCATGGCCTCAGGATATGCGGGAGGCAAAATAGATGCCTGGATGATGCGCTTCGTAGATGTCCTCTACTCCCTTCCCTTTATCATTTTTGTGATTTTACTGATGGTTTTGTTTGGGCGTAATTTCTTGTTGTTGTTTCTTGCGATTGGAGCAGTCGAATGGCTGACCATGGCCCGGATCACCCGGGCCCAAACAATCACCTTAAAAAAAGCTGAATTCATCGAAGCGGCCCGTGCATTGGGCTTCTCCCACTGGCGGATTCTCTTCCATCACCTGCTTCCCAATTTGATTGGTCCAATCATCATTTATGCCACCCTCACTGTGCCCGCAGTTATGTTACTCGAGGCCGCCCTGAGTTTTCTGGGACTCGGGGTACAGGCACCCATGAGTTCGTGGGGCAGTTTAATTCAGGAAGGTGCCGAAAAAATGGATGCGGCCCCTTGGCTTTTGTTATTCCCTGGTTCCCTCTTTTGCCTAACCCTTTTCGCCCTCAATTTTCTGGGGGACGGGTTGCGCGATGCACTCGATCCAAAACATACCAAAGGCTGATTTATGGCAGATCTTACCATCGATAACTTGCATGTAGGCTTTGCCAGCCGGGAGGGAATGGTACGAGCAGTAGATGGAATTGACCTATCGATTAAACCCGGTCAAGTGGTGGGGCTTGTTGGAGAATCAGGTTCTGGTAAATCCGTAACCTGCAATTCAATTCTTCAGCTCCTCCCATCCCCTCCTGCCCGGTTTGGCCCCGGGCGGATCGATTGGTCGGGCAAGGATTTACTCTCTCAAAAAGAGCGCACTATGCAGCAAATAAGAGGTAAAGAGATATCAATGATATTTCAGGATCCAATGAGCTCGCTCAATCCCTACCTGCCTGTTGTGGACCAGGTGGCAGAACCCCTTATCATTCACAAGATCTGTTCCCCGGATGTGGCCAAAGAAAAAGCTCTGGAAATGCTCGGGAAAGTCGGGGTGGCTCATGTCCAAAAATTTCCCCGTTCCTATCCCCACGAATTTTCTGGAGGTATGCGCCAACGAGCCATGATCGCAATGGCTTTGATCACGCAACCCAACCTCCTTCTTGCAGATGAACCAACCACCGCCCTGGATGTAACCGTTCAGGCAAAGGTGCTGGCTATCATCAAAGAGCTTTGTATCGACCTACAAGTGGGTGTTCTTTTTGTAAGCCATGATTTGGGGCTGGTTGCGGAACTTGCTGATCG
>Ga0181590_10004374_pt1 | contig 11766 bp, 19 predicted proteins | sample 071ome_34_FD_132446 | JGI IMG/M metagenome (GOLD analysis project Ga0181590, IMG submission 132446) | Coastal salt marsh microbial communities from the Groves Creek Marsh, Skidaway Island, Georgia - 071411BT metaG (megahit assembly) | ecosystem: Environmental > Aquatic > Marine > Intertidal... | reverse complement strand
ATGTTGAATGGTAAACCTAAGAATGTATCTACTGAACGTTGATTCCACATTAAAGAGATTGCTCTGGTTGGGATTTTACCACTTATGAAGTCTAATTCATGTTCTACTTTGTATTTTCCGTTTAAGGTCAGTTCAACTCGTTCTTCCAAACTCAACTCTCTTGTATAAAATTGAAAATCTGTATGGCAAGGTGGAAGTGTCATTTGGTCTAACTCACCTACATTCCAAGCTGAAACCATTAGTCTTCTTGAGTCTGGGTCTGTTTTAAGTAGGTTGATTGAGTTTTGGATTTGGTCTACATTACAATCACCACCACCACAGTAGTATTCCCAATCTCTCCATTGTTTACCATACACAGGTCCTAATTCACCCCACTTCTTTGCGAACTCATCATCTGTTTTGATTTTGTTGATGAATTCTTCTTTAGTGTATGAACGTTTCACTTTATCGTCTTCATAAAATTCATGCCCATCTTTATAGGACATACAATAATTCTTATAAGCATCACCATCCCAAATATGACAATCATTATCAACAAGGTATTTGATATTTGTATCACCACGCAAGAACCATAACAATGCTGTTACAATTCCTTTCCAATACATTTTTTTGGTGGTAATTAGAGGAAATCCTTTTGACATATCGTGTCTGATTTGTCTACCAAATACAGAGATTGTACCTGTACCTGTTCGGTCTTGTTTTTCTACTCCATTGTCTAGAATGTCTTTGAGTAGTTTTAGGTATTGTTTTTCTATGTTTTTACTCATCTTTGTTTTGGTTTTTCAAATTCATCATACCCACACATTTCTCTATCTTCGATAATATCCCCTATTTTATATTCCCTCCACCAAGATTTAGTTGTGGTATCTTCTAATTTAATTTTACCCACAAATATACCTCTATCATCATATACATGCTCAACATATAAACACTTTGTACCCTCAATAAACCATGTATCCTTTTTGGCGATATAGTATTGTCCTTCTATAAATTCTTCTTTACTCATCTTTGTTTTGGTTTAATTTTTTTTCCATCCACAATCACAATGGTTGACAATACCTAACATATCGTCTCTTTCCCATCCAAGTTCCTTTAACACTTTCATTTGGGTTTCTTTATCTCTATCTACACCAAATAGGTCTTGACACCCATTGTATTTTCTACTCCAACAGTTGGGTTTGTGTGACGCTTTAATATCTTCCCATTTTTTTAATTTAGTTTCATACATGATAAATCCTGGAAGGTGACCTATTACCCACCATTCTTTACACCCATTGTATTCATCATCCCAATTATTCATCACCATTAAATCCATCTTATAGTAATTCTCATCATCTCTAGATAAGTTTTTATTAATATCGACAGAGACTGCGTAGGAATGGAATTTTGGATTTTCTGAAAACTTTTTTACAAAGGGTATTTCCAAAACCTGTTCAAAGTTATCCACCTCATATTCACTATCTTCAAACCCCGAAAAATAATTTGGTCTTCTTTCTATGAATTTCTTTTTACTCATCTTTCTTTTAGTTTTTCAATATATTTTTATTATACATGGAAATCATTTTCATCACCCCCATAAATAAAAGCTAATATCAATAATAATATGACAACAGCAACTCCAACAACAACTCCTCCTATAAAACACCACATAATAACTTTATTTCTTCTTTACTCATCTTTGTTGGTGGTATTTTTTATTCAATCGTTTTAAATACACCTTTAACCTATAATCTGGGTTAGTAATGTATTTACATATATGGCTAATTATCTTTTTCATCTTTGTTTTGGCTTAGACTAGTTCTCGATTATATAAATTAACCAATATAATACGAGCCAATTTAAATTCTTTAGCTCTGTTGAGTCGCAGACCATATCGATCTGCGATCATTTGAAGATGTGGTAGCATTTTGCTAACCGGTTGCTTTCCTACATGTAAATCAGTCATGGTTTATTTTTATAATATGAATTTATTTTGATAATTCCAATAAATTATCAGGAACTGTAACAGATTCATAATTTTCCAATTGTTCCGTTAAATAGATGTCTATCAAATCTTTTGACTTTTTTAAGTCTTCTTCAAATGAACCTTTATGTCGACATCTTACAATGCGTTTAATAATATCAAACTCATAACTGTTAAGTTGCCAATCTTCCGCAAACTTATACAGTGAATCTTTACCTCGATAATGTGATTGTGTGTTAACGCTCATTATTTTATCCCCTTTAACATAGTTTTCTTTTCTTTTTCAGAATAACCGTACATTGTCAATATTTCTGCTAGGTGGTCTTTTGTTAATAGTTCAATATAATCCAACGATTCTCGGGTACTCACATTATAATGCTCTGCAATTTGCTCTATTAGATTTTTTGAATATTTATCTTCTTTCTTGCCTTTTACATATTTTGCAAAGCTTTTCTGTGCTGGAAGAAAATCATGATATATTTGGTATACTTCTTTCGGCCTCAATAAACCAATTGTATACTTTTGCAACTCATTTACAAATTCAGTTAAATCTTGCCGCATTGATAACCAACGATTCACAATAAATGGAGAAAATCTTTTTTGATCAGTTTCACTCCATGCAGACCACTCTTTTTTCTGATGCGTAATACCGTTGATAAAATCAAATATCGTTGCTGGTTTCTTTTCTGCCATTATAATTTGTATTTTCTTTTGTATTGTTCTGCAAACTGCGAACCAAATCCTATTTCTAGTATAACTGCCTTTTCTGGAATTCCTGGTAATTTCTTGCTTAACATAGAATCTGCAGTTCGGTTGCGAAATGTCTTCATTTTAGTTCGAGCATTGCTTCGATTACTAGTTTTGAATACTATTGTACAATCTGCTTTATAAATCATTTTTTCTTTGGCTTAACTGGTTGGAAATCTTCTGGGATAGCTCCGCAGTCATCACAACGAAATGTAGGTACCGGTATCATTGTGTCTCGGTCGCCTCCTGTAATAAATCTTGATACTTTATTAATTGCCATTACTTGACGAAAATACATTCCTCCACATTCTTCACATTGAATTGGACGCATATCTTCTGGTTTCACATTGATATTCATTTTATCCATCATTCTCCTTATAATTCATTAATTATTTTGACAAACATTGCCATGATATTAATTTCCTTGTCGACTACACTTGCATCTTGATATTGTGCTTCTGCAATAATCAAAATAACCGGGCCGATATGACCTGTTGCAAATTCATCTAAGTTGTCATACAAGAAAGTATACATTGGAGTAAAGTCCCTTACCTTACTATCCGCAATAATTTGTCGTATTTTAGTAAACGCTCCTTTCTTGTCACTCATATTCTTTAACAATTCTAGTATTTCAGTCATATAATTAGCTTGAACCATACTAGTTTTGTCTAACGTCAATTTACCTTTAACAACATGACTCTGTGCAGAGTTTATTGCTCGACGAATATCAGGATATGATGCATTGATTATATTGGCAATATCCTGAATATCATATTCAACTTCATTTTCTTCTAGAACTTGAACTAAACGCTTAGCGACATCCGTTTTATTTGGTGGTGTAATACCAAATGTCTGACATCTTGACTGAATTGGGTCGATAATCTTCTCTACATAATTACATGTTAAGATGAAACGTGTTGTTTTGCTATATGTTTCCATTAAATTACGAAGAGCTGCTTGAGCATTCGGTGTTAAATAATCAGCCTCATCTAAAATAATGATTTTCCAGCGCTTAAATCCAACTGTTGATGCATATCTTTTAATTTTATCTCGAACTGCATCAACTGAGTTTTCATCTGATGCATTAATATACATTAAATCTGCATCAACTGAATTTGCTATAATTTTTGCAAGGGTCGTTTTACCTGTACCAGCTGGACCATAGAATAATAAATGTGGCACATCTCCATTTTCAATGAAAATTTTAACCTTTTCGATAATATGCTCATTACCTATATAACCATCCAATGTTTCTGGTCTGAATGATTCAACCCATAATGTGTTTTCTTGTACTCCAAACATAATTTTTATTTTTTACCTGTGCTACCAAATCCTTTTTGTCCTCGTTTAGTGTTTTCTAAAAACAGGACCTGATTCCAATGTATTTGTTCTACTCGATTCAATACTAACTGAGCAATTCGATCACCATTATGAATTATAAAAGAATTGTTGCTATGATTGATTAAAATAACTCCAATTTCTCCTCGATAATCAGCATCAATCGTACCCGGTGTATTTAATACAGTTATTCCTTTTTTCAAAGCCAAACCACTTCTAGGTCGGACCTGAATTTCATAACCATCTGGTATTTTTACTGATAACCCGGTTGGTATTAACATACTTTCGCCAGGCGGAATCTCTATAAAATATTCTAAATTAGCTCTAACATCACATCCTGCACTCTGCGGTGTTTCATAGCCCGGAAGTGTATTACTGCTTGTGCTTACTACGTCAACTGTTACCATAATTAATTCTGTAATTGTACTAGCCAATATGTTGATTCAAAATCGCCTCCGGTAAATTCAACTCTTGCAAGTCCTTGAGAAGAAACATGTATTTTACCTTGATCTCCTTTATTTGCATTTAATATTTCTTTGAGTTTTTCTGCAGAAAAGCAAATTGGATCCATATTTGTGATATTAGTAGGACCTACCTCAAATGTAACATTATCTGCATTAATTGTGCTATAATTGATAATAAATACAATATTTCCTCCTTTAACTTGAACTGCAAAGTTTTTAGCATCCGGTAGTGCATTTTTTGCTTTAATAAATTTATTGGTAAACTCATCGTCAATATTAATTGTTACATCGTATTCTGGTTCTTGATTTATTGCTGGTACTGCAGGTATAACCGTTGTATCTGCTAACATGAAAGTCATTTTAGTTTTGCCTTCCTTGATTTCCATTGCATAGTTTTTGCCTTGTGCATCCTTAACTACAATATCCAGATTTTCTCCTACTGCAGATAACATTTTAATTAGTGCTCCGGTATGATTAATACCCAACTCTCCTTGTGCAAATGGTGTAGTATTCCATTTGATTTTACCAACAACTGTCTGATCTGCGTCAATAAGATCACAATTTACACTTGTACCATTGGGTTGTAGTTTAACTGCTTCACAATTACCTCCTAGGTAGTAACGATTGATAAATGATTGTAATTTACTTTTTTCCATAATTATTTAACCTTAAAATTTAAAAAATTCACCAAATTTAGCTTTATCGGTTGTTGAAATACTATCACCGCCGAATTTCTTGTATGTCTTTTTATATGCCGAATACACTTTCATTGCATTGTCAGGATCTGCAAACATATCATGTAACGACAATATTACATTGAATAAATCAGTCGGCACAGCTGTTTCTAACAACTCTACATGACTGTCTGTTAATTTATTAATATCTTTAACGATCTCGCAGTATAAGTGCGTATTATGCACTACCATCCTAGGCATACCCTCCTGCGAATATCTGTCTAATCCAGTTGTTGTCTGCCCTCCTAAATATTCATAGGTAAAGTCTTGACAAGCAGGACAATTTATACCACAGGGTACATGTTTTGTTTTATCAATTTCAATTGACCCGTCTTTACCTTGTTTTACATGAGTCTTTCTGCGATACTCTGCATTTTTAGGGAAATACAATTCAGTGAATGTCTGAGTCTTATAATTACCCGAATGCAAATAAGTTCCAAATACTGGGTATTGACCTGGAGATGATGAATCTGACATTAATTGGATTCGGTTATCCGTTAAATCATTTAGTAATTTCTGCAGAGTACCTAATATAAAGAAATCTGATATTTTACTAATACCCAATAAGTGAACATAATGAACATGTTTCTTTTCAAATTCTCGTTCTTGTAACATCAATGCAATAACATACATGAAATCTACCAGCTTCTTTGGACCGCCAATACACCAACCATTAAAGTCGAAGTTTTTGAACTTGTGATACCAAGTAGAATATTCTTCATTATACGTTCCTTGTATAACATTTAAAAATTTAGTTTTACCACTTTGATGTTTTTCAAACCATTTGAAATTATCAAACGAAATATCCATTGAGTCATTAAAACGATTTTCAAATGTTACGCGAGGTGGAATATCCAAGTTTGCTGCAACATCTGAGTTTGCTTCTAGCCAATGAAATATTTTTTCTCGAATAGTACCATCCCATTTCAATGCACCTGTAGCAATCTGGAATCCTCCTGAATCCCCGAATACAAATGTTTCATCATCTAGTCCTAACTGCTGACGAAAATCCATTTTCTTGTAATGATGTCCTGCAGTAACTAGGAAATAAGGGTGTCTCCATCTCTCCGGATACTCTTTCGAAAAGAAACGCATTGTAGTTCCATCTTCGAATTTAGTATCTTTCTTGAATGCCGAAACCATACTGCCGGCAGAAAGTGATGGAATATATAAAAACTGTTTTTTACTCATGTATTCCTTGTTGTTTAATTAATTCTTTGCATAAATTAGCTTCATGCCAAACATTGATCTCTGTTGTCATTTGATTTGCTATAATATATGCTTCCATTCTTCTGCCTAAATCTGCAATATCAGCAAAATTAAATTGAGTAGCAAATGGAGTACCTGTTTGAATAACAGTATCAAATGTATTTAATGCTGATTGCACATTAAATGGTTTATACATTCGACTTTCTGGAACAAACTCTGGAAAAGATCTAAAATTTGGAAATACTAAATCACAGCCAAAAGCGGTTGACTCCAATACAGTCCACGATACATAATCTTGTAGTGAACTATTAAATTGAATACGAGCATTAGCCAATTCCGTATAATATTCTTCTTTAGTTAAATTTGACATTAATTTGAATCTAGGCTGGCGTTTAGCTAAATCTTCAAGTGCTTCAATTACACCAGGCATCATTGATTTAAATGATTTACCAGATGTAGTAACGTGCCATTCCCATTCTGGGTGTGATTTCAAGAATTCTTCAGCAACCTGCATCATAAAGAATGGATTCTTTTCTTTATCTAATCTGCTTGAATACACAACCGTATTTTTCTTGCGAATTTTTGCTGAGTCGTAATTTGGCAATTTAGCTTGTGTCATTTCTTTGTGTAATGGCAATGAAACAACATGAATAGGAGCTTCAAAACCTGCTGCTCTGAGCTGATCTTTATGAATACTCGAACCAACGAAGATTCCGGTCATTCGTTTATCTAATCCTAACTCAAAACCTCGCATCCAAGTTCTCATTGGCCAAGTGAAATCATATTCATCTACGCTTTGTGCATGTAGCATAGCATAAATTTCTACATCAATACCATAAAGGTCTAATGCATATAGAATCGATTCAATTCCCGGATGCCAATAATCTTGAAGAAATATAACATCGCCGTCTTTCACTTGGTCGATATTAAGCATATCCAAGAAATTACTACATTGACTCATAGCAAATTTACCTCGACCAACTGCATCTAATACAGCTCCGACTTTAATTTGCTGATCTGGATCGAATTCTCCAGGAACGTCTACAAATGTTAATTTACCTGCTTTTTCATAAGGTTTGAAAGTTGCTGGCATCCACTCTTTTGATAATTGATAAGTATATCTAGCTTTCAATGGTTCTAAGCCAAAATACCACACTGTTTTTCTGTCTTTTCTTGTCATCTTTCTATTATTGCTCCATTTTCCCAATCTTCCCAAACTTCTACTCGGTATAGATTAGCATTATTTTCTAATAACCATTCTCCTATGTCTTCGCAACTCATTCGACCAAATTCTAATATATTACCTCCAAAATTTGTTCTTAATTGCTTTTTAAGTCTCCGTTGCATCAAGATAAATTCTTCATCTCTGTCAGTATGAGTTACATGTGCATAACATCGAAATCCGAATTGATGTCTGTGTCTGTCTGAAAGAAAATCTACTTCTGGAAATACTTCTTTAGCTTCTGGCCAATTATGAAATCCTTCTGCAGTAAATGTAACTACTACGCTATATTTCATAACTCTATATCAAATTTATAATTATCTGGATTAATTTCCATCATATTGCATTTAGTTATCTGATGAACGCGATACCAACCAGCATCTACACTAAACGTATCGGTGTCTTTAAGCAGTTGTACTGCGTCGTCAAGTACTCGATATATAATATGACATCTATTAAATAAGTCTGGCGGAATGTTCTTTAAAGTGCTAGAATTTGCTTCTAAAGTAACCACACAATTAGTAGTGTCTAAAATCTCGCGAACTGCATCTATCATATCTGTATAATGATTTTCTTTGCGTAGCATTTCTGTAACATATTCAATTGTAAAATAATAGTGTGGATATTCTTCAAAGTTTTGAACATTAATACCATCTCCTAATTCGCGGATGAATAATGTCATCATATCCGAATATCGGCCTTCTACTTCGCGACCTGCCCATTGCTGTTTTCCGTACATAACTTTTATTTTATAATATATAATATATTGCGATTATCCAAATGAAAAGAACTGATTCATGTTATTATTTTGTGGTAATTTACCCCATTTCATTGCTGCAAAGAAATCATCAAATTTACCTCGAAGCTCTCTGTCAAAGATTTTATCACGATCGATATATTCTGATGCAAATTCTTCTAATTGTTTTGGATCTTCAAAACCTCGTAATGCAATAGTATCAAATCCATATGGATTACCTTTTAAATAAGCCCATTTAATTTTATCTCCATCTTTAATTGTTTCATGATCGCGTATACCAAAGTGATGCAACATATCATTGTAATTGATTGCTGATTTAACGTGAGCTGGAGTTCCGGTTATATATCCTTCAAATGGCTTTCTACCTCGTATATATTTAGATACTTCTTTTACGCCGGTATTTTTCATTACATTTAAAATATCTGAATTTCGAATATCCTTTTTAAAGTTTAGAATTACATTAGATGTTTTTTGTTTGCCTTCTTCTCGCAGAATCATCCATAATGCTTCTGTCATTATCTTTTTAAAATCTGTTGGGAAACTTGATCGAACTACATCTAATCCTTTAATATCCATTTTATTGGTAGGTTTACCCTCCTTGAAGATTACCCATTGTGCATAACGCTTTTTAGCTATCCATAACCCAGATTTTGCAACATATTCTTGTTTAATCTGCCAACGGTGTTTATTGGTATTATGAAAATGAATTGCATATTGATCATACATTGCATTAACATGTCCTTGTATTTCAGATGCAATTGCATTAGTTTTTTCAATCATGAATTCTTCATTATTTTCATCATAATCTGGATATCGTTTCTTAATAAGCGGCAAACTCGATACAAATGTAGAATCTGTATCTGTATAGAATGAAAACTCGCAATGATCGCCAGTTGCATTTTTAAATCCATTTAATCCAGTTTCATTCTGATAATAACGATTTATACATTTTGCTGAAAACTTAATTACGCTTTGACCTGTTGCTGTAATTGCGCCGGCGTTGTCTAGATCATGGAATCGGAATGTCTTTAATCCTAATACTCCATAAAATGAGTTAAGCAATACTTTTTGCGTTAACTGCATTGCATCAAAGAACTTGTATTTTTCACTACCTACTTCGTAATTATCTCGCTCTGTCTTAAATTCAACTCGCTCATCAAACCATTTTTCGAGAATCTTAGGCAAGAATCCTTTAATATCGGTTCGATATACTGCACCGTTGCTAGCAACTGTATATTTATTGTCTTGCAACCACTTTTTAACATCTGCAATTTCAGTTCCATTAGTTAATTTAACACTTTGCGGTTCTGAATTTAATAGTTTATCTTGATTCCATTTATAAATAACTCCAATTTTAGTTTCTGGAGATATATTCAAACTCATAATGATACTCGGATATAGTGATGTTAAATCTAAGTCATATATCCATTTGTATAGTCCAGGCTTGGGAGGCATAACATATGCACCAGCTAATGAATCTGCAGATTCGTCTTCTACAAAACGAAACTGTTTATTTGGAGCCACATATCCGTTTCTTTTCAGATCGACAATTGCAGCGCCATCGAGATATTTAGATGAATAATATACATCCTCATATGGAACATGTCCTTTATGGCATATAGTTCTTGCAAGATTTATAAGTTGTAACTTTTCATCTAAATCAAAAACTAAATCAACGTCTGTCATGTTATACCATGCAAACTTTTTAATATCCGATTTGAATAATGTGTTTAGATCGCCTTCGTATTCAACCTTACCGCGACCTAACTCTTCTTTACAAACAGTATCTAATCGATAATTAGGTAATTCTGTGTATGTGAAGTTTTTATATAGTTTTAAATAGTCTAGACTTGATACACCATATATTTTATAACGTTCTCGATGTTTATTCCATTCGACAATTCCAATTGGAGATAGTTTTTTAATAGACTGTGCGCCTAATACTCGTTTACATCGATTAATTAAATATGGAATATCATATCCGTCACTATTCCAGCCAGTAACAATGCTTGGGTTTATCATGGCCCAAGCATTCAAGAATCGTGTTAATAGTTTTTCTTCGGTGTTAAATACTTCAATTGTATAATCATCGCAATAAAACGTATCATCATCTAATACATTGTCTTCGTCTAACAAAAACACGCGCCTATCTTTACCAGCTTTGTCGTGATATGCAATTGCATTGATTTTAGTACGAGGATCTGCAGGAGAACCATAACCTAGTTCATCTTTTTCTGACTCAATATCAAAGAATAATTCTCGATGGCCTTCTGATACTAAATCTGACTCAAAATATAAATCAATGAGCGTACGAACTTCTTCATTAAGATCTGATTCAAACGCAGATGAATTATCTTTGAGATTTTGATATACTTTCGATAGCGTCGTTCCATCCAACGCTTTATGTTCGCCATTTGCGTCAGGTAAATAACCATAAGGTTTAAAGTTAATCGTTTGATGCCCGAGTTGATCATCCCATACATGTACTGTGTTAGTCCTTTTGTGATAAGCAATGTTTTGATACATTATATATTCCGTATATATTTATTCCAATTATAATTAAACTCAATGTTAAATGACTGAAGTTGTCTATGAATATATCATACGTAATCCATCCGATATCGCCAATAATCCATGTTGACATTGCCAACGCATATCGTCCCCGCGCGTTGTTTATATAACCTGCTAATACAAGCAAGGTGCTAACCCACCCAACAACTTCGATCATACTATTTAAACATTACAATTTCTGATTCTCGAATCAATAAATATTCAGTATCATCAAGTTTAACTCGTTTCTGATCACCAGCATTGCTTTTAAGTAGCAATACAGTTGCGCCTGCTTCAACAGTCATTGGTATTTTTACACCTGAATGAGTATATAACCCAGGGCCAACAGCAACGACGTCTGCATACACATAATCGCCGTTAACGCCGTCCATGATAATAATACCACCTTTAGTTTTTTCTGCTTTTTCTTGTTCTTTTAATAGAAGATAATCACCATACGGTTTCATTTCCATAACTTGTTCCTTTTTAATTAAAAAATTGTTTGATTGTTTCTGTGTTAATATTATTACCTATCATTCGTTGTTTAACAGTTCCATCTTCAATTAAAACAATTGTTGGAACATTTCGTATACCCAAAGTTTGGGCTTGGGATGGTGCTTGATCGACATCTATGATTTGAATTGGCAATCCTTGAGATTTCAATGCTTCGATTTTTGGTTTAATCATCCGACAAGGCCCGCACCATGCTGCTGTAAAATAAAATGCTTGCTTCATTTTGTTATAATATAATTAATTTTAACATTGTTTCCAAATGTTGTTGT
>Ga0181590_10004372_pt1 | contig 11769 bp, 8 predicted proteins | sample 071ome_34_FD_132446 | JGI IMG/M metagenome (GOLD analysis project Ga0181590, IMG submission 132446) | Coastal salt marsh microbial communities from the Groves Creek Marsh, Skidaway Island, Georgia - 071411BT metaG (megahit assembly) | ecosystem: Environmental > Aquatic > Marine > Intertidal zone... | reverse complement strand
TGGGCGGGGTCACCGTATTCCCCCGTCAAAGCTTAATTTTCGTGCTAATATTGATGTTCTTAAACGAGCAGGATGCACAGAAATTATTTCTTTATCCGCAGTCGGATCACTCAAAGAAAATTTATCTCCAGGTACCTTCGTCATTATCGACCAGTTTATCGATCGAACATTTGCTAGAGAAAAAAGTTTCTTCGGGGAAGGGCTGGTAGCACATGTATCGGTTGCGGACCCTGTATGTAATCGACTTGGGGATCTTATAGAGAAAGCAAGTTCAAGCATCTCCAGTCCCGTGGTAAGAGGAGGCACATACCTGGTTATGGAAGGACCTCAATTTTCAACACGGGCTGAGAGTGACCTCTATCGCAGCTGGAATTGTGATGTCATTGGCATGACTAATATGCCAGAGGCCAAGCTCGCTCGAGAAGCTGAAATATGTTACGCGACAGTCGCAATGGTTACCGATTACGATTGTTGGCATCCTAGCCATGCTGACGTCAATGTAGACGCCATTTTAGAAGTTCTGAAAAAAAATGCCGCCGCAGCAAAAGATTTATTAATGGCTCTCGCTCCTTATGTTGCAGATCGCCCTGTTTGCTGCGAAATGGGTTGCAACACGGCATTGGATACAGCCATCATTACTGCTCCTGAGGCCCGGGACCCAGAGATGATAGAGAAGCTTAATGCTGTTGCCGGCAGGGTCCTCTGAAATTAGATCATGAAAGTAAGAGATATACATCGGCGGACAATTTGGCTCGAAAATGACCAAACATCAGTGACAATTATTGATCAAACTAAACTTCCACATTATCTCGAAACGCGTTCCTTAAAGAATTTGGGGGATGCGACTGAGGCTATAATACAAATGCGCGTCCGTGGAGCGCCATTAATTGGAGCAACTGCTGCTTGGGGAATGTATTTAGCGGCTAGAGATAATCCCTCAGACAAAGGACTCGAAAACGCTTTTGATGAACTAACAGAGACACGTCCCACAGCCATCAATCTTAGATGGGCCTTAGAAAAGGCAAGTAAAAAGCTATTAAAGCTGCCTGAAAAAGAAAGAGCATTAGCTGCTCGAGTCTTAGCCGAAAAAATATGTAACGAAGATGTCCACACTTGCCGATTAATTGGCGAGCATGGTGTAAGCTTGATCCGTGATATCTGGGAATCAAAAGGAAAACTTGAGCCAGTACATATCATGACCCATTGCAATGCTGGTTGGCTAGCAACGGTAGATTGGGGAACTGCGACAGCACCAATATACCTGGCGCAGGAACAGGATATTCCAGTCCATGTTTGGGTAGACGAAACACGCCCCCGTAATCAGGGTGCGAGTTTAACAGCCTGGGAATTATCTCAACAAGAAATCCCCTATACCCTAATTTCAGACAATGCTGGCGGACATTTGATGCAGTCAGGACAGGTAGATCTTCTGATAACGGGCACCGATCGGACAACCGCTAACGGGGACGTGGCAAATAAAATCGGGACCTATCTGAAGGCTTTATCTGCTAAAGATAATAACATTCCATTCTATGTAGCGCTTCCAAGCTCCACTATTGATTGGAACTGCCAGAATGGAAGTGAAATCCCTATCGAGCAGAGGGGCCAAGAAGAGGTGTTGGTCGTGACCGGAATGACTGCCGCCGGTAAAATTGAATCTGTCAATATAGCCCCTTCAGCTGCAGCTGCTGCAAATCCAGCTTTCGATATTACACCGGCGCGGCTAGTTACTGGTTTGATCACTGAGCGAGGGATATGTCGAGCGTCAAAGGACGCATTGGAAAACCTATTTCCAGAACATCAACAAGGATAGAAAAATGGAAAACCGTTGGTCCGACCGAAAAGCGCAAGAATATATAGAACGGTTCAAAGGAGACGATTGCAACGAAGATATAGCGCTCAGGGTTTATTCCTCGCGCCTTCTTGGCCGAGAGGAGAAATTGGTCTTGCATGGGGGCGGAAATACGTCAGTCAAAACATCCCTTTATGACACCGTCGGTATGGAGACAGAGGTTCTGTGCGTAAAAGGAAGTGGTTGGGACCTAAGCGTTATTGAGCCACCAGGACTCCCTGCTGTAAGGCTCCAAAATATTCGAGAGCTCGCAAAGCTTGAGGCGCTCTCAGATGAAAATATGGTAAATGCCCAACGTATTAACTTATTGAATTCCTCTGCTCCAAATCCTTCTGTCGAAACCTTGTTGCATGCTTTTCTACCTCACAAATTTGTAGATCATACTCACGCCAACGCTATCCTAGCCCTTACAGATCAAAAGCACGGTGATGCAATTTGCGAAGAAATATTTGGCAATCGGATGGGCTATGTGCCCTACATTATGCCAGGTTTCGCGCTTGCAAAAAAAGCTAAAGAAATATTCGAAAACAATCCAAAGGTTGACGGGCTAATCCTGTTAAAGCACGGCATTTTTACCTTTGGCGACACCGCACAGGAAGCCTACGACCGCATGATCGAAATGGTTACACTCGCAGAAACCGAAATTACGAAGCGCAAATCCAAAACTTTTCCATCTACCAACATATCAAAAAAAACCATATCTGTGGCAAGCATTGCACCCCTTCTTCGGGGACTGTGCGCTTTTGACCGCCATAAGCCCATGATAATGGAATTCAGAAGCAATGACGCAATTCTCAAATATGTGAACGGGGAAGAACTGGCAAGATATAGTCAACAAGGAACCGTTACACCAGACCATGTAATCCGGACGAAACCCAAGCCATTAATCGTCCCCACCCCACTTTCAGACGATTTGAGTGCGTTCAAATCGGGGGCAAAAATTGCGCTTGAAAAATATCAGTCGGACTATGACGACTATTTTGAGCGCCACAACAGGACTCAGGAAAATCGGAAGATCAGGCTAGATCCAATGCCAAGGATCATTCTTGTACCAGGCGTTGGATTATTTGGACTGGGAAACTCCAGAACATCCGCATCAATCGCTGCTGACCTGGCAGAGAATAACATATCGGTAATAACGGATGCGGAAGAAATAGGAACATATGAGGTAATTCCTGAAGCAGATATATTTGATATTGAATACTGGTCATTAGAGCAGGCAAAACTAGGAAAGTCTGATGAAAAACCACTCGGACGCAAAATCGTTGCAATTACAGGTGGTGGCTCAGGAATTGGTGCTGCTACAGCTAAACGATTTGCGAAAGAGGGCGCAACAGTCGCCATAATTGATCTAAATGAGAATCTCGCAATTAAAGTCGCCGAACAATTGGGCGGGATCGGTATCGGATGTGACGTGACAAATGAAGGCGCGCTGAATGCAGCCTTTGATCAGATTGCTGAAACTTTTGGTGGATTAGATATTTTGATTTCTAACGCGGGTGCTGCCTGGCAAGGAAGAATAGGGGAAGTCGAACCGGCACTGCTTCGGAAAAGTTTTGAACTTAATTTTTTCGCACATCAAGCCGCAGCTCAAGCAGCGGTAAAAATATTCCGGGCACAAGGTATAGGCGGCTGCCTACTTTTCAATACTTCAAAACAAGCAATAAATCCGGGCAAAAATTTTGGCCCGTATGGGCTACCTAAAGCCGCCACATTATTCCTCATGAAACAATATGCATTAGATTACGGGAGAGAAGGAATTCGGTCCTCGGCTGTAAACGCGGATAGAATACGCAGTGGCCTGCTAACCGGCTCAATGATTGCGGAACGCGCGCAAGCTCGAGGTTTATCCGAAGAAGAATACATGTCGGGTAATTTGTTAGGACGAGAGGTATCAGTAGATGATGTTGCGCAGGCGTTCTTTGACTTGGCTATTGCAGAAAAAACAACCGCAGCCATACTCACCGTAGATGGTGGTAACATTGAGGCATCACTCAGGTAGGATATTTACATGAATCTTGAAGGAAAAATCGCGCTTATAACAGGTGGATCTCGAGGATTAGGCAGAGAGATGGCTGTCGCTTTTGCTGAAGCCGGCATATCAGCGCTCACATTAACCGCGGCTGCCGCAGCAGATGAGGACAAGCTATTAATTGATGCGGAATTGCAAGAAACAAAAGCTCTTATTGAAAAACTAGGATCGACAGCCCACTGCGTAGTCGCGGATGTAACCTCAGAGAAAGATTGCTTGAAATCAGTCTCCGAAACTATCGATAAGTTTGGCCACCTGCACATTCTAGTCAACAACGCAGGAAAAGCGGGGCGCTACGTTCACCATGGTGACGGGTCTTTAAATCTTTGGGATGTGGATCCGAGGGGTTTTAGGGATGTCATAGACACCAATGTTCTAGGGCCTTTTCTCATGATGCATGCGGCAGGAAAATTCATTTCGAAAGAGGGTTGGGGAAGGATTATTAATATATCTAAGCGAACCGACTCCATGCACCGGAAGGCAATCACACCTTACGGTCCATCGAAAGCAGCGCTTGATGCCGCAACAATAGCATGGGCTGAATGGCTCTATGATACTGGCATCACCGTCAACACATTAAGCCCTGGTGGGGCCGTCGACACCAAATTTGGAACTGGTAGAATAGAGGGTCGGGGATTAGATCCAAAGGTAATAAAAAAACCATCGGTTTGGTTAGCTTCCTCTGCCTCAGATGGCATTACTGGATGCAGATACGTGGCAGAAAGATGGGACGAAAACCTGACCCCTGATCAGGCCGCAGAAGGTTGTCGAGAGCCGGTTATCTTTACGACGCCAGAGCGTAAAACCCCACTGGAAAAAGCATGGAAAGAAAGTGGAAAAATCTAGCTCTTAAAGAGCGCAGGTTCTAAATCCTGCCAAAACATCCCGCCGGTCAGGCTGGAAATAATTTCTATAATTACCCGTGACATATCTTGAACGGGTGGTCCAAGCGCCCCCTCGAAGCACTTTGGTAGAACCAAAAAGTGGTTCGGAATACTCTTTATAATCGTCCGGTTGAAATTCAGCAAAAGGCCCGAAGGTATCGCTCGTCCACTCCCATACATTCCCTATCAGATGTGAACATCCCCAGAAGCTATTACCATCTTGACAGCAATCGATCGGAACACAGCCAAGCGAAAAACCATCCAAACAGGCGTGGTTTGGGGTTGGGTGATCATTACCCCAGGGAAACTTATATTTCTTAAGCTTTCCAGTCCCGTCATCTCTCATGGTTGCGGCGAACTCCCATTCCACCTCCGTTGGCAAACGACGTGCAGCCCATTTGCAAAACGCATCAGCTTCATACCAATTAATGTGGATTACGGGCTCATTGATCGGAAGATCAATCCATTTATCAAAACGCCGCATCTCCCAGGAGCCTGACTCCTTCCGTCGCCAATAAATTGGCTTATTCGCAGAAACAGATTGTCTCCAATCAATACCATCAAGAGACCACAAGGACTCATTTTCGTACCCCCCGTCCTCAACAAATTCTAAAAATTCGAGATTAGTCACTGGGGTCTTCGCCATCCGAAACGGCGCTACATTTACACTGTGAGACCATTTTTCGTTATCAAAATAGAATGCCGCATCACGCCTAGCGCCAAATTCAAAAATGCCACCAGGGATTTGTGCGTCGCTGTTATCAAGCATTTTTTGGCTGGAAGTTGCTGCACAATTCTCACCTAAACCGTCAGCCGCAAACCTGGGGGTTGGATAAGCCAGTGTTTGCCTCGCCCATGTAAAAGCCTCCCCATGCATGTCTTCATGAAAGGTGGTGAATTGATAGAGATATGAGTCTCGTTCACTGGCGATCCCATCATCTAGTCGCTTAAGACACCTATCTAATACTTTCTCCAAGTAATCTTTCATTTCGGGCAAAGTATAGAGGGGTAAGTCCCAACGCGTGTCGTGCGCTATCGCTATCGAGTCGTATAGGATGTCCCCGCGCTCAAGCATTGGCGGATAGCCATATTCCCTCCGCAAGATAAATTGTTCATAAAACCACGCCACATGACCTATTTCCCATAACATTGGGTTTAAGATAGGAAGTTTAGGACCTATCAGCTGACTTGCATCGAGGCCGTCGATCAGCTCCATTGTTCGCTGATGGGCACTTTGCATGATAGATGAAAGGTATTCTTTACTTTTTTTTTCAGGCATCTTGACCAAGTTAGGAAGCGATAATGAAGATTAGCCTCATCACTCCCGCGGGGAAACAGTCCCGGGCCGGAAATCGTGCGACGGCCGTTCGTTGGGCCAAAATATTACGTGATCTAGGCCATCGGGTAGAGGTTTTAACAGAGAGTCTAAACTCAAACGCGGACATGATGATCGCCATTCATGCCTGGCGCTCTCTAAAATCGATCAAAGCATTTAGTGACGCGTACCCAGATCGTCCGCTCATCGTTCTATTAGCGGGGACAGACATTTATCATTTTCAAAACTCTCATCCCTCAGAAACATACGAGTCAATGGAAAGGGCCAGCGCTTTGGTATGCTTGCATGACCTTGTGTGGCGTTCCATACCCGAGGTTTTTCGAACAAAATTAAAAGTAATTTATCAATCATCAGATCCACTGACCGTTCCTCGATCTCCGTCGAAGAACCGATTTGAACTCTGCGTAGTCGGTCATTTACGTGACGAAAAAGACAGCCTACGCCCCGCTTTAGCCGCCCGCCTCCTACCCCAAAATTCTCGGATCCGGATCGTTCACTTAGGGAAAGCACATAACGCAGAATGGGAAAAAAAAGTGAAGCTCGAAGCTTCGCTTAATACCCGTTTTGATTGGAGAGGGGAGGTGCCCCGTTGGTCAGTAAGACGTCAATACCAAAGATCCCATGCCATGATAATTAGTTCCAACATGGAAGGGGGCGCCAATGTTTTATCGGAGGCTATCGTTTGCGGTTTGCCGGTGATTGCCTCCGATATTGATGGAAATATAGGCCTGCTTGGGGAGGATTATGAGGGCTACTTTAGGGTAAGAGATGAAATCGATTTGGCGCAAACTCTGGGTCGAGCGGAGAACGACATAAATTTTTTAAATAAGCTGGAGTCACAAATCATAATCAGGCAAAAGCTTTTTGAACCCGAACTGGAAAGAAGAAAATGGAAGGAATTAATTAAATCTTTATCGTGATCGGCTCGAGTTTTTCGGATTGTTCGAGAACTTCACCAATAATTTTGGTCTCTGTGTAACCTATTTTTCTTAGCTCATCCACACATTCATCCGCCATGGCGTTTGGAACTCCGGCCAGAAGCCCCCCAGCAGTTTGAGGATCATAAATCAGCGGATAACGAGGATCTCTTCCCACTTCCTCTAAATTTGCCACAGCTCTTCGCAAACGAACATTTTGAGGTTGAAGCGATGATAAAATTCCTAATTTAGCTGTGTCGACGGCACCATCCATAAACGGAACTGCGGAGAGCTCCAGGTTCACATCGACACCCGAAGCTCGAACCATCTCCACCAAATGCCCCAAAAGCCCAAAACCTGTTATGTCAGTGGCAGATCGAGATTGATACTTCACCAGGCATTCGGCAGCCAAACGGTTAGACATGGACATATGATTTAAGGCCGCCGCAATCCAGCGACCTTTTGCTTTATGTCTCATGTTAGCCGCAAACAACGTGCCGGTACCAATCGGCTTAGTCACTATCAATTTATCTCCGGGCTCAAGTCCCCCTTTCCTCATAATCTTTTTTTGATCAATCAAACCATTAACGGAAAAGCCAAGGCTCAGCTCTGGACCTTCTGATGTATGACCGCCAACGAGTGCACAATTTGCATCGTTGAGAATTTCCATCGCACCGGCCATCATCTGCTTGAGGGTGTCCTCTACTTTTTCTTCAACGCCAAAGGGGACTGTCGCTATGCCTAAAGCTGTTTGAGGCTCCCCTCCCATTGCGTAAATATCACCGAGACTGTGATTAGCCGCAATCTTTCCGAATACATAAGGATCATCGACCATTGATCGAAAATAATCGACCGTGTGAACCACGGCTTTGCCGGCTGGCACCTCCACTACTGCCGCATCATCAGGTTCATGCAGGCCGATTAATACGTCCTTCCTGGGCGCGGGTTTAAGCTCGCTGAGGGCTCGGGTTAGCACTGTGGCGCCAACCTTGGCCCCACAACCCCCACAGCGCATCGCAATCGCAGAAATTTCCTGGACAACCTCCGCACTGGCCAATCCGGTTGGCAGATCTGTCTTTTCAACTTCCTCCATTTCTGGAAGGTCGTTAAATTTTTTCATAAACCTGGAGTCGATCCAGTTTTTCCACTTCCAAATTGCAGAGCCCCCGACACAGAGCTTGCCATAAGAAGCGACGGCACTTTTATCACCTGTTGATATCAGGCTCAGAAAACGCTTTTGAGGTCGAAATTTTTTCGGGCTTTTTCCTAAAAGCACGCGTCTTAGATTTCGTGCCAGCGGTTTACCCTGTCGGACCGCAAATACGCCTGATTTGGGGCGTGGATGATTAATCATCGTAGCCACGTCGCCTGCCGCGAAAATATCAGGATGATTGACCGATTGCAGTGTATCTTCGACTTTGATGAAACCACCCTTATCTACTTCAAGCCCGGCTTTTCCTGGCCATCCTGGCGCACCCGCCGAAGTAACCCATAATATCTCGTTTGCCTGTAGACGATAACCTGAAGAGCTGCAGAGAGATCCCGGCTCAACCTCGGTAACCCTATCACCCAGATGCAGCTGAACTCCCCTCGCTTTTAAAACACGCTCAAAATTTGAACGAACTGCGGGACCGTGCGTGGGCAGAATTTGTTTTGAGTCACTGAATAAATGAAATTCTATATCATCAGACGATTGATTTACCGACTCCCGCATTTGTTTTAACCGGTGCTGTGTTGCCAATAAGATTTCAACACCTCCTGCACCGCCACCCACAACAGCTATGCGAGTCGCACCATTTGCGGCCATTAATCGCTCAGTTAGCTCTTCCCACCGGCTTAAAAAGTTATTTATGGGTTTGACAGGGACAACGTTTCCATCGGCACCATTAACTCTCGATACGTCTGGCACCGACCCAGTATTTATTGACAAAAGATCGTACTGCACATCAGGACGATTATCGCATTTTATCGTCTTTGAAATGGGGTCCAGACCAATCACAGCGGAATGATAGAAACGCGCCTGTGCGAAACTCGCCAATGCCCCAAGATCAATATGTACATCATCAAAATTATAATGACCGGCTACAAAACCGGGTAACATCCCGGAATAGGGAGTATGTGCATCCCTACAAATCAGTGTTAGCCGAACGCCTGGAACGGGGCGCATCGCAAAACGTTTAAGAACTGTAACATGTGAATGTCCACCCCCGATGAGAACCAGATCTTTAACCACAGGTGTTTTTGATGACTGCATAGCCTAACGATGCTCCAGACTCGTTTGTAAACGCAAATAGCTGCGAACCTTCCGCGATATCGCGTCCACACAAATATTTAATACGGCTGTTATCACTATCAATACCATAGCACGATCAAATCTCAGATCCGCAAAAGCGCTGTCTACATAAAAACCGAGGGTTGCTATCCCCAGCATTCCAAGGATCGCTGTTTCACGCAGTATAACCTCCCACCTGTAAAAAAGCAGAGCCAACATCGGGCGGTAAACCCGAGGAGAGATTTCGAAGAAATATCTATTGGCGCCTGCGGGCGTATCTGGCCTAAGGGAAATCTGTTCAGTATATCTGCCCACCAAATGGCCAATGATCGCTCCATTATGGAGAGCCAATGCAACAATAGCGGGCAACATCGAAGGACCCCAAAGCTGCAACAATACAAAGGCTAGAATATATTCTGGTGTCGAGCGCGTTATGACAAGAAAAACATGCCCAATGCCCCTCGCATTTGGCCCCAAAAGAAGCGGCGAGATCAGTGGAAAAAATATCATCGTTAGCAAACCAGTTGCAATTAAAGCAACCATTGTAAGCTGAAGCGTTGCGATAATACCTGGCACAGCTTGCTCAATAATGATTAGGTGGAACCACTCGACCATCGATGCCGATGGATCCCTCAAGGGGTGAGGTAAAATATCTTCAGTTAAAAAGCGAACTATATTTGACGCTGAGAATTCTGCCCCCCAAGGGAGAATAATAACCGCTATGATGAGGTAAAGAGGAAGCAAAGGGCGTCGCATCCAGAAACGCATCGTCGCAATTACAAAATAAAACAGTATTAAGAGGGCCGAGACCTCTGAATAATGACCCTCTTTGAAGGCAGACTCCAAATGAAAACCCAGCGTTGGCAAGCCGATAAACCCAAGGACAGCACTGGATCTTAGCCCACATTCCAGCCTGTACATTGAGTAGCTCCTGAAATGAGCAAAAGCATCCGGCAATCTGACGAAAACAAAAGCAGATATCCGCGCTGTACCGTCAGGCAGTGCTTGTAGCGGTGTTGGATCCGCCTCCTCCAAAATTTCGGCATAAACTTTTGCGATTATACCCGCGTAAGGAATGGTAATCGCAAGTATTCCTGTTAACGGAGATAGACCAAAAAGCTGCAAAAAAATAAGGGCCCAAAATAACTCGTGAACAGAACGAATGACTGCACAAAACACTCTGACCGTGCGACTGAAGAAAAGTAAGGCAAGCCCAAATCCTATGATATTACTTAGTGCAACGCCCAGAAGGGCAAAGGCCAATGTGTACCCTAGAGAGAGCATTAAACTATCGGTGGAGAAAAAGTCCGGAGTAAGAATCCCCGCGAGCAACCGGCTAAATTCGGCCCAGGGGTCTACCGTTGTGATTGCCAGGTCGGAGAAACAGGCACACACAAATGCAATGCCAAAAAAAATCCCGGTTGTTCTCGCCAACGGTGAAGATGACTTTTTAGCCTTCAAGAGCTACTAACCTGGTAAAGACTATCGAGATCTGATGGTTTCATGCCCGCTGCCGGAACATCTAAAGCGATCTCTCCGGACTTAATTCCAATCAGCCGATCAGCAAATTGTATTGCTAGGGCTCGGTCATGCATAGCAATCACAACCGTGTTTTTTTCCCCATTTATAGTCTCTAAGATTTCCTGAGCTTGATGTTCATCAACCGAAGAGACTGGTTCGTCAGCTACGAGTAGATCTCCCGGATGATAGAGTGCACGACCTACTGCTGTACGCTGTTGCTGCCCTCCAGACAGCTCCCCTACGCCGGTAAAAATCTTATCCTCCAATCTAAGTTTTTCGACGACTTTCTCAACTTCAGCGACATCATCTCGCCTAGGCCTGAGCAAGTTATGGAGGTTTCTCCATATGGAGCGACAATGCAGTTGACCCATATAAACATTGTGAAAAACAGTCAGAGCCTGCACTAGGCCAAACTCTTGGGGCACAAGGGCCGCATTGCTACCAGACCTCTCATAGATAAGTCGAAGCAAAGTGGTCTTACCAGCGCCGCTCTCGCCCACCAAAGCTATGCGTTCGCCAGCCTCTATGGAGAAATCAAGATTGGAGAGAACCGTCTGGCCGCTATAGCCCGCCGATTCTCCCCTAATTTCAATTAAAGTCACTAGTCGATAAGTTTAAGCAATTTTGCTGTGTCTAAAATTGGCTTGTAATCATCATTTTTCGCGGAAATAAAAGCTTCCCGAGGGAAAGATTTTAACAAGTCTGGGTCGCTCATGGACAACAAGGCCTTTTGCACTTTTTTAGAGAAGCCATTACCAAAACTTTGATCCACATCACCCCGTATAGTCCAATTGTAATCGGGGTAACCAGGTGTTTTCCATATGACTTTTACTTTCTTTGGATCGATGCTTCCATCCTTCAGGCCTCTTTTCCAGACCTTAAAGTTGGTAGCCCCTACCTGAAAGGCACCAGACTGAACCAATGAAACTGTTCTTGAGTGATTACCACTGAATCC
>Ga0181590_10004365_pt1 | contig 11780 bp, 9 predicted proteins | sample 071ome_34_FD_132446 | JGI IMG/M metagenome (GOLD analysis project Ga0181590, IMG submission 132446) | Coastal salt marsh microbial communities from the Groves Creek Marsh, Skidaway Island, Georgia - 071411BT metaG (megahit assembly) | ecosystem: Environmental > Aquatic > Marine > Intertidal zone... | reverse complement strand
TCCCCACCGGTGAAGATTTATATTGGACTTTAGCCATCGACAAAGGTGGAGAGAAAGAAGCAAGCTCCGCGTTAAATCAATTGGGTGTCAACGGGATTAAATATGCGATTCCTGAATTGCCTGGAGAGAATAATAAACATAACTTTGTGATCTTTGATGACAGCAAGATTATGATTGAAAACATTGAGCCTGTAACTTTATTTCAGGGGGCTCAAAGCACCATTGATCTTGGCTATTTTTCTCATCTATATGACCAAGTTTCATCCCTACCCTTTCCTAAGGGGCGAGCAGATCAAATTCTGAATTATCTAAAAAACAACGGTGTTAAAAATGAAGAAATTGTTTGGTCCGGAATAGCCGATCTATTAGAACCGAACCCTCATCAAATGTTTACGGTCTCAGAACTGACATCGTTCCTTGAATTCAATGATGTCTCTCTTACTGAAACAACATTCCATAACGAACATTCCACGTATGAATCATATTCGACCCAAACAGAACTCGATGAAAACAATTACAGAGAGATTTTATTAAAATATGACCAAAGCAAATTAATTGAACCACATGAGATCACCATTGAATCCTCTCCGGTATCAGGTGAACAAGGCTCATACAACTACAAGGCATTATTTAAAGGTCAATTAATCAGCGCCGGCACCACTTCACTTTCAGAAGACCAACTTTCAGCAGATATATTGAATTCTTTAGGTAACCAGGCGATTTCGATTCCTAATAACCATTTCCAAGACCAAGCAAACATCATAGCCCACGCTCGAATTAAAGATGCTTATGTAAACGGTGAAAAAGTCATGATCATCGATGAGATCCAATCAGATTTTTTTCAGGACAACCAGAATAAAGCATCGAGTGACCTGCCATTTCAAAAATCATGGGCTGACTTAATGATCAAACGACTCATGGTTATCGCACAGAAAGAAAATTATGAGCACTTCCTAATTACAGACGGCAACACTCAAAACAAAAGATACGACAACTTTTATAACTATGAGCTGATCGCCTGGAACCAAAAGGAATCTACCCTATCAACTATCGTTCATGATGGACCTGACAGCATGAACTTGGATGGTTATAAATGTTCAACTGAGCAACTACCACAGTTAATCGGTAAAGAGGCAGCCAAAGATCTTCTTCATAATCCACATGAGACCTCAAGTGATGGAATCAAATCGCTAAGCTTTTATAAAACACCCAAAACAGGCCTTAGTAAATTTTACGACGAGATTTTACCCAATAAGATTCGTAAGGTAATGCGGTCTATTCAATCCCCGACTGAAAGCCTGATAAGCAATCAAACCCTCATGTTTGATTCTGGTGGGAAAGCATCTGGAACCCTGGTCAACCTGAATCAGGATTTATCTAACTCTATTCAATTTGGAATGCCTTTATTCCAACAGGATGTAGATATCCCAGAACCCAGAGGAGCCATCACTTTTGACGACTCGCTTAGCCAGACGCTAATCATGCTCGGTAAATCCCGAGATGCATCCACTTTTATTCACGAAAGCGCACACTTTTACTTGGAAGCATTTAAAAAGATCTGCGAAGAATCAAAGACTCCATCAGCTCAGCAACTAAAAGACTGGCAAACAATATTGGACTGGCTTCAAGTGAAAAAAGGCAGTGATATAGGCGTTAAGGAGCATGAGAAATGGGCTCGTGGTGTTGAGAAGTACTGTCTTGAAGGAAAAACCACATCTGAAAAGCTGGTACCCATCTTTGAAAAATTCAAAAACTGGTTAGGTCGTGTCTACGAAAATCCGGCAGTTTTGGATGTCAATCTAACCCCAGAAGTTCGAGGAGCAATGGATAGGCTATTCAGTATCGAAACACGTTTAACTGACGATCCTGAACCAACGCTGGAACAGCTTTCCAAACTCCTTTCTCAAGAAGCAACTGCTTCACCCACCGATGTATACAGAGAACTCAAAAGAATATCGAATGGCAACCTAGACAACGGAGATCTGGTGGCGCTAATCGGAAAAGAAAACATTCAGGCATTAGAAGAGATCATTGAATCTAACAACAATCACGATAGTGCCACAGTAGGTAGAAGTCGATGATTTTCGATATGGACGAATCACTTTTAATTATCGTAGCCTCACAAAATATAAAACTTATCAGGTATCGGAGAAAATCATGACGGATCAGCCAAAAGTAGTTCACATGATGAACAGCACTAACCAAACGTTTAAAAAACTACCTCCCGCTGTTAAATCTGTATATGAGAAGCTAACTACCCTTCTTAAATCAGATCTGGATCTAATGCTTGATATGGCCGATGATCGCTTTTATAGGCTGTCCGATGACACGTCGAAACATGGAACATATATGAATGCGATGAAACTTTTAAGTTCTCACCGTCAACAGCTGATTCAGTCTTTTGATACAAAAATCAAAGTATGCTTTTCAGAAATAATTAACGAAAAGATGCCAAAAAGTGAGAAGAAGAAAAAAACAGAATCCGGATTTTCATTAAGCCTGGTAGACGATAATGGGTTTGATGAAAAAATGGCTGAAGAAATGATGGCGTCTAAAGCAACTTCTCAGAATAAAACTTCATTAAGCCATCTCAACCAAAGACTCGCAGCTGCACTGAACATTGAATCAATTGGGGACAATCAAAATCCAGCAAGTCCTTTCAATTTGTGTACGTTCTTTTGTGATTGCGTAAAAGAAATTGACCTTATACCGGAGATACGATTAGAAATATTCAAGATCTTTGAAAAGGAAGTTCTTTCAAAGTTATCGGAAGTGTATCACGAACTAAACACACAACTAGGAAATGCTGGCGTATTACCAAAGCTAGGTAGCTATGTTGAATCAATTGGCCCAAACAAAAGCTCATCTACGCGGTCACCCTCCAAGGGCATCGGAGAATATAAACCTCTTCCAGAGAGTTCGATGCATAAATTCAATGAGATGGAAGAAATCTTAAATGCCGCTTTATCAGTTCGTGGACCTGCCGTCGCAGATGCAGACTACAAAGGGCCAACGCAACCTCAAAAAGCTATAAACAATCTCATCACAAAGGTCTCCCAATCGCCGGCTCTACCTGGTGATGAACTCAATGAATGGAATACCTTCAATCTGAAGGAAATTATCGAACGACAAGTTATCGAGTCATCACCAGGAAAAACCCTTCCAATATCACGCCAGCACCACAATGCACTTAATTTAATCACGATGATGTTTGATAAGATTTTGGATGATAGTGCTATAACACCTAATATGAGAGCTGTCATCGCAAGACTTCAGTTGCCGTTTGTTAAAATTGCATTATCTGAGCAAGAAATCTTTGATGAACAAAATCATCCAGCTCGTGCTTTATTAAACCAGATGGCATCTGTTTGCTTGGGCTTCAATGATGGTCAAGATAAATATCAAACCAAACTAGAAGACTTCATAATCAAAACGGTTTCAAAAATAACATCACTTGAAGAGCCAACAACAATACAAGTCAATCAGCTCTTGATTGAATTCGAGAGCTTCTTGGCTGAACAACAGAATGAAATCCAACCGATCACTGAAAAGCTATGCGATCAGGAAACACTGAAAGCGGAGCACAAAATAGCCACGCAAGTTGCCAGCGATACGATTAACGATCACTTTAAAAATCTAGATGATGATAAACAGGATTTACCAACAAGATTGTGGCAAGCAATTATATATGGCATCACCATGAAGTACGGTAAAGACTGTGAAGAGGTTGACCGAGCACGAGTTACATCACAGCAATTATCATGGCTTATCAACAAAGAACCAGAACTAATCGACCGAATATTCTACCTTAAGGTTGGATGCCAGGTTATTTCAGATTTTAAACGCTGTATCCACTATTCCTCATTATCTGCGAAAGAGAACATCCTTGCTTTAAGGAAACTCACTCAGCTGATCAATAATCGCTTATCGAAACTAACTCAACAGACAACTAGTGACACGCAGTCCAATTCAGCTGATGTACTATTTGCATCCTTAATTGATTCCTCGGATGTAACCGAAAACTTTGATAATGAAGAAACGACCGAGGACCTCATACTCAGCGAGTATTATAAGCAAATTGAAACATTTGGTTTCGGTACGCTTTTCAAGCTCCGTCACTCAGACGGAACAACTAAGAAATGTAAGCTAGCCATGGCCAGTAAGACCTTAGACATTTACCTGTTAGTAACCTTCTCAGGGATTAAAATTCAGGAGTTTAGCTGCCAAGAATTTGCCACTTCTCTGAGCGAGGGAACAATTGAATTAGTCGAGAATACTGCAGTATTTGATAAAGCATTGAATTCGGTGATTCAAGGATTGAGACGAACGGCATAACTAGAATGTATTTATACAAAGCACCTTATTCAAGGTGCTTTTTTATCGGCCAGCTAAATTTAATCTCCTCAAAGGGCATGTCTCAGATAGTTGAAAGCCTTCAGGATTCCGACGAAGTTCCAATCTACTTTCGATTAGTTCATTATCAGAAATGGATCGAGGCTGCGCTGGCAAATTTGCGCCTGGAATCGGGCTACGCATAGACGCAGAAAACTCACCCCAAATTAGGTAGTCATTCGTACAGCCATAGAATGCATGAAAACCACGAACATATTCAGCAGCTTTTATGTCACCCATTACCGCTGCTCTCTTGGCTGTTTCATAAGATTTATAAACTTGGCCAGCTTGAATCTGGTATTTCATCACTTCAAGAAGAAGGTCACTAGAATCATTTCTATCAAAATGAGCAAGCGCCTCTACACTGGACATAAAGGGCTGACTTTCTATCGCTGTAAAATAGCTTTCAATAATATCAAAGGCATCTAGTGCAGCCAGACCAATAATTAACTGACGTTCTTCTGATTCAGTCAGAACCAAACTAGATTCAAATACAGGCAAACTGTCGACTTTATTAATCTCAAACTTCTCGAGTTCATACTTAATATCAAGAGCCAACAGGTAAGAGGGATCTTCATTGAAGTCCACAACTAACGCCTGGATGTTGTTATTGGAATAGACAAGGTAAGGTAGAAGAAGCGCCGCAATGATAAATATGCCTTTCATTTCCTAATGCTTCCTATGTGAAGAGATAACTCAATGTTTCACAGTTAGCTCTAAGAAATCCACATTGAAAACAAGGCTAAACCAATATTTTTTCAGATTTTCGAAGTAGGTAACATAAATCCAACCTTAGAAATTTCGCTATATCTATCAGCAAATTCCTTTGCTATAAAGAAAAAACCCCAAAACAAATAGGAAATCATCATGCGCAAGATATTCTTTTCTTTTGTTTGCTTGTGCTCTTTAGCTTTAGCAAACATGGCAATGGCCGACCAAGACTCTCCGCCCTTCAATGCGTTGATTATTGCAGTGTTCAATGAGAATGAAGTTTTGAGTGTTAGCGATGAATATGGAATACAAAAACTTAGACTATCAAACAGTGCATTATCGAAAGAAAAAATGATTGAGAGGTATCAGGGGAGCAATTTGACTCTGTCGACCCTTAAGCATTGGCCCCTATCAAGATACATGATCGCTAAAATCGAACGCACAAATGAAGAGGGATAATATGTCACTTCAATCTTTTTTGGACTCTCCATACGTACTTACCAAGACCACATTGATTCTTACTGCCATGTTTCTGGGCACGGCGTTAATTCAATTATGTTTCACTGATCTGGAGTCATATTATTTTGCTTTCAAATCAGAATGGTCAATGATCTATCACGATTACAGCCCATTCGCAGTTTATGCCGCCCCTCCATTGCTGGTGGCATATTTCTTTGTTCAGCATTTCAGAAATCGACTTAGCGTGATTTTTATTGGCGCATTCGTTAGCTTAATGGTTGTTCCTACCGCAACACCAATTTTGTCATTTGCGGCGGATAGCGGGCTCCCCATCTTAATGCCTGGCAGCTTAATGTTAAGTCTGCACGGGTTTGTATTAAAAGCATTAAGCCTTTCTTTATCTCTACTGATCACCTCACTAATAATTGAGGTTGCTCCATCATTAAGAAAATATCCGGAGGCTTCTCTCGGTAGCTCAGTAACAAACAACTAGCGAGACTAAGTCCTTCATCATTTAATGAGGGACTTTTTTTTCACAAACTTAATGAACTCCTTATCCCAGTCCATAGCAAAACGCCTTCGATCAAGCTCAAGCAACCTAAACTCTAATAACAACTGCTTAACAATGGCAGCTGATTGATGACGCTCAAGTTGGCTTGTTATTAAAACATCTGGTTTCCAGTCGCTCGGAATCTGAGAAGGCATCCACTTTCTTTTAACGCCCTCGGCTTGAGCTTTCTTCATCAAACAATAATCATAAAAAACCAAGTCCCAAACTTTCTTTACGCCGAAGGAACCTTCATTGGAAATTCTAAATTCAAGTAGATGCTCGAGAAAATCGTTATTTTTGTAGATCGATATCGAGAGAAGAGGAGCCAGACCATTCAAATTCGGTTCCCAATTAGGCCCCATAATTGATTCAGCAAGATTTAACTTTTTGGTTCTTCGATTCCATTCACCCAGGATTACCTCTTGAACATCTCTAACGTTCAAAGCTGCCCATTTTTCGGCATTGATCATAAGGCAGCTATGAATAAACGAATTACAAACACCTAGCCTTATCAATTGGTCGACTTCATCATCTGAGAGCTCTAAACCAACAGCAGAATTCTGAACAACAAGTGCGATATAGAAGCCGTCAGATGTCACTTGGCCCCTCTGCTTTTTTATGGAAATGAGATTTTCTTTTTGAAGATTGCCTAAAGCGACAATGACATCTTTACGTTCCCGGCCACCAGATCTAAACACGAGATCATTCAATGAATAAAACGCATCTCCACCACCGGATGATTTAAATAAATTAAGAAAGAACTCTTCTAATCCGATTTTATTTTTCATTAATTTCTTTGTTTGAACAGATTTTCGATATTGAAACTATTTGATTTTGTTAGTGATAATGAAATCAAGCACCACAAGGATTTATCATGATATTCTCTATTGATTCAGAGTTCACTCGTTGTTTTGATGATGCTGTATCAGTATCAGCCACTCCAGATTTTATTCAAGTAAACCTATATATTGCTGATATAAGCGATGCATTCACTATCGACAGTGACACCCATGCGAAAGCAAGTGAGCTCGGCGAAACCCGGACAGAAAGACAGCATAGAGTCAGCATGCTTCCAGAAAGCATTTGCGATCAACAATATAGCCTTTTAGAAGGAAAAAAGCGCCGAGTCATAAAACTAACAATCAATTTAGATTTTAATTTCGAAGTTCTAAAGTCTTCAATCAGTCAGACAGAAATCACAAAAGACAAAGGGCTTAGCTTCAAAGATGTAAACAATATCTTGAGCGAACCGAACTCAAACATCTTATATAAGGATGTTTATTTAGCTTGCATGATCGCCAGAGGGCTGATGCTGAAACGCTCTGAACATTCAAAAAATGCATACTGCAATAGCACTGCGGGCATTTACAGTAATGAAGATGGGTATCTTGTAATGGCGCCAAATGAGTTATCAGGCCAACTCATAAACCAAGAAATCAACCTCCTGGCAAATTCCATATTCTCTGAGAAACTAGCAGCAACCGGACAACCAGCAATCTTTAGAAACCAGGTTGCCCACCCCACTAGAGATCGTCATTCATATAGCGATTTCACGCGTAATATTCAATTTACAAGTAATACAAGCGAAGCGATTAAGCGATTCAATAAAACAAGAAGGCTGTATACAAAAGAAACAAACTATTCGACAGTAATCAAAGGTCATTTCGGTCTCAAATTAAGCGCATTTGGTCACTTTACTTCGCCACTCAGGAGGTTTGTTGATCTAGTTAATCAGAGAATACTGGTCGCTCAACTAAAAGGCGAAGATTCACCATATACAAATCAATACCTAGATAATGTTTGTTTGACAGTTAACAAACGAACAGAAGAAGAATTAGCACGAAAAAGTAAAGATAGAGCGAACTCATTATTTGAAAATTCGGTAGGAAAACTACGAAATAATGAAAAGTTGGAGAGCTATGAATTAAGGTCTCTAGTTACAAGATCTTACCTGCTTGATAGTAAAAATATTAACCTACTTGAATCAGTTTTGTGTAATCAGATGCTCGATGGGACGATAAAATTTAAGCTTCTAGCTGATTATATTAGGCTTCAACAAACATCCGATGATTCTCACCTTTCATATGTTCTATTTCATTACCTAGTGAACAAACCCAAAGGAACACATACTTTATTAAATTTGTTAATACAAAATGGACTCATTACCTTCGTAGAAATTTCAGCGGATGGGAATATCATCAACATCAAAATCAATGATGATGAATGGTTAATACATAATCGTAGCGATTTAAAAATCAAGCCTAAAACGTTCGGGCAGATTTGCGTCATTATGCACTTACTAACTGGGTCAAAAGAAATCATTAAATATCTAGAGCAAATAGTACCGCCGAAAGAAAATTACCTTCAAATACTAAACAATCGATTACGATCACAAAAGGTAGAGGTTAAGACGGTAGAATACGGCCCTGTTCACAACAGGATCTTCTTTTCAGCCCTTTCTAGCCCACTTATTGAGACGAGGTACCATATGGGGCTATCTCGTAAGGAAAGCCGCCAAAAGGCCGCAAATGAAGCGATTAGTCAGCTATCTGCATAGTAGCAGCGAACTATTAACGGGATCACGCCTGGTAATCAATCTTGTGATCCTGCTTGCCGGCTGGAATGTAATACTTGAAGAAAAAACAAACGTAGGTACATTCGAGAGCTACCTAGTTGAATCTAATTCGATTGAGTTTTCCGAGTATGTAATAAATTCAGGCTGCTATGAGAACTTTGACTATATAGCCAAACACTTTTGGGAAACTGAAATACCTATAGCTATTAGACAAGAATATTGCACAGACTTCGTTAATCTGTACTCAACCAAACTAACTATCAAATAATAAGGACTAGTTAATGAGATATTACTTATTCATATTTATTGCTTTGAGCATCCCTTCACTATCAAGCGCAAATATCACAGGCCCGATGATTGATTCATACATAAATTCGTACGAACAATCTTCAGAAAGCGATCATCAAGCAATGAGAATGTATGCTTATGGACTGGTTAGCGGTGCTTTAACATTTTCCGAAGGTCAAGTGTGCATTCCAAAGCATATTACAATAAGTCAAATTACAGATAGCGGGATAAAAGAACTCAAAGGTATCGACGCTAAAACCAAAGCTAAAATCACTGTCGCCGGTTATATTTCCAAGTACCTGGTTGATAGCTACCCATGTGAAGAGCCTTAAGAATTTAAGGCTCGGTAATGACGCGATATAGAAAAAGAAGCTACAACAGGAAGCGCTAGAGGCCAAAACGCCGAAATAACAAACCACTCTTTAAGCTTAGGCGCTATCATAATATCTGAATGGTAGTAGTACGTTCTAATAATTCCAAAAGAAAATACGATTATATTGCTGCAAATAATATTGGTTAATTCGCTAACAGATTCATACATCTTTACAACTCCACTACAGCCGGAACACACTTTGTAGCAGATAACCTGACCGGTTTATAATCAACAAGTCTGTCCTCCATATTAATAATTTCAACGGGACATGCATATTTTTTACGTATTAGCGCCTCCACGTCGCCAATCTCTAGAAGAGCCGTCTCTTGAATAATTTCATTTATTGTATGTCCCTCGCTAGCGATGCAAGAGTGATACTGGATATTGTAATGATCGGTTAAAACATCGATTAAAAAATCAAATGTATTTGAATACAAAACTACATCAGCCAAATCTCTGGTGTAAGCTTTAATCTTGGCAAGACAATCTTCACTAATTGTGATCGTTTCATTCTTCAACAGCGTAGCCATGGCTCTTTTCAAATAAGGTCTTGAAATACCTACAAAGTCATTTAATGACAGCTCAACCTGGCGTTTGAATATTTTCGATAGAAGACGATTGCCAAAATTTAAGGATGGCTTACCGTAGACATAACCAAGTAGTGTGGAATTTATAGTCTGTCCTAGAATGGAATCAATATTGATTGCAATAACTGTATGATTTGGCATTTATTACTCACTTAAACTGAAGCTACTTGAATCTGATTGCGGCCATTTCTCTTTGCTGAATACAAAGCTTTGTCAGAATATTCCAACGTCTGCAGCAACCGGTCTAATTCTTTATCTGAGGTTTTACTAAATTCGGGCTTAGGAGAAATAGCCCAAGACTCTGCCATTCCTGCACTAATAGTGACGGACACGCATTGCTCAATTTTGGCAGATGATTGATCTCTTAACTCGGAAGATTCATCTATGTCTTTTGGCCGATTCGCTTGATCTCGAAGCTTTAGCACATAATTTTGAATATTGAGACGAACATTATCTAAAGACTTGTACGCTTTCTTAATGTCCCCATGATGAAATACAACGGTAAATTCTTCCCCCCCATAACGGTAACCAAACCCGCCATCAACTTTACCGACAAATTTAGCTACAACCCTTAAAACATCATCTCCAACATCATGCCCATAGGTATCATTAAACTTCTTGAAATGATCCACATCGAGCATTGCTAAAATACACTTAGTACCTGAAATCTGATCAAGTTTTTTCATTAATGCCCTACGGCCAGGAATCTCAGTTAATTGGTCATAGTAGGCAATCTTCTCCATATGAATAATCTCTACTCCAATAAGAATGAGAGCTGAAGAGATAGAGCAAAAAGCGAGTATTTCAATACTTGGATAGACCATCCCAAATGAATTTATTATGAAAATATAAAGAGACAGAAAACGCCCTTCGAAAAGGCAAATGATAAAAATTAAACAAGCAACAGAAGATAACCAGGCAAACAAGAATGAGGTAGAAGTTAGGTACGGAGCGAGATTGAGGACATAAGAAACGATCCAGTCCTGATCTATCACATCAAAACTGTCAGTCAGTAAAAGACAACCTGAAACCGTAAAAATCACAGAGACCAACACCAAACAGTTCTTAGAGCTTTTACTATTCACAGGACGATCTTGAGCGATAGAAGTCCATAGAAATGCAATAGGAACAACAAATACAATCAGCGCCCAACCAATTGACTTCTCCGTAGTCAAAGAATGAAAGATCAGCACACCTGCAGTGGCTAGTGAAAGATGAAAGGTGATCGATCTTTTATAGTAAATACTCAGGAACCCAGCAGCCAATAGTAACGCTGATCCAACACCGAAAGAAAACAATGAAAACTGAGGCACATGAATAAACTGATATGTTTTGAAGCAGTAAGCCATCCCCATAATGGCTAGTAGCTTTATCAGTGTAAGTATTACTGTCTTAACCATTAATGCATCTCACTTGACCCACTTAATGTATTACTTCTCATTTTCCATGTTAAATCTTGCATATTTATAAAATTCTCGCTATACCTGTTTTACTCAATTTAGAAAATTGAATATCCCCAAAACAAAATACTACTAATAAATCGAATTTAAGGATATACAGATGAAGACTAACTCACAGCGCCAAACGGAAGGGCTCAAGCATGTTCAAAAAGGGAAAGCGATCAAATTCATTGAATCGAAGAAAGAGCAATGGATTCATCAATCTAAAATGGCTGATGAGCCCACTAAGTCACTTGTAAGCAAAATACTTAGCAGATCAGACAATCATCAGTTTACTAATGAATTGAGACACAGAGCAGAAGCCACCGGCTGTGACTTTGATTTTGATTTAGAAGGTGCAATGGTTTTTTTCCAGCCAGTTACCTAAATCGAATAAAAAAAGCCC
>Ga0181590_10004361_pt1 | contig 11783 bp, 15 predicted proteins | sample 071ome_34_FD_132446 | JGI IMG/M metagenome (GOLD analysis project Ga0181590, IMG submission 132446) | Coastal salt marsh microbial communities from the Groves Creek Marsh, Skidaway Island, Georgia - 071411BT metaG (megahit assembly) | ecosystem: Environmental > Aquatic > Marine > Intertidal... | reverse complement strand
TTTGGAGGCACTATGAGTACACGTGCTGCTTATGCAGATGAAAGTATGGGTGCAGGTCCTTCAAATACTTTGTGGTTAAATACTATAAAACAAGCAAACATTGAGTTTTGGGGTATGGAATGGAAGTCAGGTAATATGCCTAAGATTCCTAATACAGGTGGGTGGAAATCTGTTCTTGAAATTGAGTCTAAGTCTCCGGGCTATACTCAAGGTCTTATGAACTTTATGATTGCAAACGAACCATTTGTCAACCAACAAATTGCAGATGCTCTTGATGTAGAGTTAATTGAAAAGAAATACAACCCTGCTGACCCTAACTCAGAAACTTATATGACTTTTGATTGGGATGAAGGTGTAATTGATGACCTTAAACCTATTCAAGTAGTGCGTAACGGTGAGAATGAATGGCAAATACTTATTACTAACGATGAGTGGGTAACAGGAGATGAGCTAAAAGTTAACCTTGATAATGATAGAGTCTACAAAGCAATTGAAGAAATGGACTTACACCTTGCTATGAAAAATGGTGAAGACCAAAAATATCGTGCTTGGAAACGTGCAAATGGTTACAGATTCCAAGGTGAAAAGTTTATGAACTGGATGACTTTTGACAGACCGGCTGCTATGGCAGAACAAAAAAGATGGCAACAAGAAAAAGAATTTGGTCAAAAGCTAAGTGAGAAATACAAAAGAGACCAAGAAGAAATAGAAGCAAGAGATAATGCTGTATTTGATGAAATGGATTTATTTAATGGAGCAATGCCATAATGAAAGAATATAAGCAAATGGAGCTGCCCTTAAAGGGCGGCACTGCTTCAGAGCAGGAGCAGTTGATGCAGAAGGCAAGTAGACTTGCTGATTTAGGAAAGATTGTTGAAGATAGTCTTGATACTCCTTTTTACTTGCAAAATACTAACTATCAAGGGCAGAAGAGGAAGATATGAATATAGATGAAGATATGGGGCAATTCTTAGATATTGTTACAGGCAAAGAGTTTGTTGCAGTGCGTAAGTGGTTTCAAAGTCTATATCGTGATGATGTCTCAGTAAAACCTTCTGATTTGCCTAGGGACACACAAGCTTTACTAAGAAAGATTGCAAAAGAAGAAGGACCGGGAGTAGTAACAAAAGAAGACTTATCTAAGTATGGTACTGATGACAATATATGGGACAAAGCATTTAGCCCTTACGGTCAAATTAAAAACACTTTAGGACAGTTTACTGTCAATGAAGACGGCACAGTTACAGATACATATGACTGGTCACCTGAGTACAAAAGTATGCCTTATTTTGGAAAAGGATTTCGTAACACACTAGGCAAAATTGCATATGAGTGGGGACGTTCACAAGAGGGAAATGTTAGACCTTATACTATGGATTTAAACAATGAAGAAAATTCTATTCCTTCTGGCGGCGTTGCCGTTAGTGGCAATGTCAGCCGATACAACGATACAAACAACGACAACTAATACATCAACAAGTACAAACAACACTAATTCTAACAGCACCGTATCTTATAAAGACCAACCAGTCACAGGTGCTAAAGCTCCAAATATTTCAGTAAATAACAACGATGTGTGTGTAGCACCAGTATCAGGTGGAGCACAGACAAGCGTTATAGGTGTAAGTGTCGGCACGACAGTAACAGACGCAAATTGTGAGCGTATAAAACTAGCTCGTGAGCTAAGGTCTGGTGGAATGAAGGTAGCGTCCGTTGCACTTCTCTGCCAAGACCCACGAGTATTTCGTGCAATGATTATGTCTGGTACTCCTTGTCCTTTTAAAGGTTTGATAGGTAAGCAAGCAGCAGAACAGTGGAATAAGTACCCAGAGCTACGCCCAGACTTTAAAGAGTATGAAGAACAACTAGATACTCTTATTGAGAATGGATATATAACTGACCCTAGATTGGAGGCAAAGAATGAGAACTTACCTGTTTGTGGTGCTGACCGCAATTGGAACTTGGACCAGTGCAGAAAGTCTGACGACTGATAATCTATTTGATGACCCATACAATGATTTCTTAGATGGTAAGTATGAATATCCTAATATCCATATGCACGGAGATGGAAGTTACGACCCATATATTTATACAGGTTCTAGTCTAAACTATGGAGATAGTGCAGTAGCCAAACACGAAATTAACTTAGATAAACTTACATATGAGATTACTAAAGTTAATTATGGATACAAGTACTTCTCTTATGCACCGGGAGAAGTAGCAATAGCAATAGCGTTAATAGATGATGATGGCACTATGATTGATGACTCAGTTATGGAGTACAACATTACTACTAACGAGTGGGTAAACATTGATAGAGTTTACAACGATGCTGAGAAACTAAGCCGTGCTAAAGAATTATGGATGGGTGTAGCAGGGTCAAGTGATTGGAACGGTACGGATGATATTCGTATTGGTGACATTTATATGACTTATGATTATCAAGAAATACCTTTAGACATTATTGTTAATCCTGTGTATGACATAGCAAAAGTCGAGATAAAATATGACTTAGATGCTAACGGATTACCAAAGATAGATGACATTAAAGTAGAAGAGGTAAAAGTTGAAACTAAAACAGAAGAAACTCCTCAAGTAGCAGAAGTAAATGAAGCACCTAAACAAGAGGCTAAACAAGAAACTACTGCTACTAAAAGCGAATCTAAAACTACTAGCGAAACAAAACAAGTTGCTAGTAATGAGAAGTCTGATAAGAAGGAGAAATCCCAGAAAGAGGTAAAGAAAGATGGAAAAGCTAGTATTGAAATGTTGTCGCAAGCGGGTATGTCGCAGGACGTTATGGGCGGTGTTCCTGACAGCTTTTTTACTGGAAATACTGATTTCTTTGATGTGGGCGGAGTAGAACTTTCAGAGACAATAGCGTTAAATGAAGGCAGTTTCTACGAAGATACTGACTTTTACGAAGAACAACATTATTCCGAAACACTACAACTTAGTGATAAAATTAATTTAAAGGAGCAATCATTCTATGGAAGCAATTATCAATTTTATTAAAGAAGCACTAGCAGGTAAGAAACTATCTGCCGAATGGATTGTTACTCTTTCCATTGCTATTGCGGGTTTAGTGTGGGCAGGTACACTAGCGTATCAAGAGTATAATAATATGATAGACAATGTTGCTACCCTTCAATCACAAGCTCACGAAAAGACAGATGCTTATGACGACTCCAAATTGTCCGATAGAGTGACGATTAATTCTGAGGCTACTATTGCCATTACTGAACGAATAAAGTCGCTAGAATCGAAGATTTCAAGCTTAGAGAAGGACATTGACAAGGCAGAAGACAACTTCAATAACAGAAACGGGAATCCATTAGCACTATGATAGCAATTTTGACAAATATGCTACCTATACTTACTGGCTTTTTAGCTAAGTTGGTAGCTGAGAATATGAAACAAAAAGCTGAACAGCAAAAATTAATGCTGCAAGCAATGGGAGCAAGAGAGAAATCACTTAATGATGCTCGTCAATTTGCTGCTACTGAGTCACCTATGGCGGCTCTAACACGTAGAGTTATCTTCTTTACGATTCTTGCATTGATTGTGGTGTATGTACTTGCACCTGTGTTGTTTGATGTACAAACAGTTATCCCAGTAGTAGAAAAAGGCGTTAGCTTTTTAGGATTTGAGCTTACTGGCGACAAGACTACTTATCTTACTGTAGAAGGTATGGTCAAGTATGAGGAAGTATTTGCGTGGGCTTCAATGATTATTGAGTTTTACGTGGGTTCTCAAGTAGGTAAGACTCGATAGGAGGAACTATGGGTGATATGTATGTAACAATGTCCCAGACTGGGGCAGCTAATTTAAGAGAGAATGAGCTTGGACGTAAACACGTAGGTGAATCTGTATGGCAAGCTACATTTGGTCAATACAATCCATACATAGACTGGGGTCAAGCACAAGATAAAGACGGAAATCTACTCTATGACAACTTAATGTACACAGAGTTTGACCCTGATTGGAAACTTCCTTCGCCTGAGCAATGGAGGGCAGATGGTCTAAACCAAGCAATGATTTCACAAGCAGTACACGATGGACATATGGGTTCACAAGAAGCATATGACAACTTAGTACAACGTGTGCAATGGGATAGAAACCAAAGAGAAGTATTAGAAGCAAACAATGGCTTCTTGAATTTTGCTATGGCTGTTCCTGCTTTTATTTCTAATCCAATTAATATGCCTGAGATTGCATTAGGTGTTATGTCAGGTGGTACTACTTTCTTATCACGTATGGCAATTGGTGCAGGTGTATCATCACTTACAGGTTTTGTAGACGAATCACTACGTCAAAAATATGTAGGTCTTAAAGATGAGCAGTTACTAGCAAACATTACAGCAATGTCTGGAATTTTTGGTGGTTTTGCTAATGGAATCTTTGGACGTAGAGCAGGAGACCTTAAAGCTAATAAAATGCCACTACTTGATGACAGTACAGGTCCAGTGCTTGTGCCTCCCGGTCACGCATTAAACAAAACTGACGACATCTTATTGTTTAAAGATGGAAAACTTACTCCGTTTATTGGTGATGTAAATGAAATTCCACGTGGTTCACGTATGGGATGGTCAGTAACTGGTGTAATGAACAAATCAGAATCTCCTACTGCACGTGCTGTTGCTGCTAGGTTTGATACAAGTGGTACTTCTACTCCTGTTGTTGGTCAAACATTTATGGGCGACACCGTACGTTATGTTAAACGTCAAGTACAGACAATGGTTAACAACGAACAGCGTACTATTAAGAACATCTACAAGAGTGATTTTAAGAAACAAAAAATTACTGAAGCTGAATTTAATGAAATGGTTTATGACGCAGCTGCACGTATTGCAAATGGTGAAGTTATTGAAGGTGCGTTAGGTAAAGCAGCAAATTCTTACATCAAAGGATTAAGGTCACTAGGAGAAGCACGTAAAGCAGCAGGTCTACCATCATTACCTAACTATCTTACTCGTGAGTGGAACGCACACTCAATGTTAAAACTAGGTAGAAGTGGCACTGTTGATATGGTTGTCAAAGCTATGCGTAATAAAAAGACAGCTAAGATGCTTGAGTCAGAAAAAGGATTGAAAGGTAAGCTTGCTAAAGCAATTAAAGCACGTGATGCTATGCCAAAGCGTACCAAATTAGGTACAGCTGAACGTAAAGCTAAGGATGACATCAATAAAGAAATCAAAGGGCTACGTAAAGAACTTAGAGGTCTTGAGTTTAACGAGAAGGATGCAATTGCTACTGCTAATCGTTTGTATGACAACGTAGTTAAATCAGGTAAGGCTGATGACTTTAGTTTATCTGATGCTATGAAGCAACGTACAATTGACTTAAATGAAGCAGACGTTTTGCCTTTGCTAAATCGAAATGCAGGTGACATCTTATCTCGACTTGCTTATCGTCAGACTGGACGAATTGCTACTAAGAAAGTGCTAGGTTTTTCTAGTGAGGAAGAACTAAACACAGCAGCAAAAGAATTTGCAGAGCAAGTAGCAGCAGAAGCAGGTGAAAAAGAAGGCAAAAAGATGGAGCAGTATTTCCGTGCTCAAGTACGTCATATGTGGGGCACACAGATGAAATCTGACTTAGGTCCTGCTGCTCAGATGTGGAAAAAAGGCATTATGGATATGAACTACGCTACTACTGGTGGTGGGTTTGCTGTGACTGCTTTTATGGGTGAGACAGCTTTACCAATTGTAATGGGTGGTTTACAGGTAGGACTAAAATCTATTGGTCAAACCTTTAAGTCATTGAAAAATTTGTACAGAGGTGAAGCACCTGCTCAAGAGTTTATGGCACAGATGCAAATGATGACTCACGCATTTGATAATGTTAACCATTCACTAATGACACGTATGGCTAATGACCTTGATGATGGTTATTTTGCTACTTCAAGAATGAATGAGCTACTTGCTAAAGGTGGTGAGTTTACATCTAACAAGTTAGGTCTATCTACTGTTACTGAATCTGCACGTATTGCACTAGGTAACGCTATGTTGCACGACTTGTTCCACAACAAAGCATTACTGAAACAACTTGATGTGTTTAATGCTACTGGCAAGATGGGTCCAGATTTAAAGAAAATGACACGTCTACAGTTTGATGTTAATCGTCTAGCTGAATTACGTGCAATGAAAGACAAAGTGTTTAAATACAATAAGGATGGTTCATTAAAGAGTTATGACTTAACTGTTCTTGATGACGAACTACAGTCTATGATTTATCGTGGTCTGTCTAATGCGTCAGATATGAATGTTCTTATGGGTGACAAACGTCACTTGCCTATTTGGTGGTCTAATCCAAACAACTGGGCACTACATATGGCTACTCAGTTTATGTCATATCCCCTACACGCATACGAATCATTGCTTGTACGTGGTATGTCAGAAGGAAACGCAGCAATGGTAGTAGGAGTAATGACTGCTGCTATGATGTCTGGTCTAATGACTAAGGCAAAAGAAGACGCACAAATTGCAATGGGAATGAAAGATAAGTCAGAAGCTAGGTATGACCTTGAAACTGCTGAAGGTATGAAGCATTTGGTTGTACGTATGCTAAATACTTCTTCTTTTTTAGCTCCATTGAGTCTAGGACTTAACACAATGTCTAACGTAATGACTGGTGCTCCTCTTGGTTCTGAGTTTTATCAGTCTCACTGGGCAGGATACTTTGGTGGTCCTACTGTATCTCGTGTTAATGACATCTTAAAATCATTACAATCACTAGATATGAACCCATTTGATGAGAACAGCAATGCGTGGAAGACTGTATATGGTCGTACACTTATGATGAACTCAGGTTTACCTCTTTACACTATGCCAGTTGTAGGAGATGGACTACGTTGGTTAAACAAGGAGATGGCTCAATGAAAGCAAATATAGAGAAACTAAACAATCTACACGATATGTTAGCTAATCACTATGCACAACGTCTAGCGGAGGGTGATTTATCACCTTCTGAGCTGACAGCAATCAACAATTTTCTCAAACACAATGAGATTACTGCTGATGTAGTGGAGAGCAAACCTATGATGAGTCTAGTTGAAGAGCTAAAAGACTCAGATGTAGTAGATGATATTTTACAATTTGGTAGTTAATTATGGGAATCTACGATAGGACGTTGACACAAGAGGAGTTAAAGACTCTAGTCAACGACTTTAGGAGTTACTTAAACTATGTGTGGGAAGCTATTAATCTTCCTGCTCCTACTCCTATTCAGATTGATATGGCTAAGACCCTAATGACAGGCGATAAACGTCTGCTTATTGAGGCGTTTCGTGGTGTAGGTAAGACATATATTACAGGAGCTTACGTCACGTGGAGACTACTGCGTAATCCTAATGAGAAGGTATTGATTGTATCCCAATCAGGACCACACTCTGATGCTATTGCTCAGTTTATCCGTAGACTTATCTTTGATTTACCTATCCTAGAACACCTAATTCCTGACACCGATATGCGTAATTCTGTCAAAAGTTTTGACGTAAATGGTTGTGAGGTTACAGTACAGCCAAGTGTTAAGTCACTTGGTATTACTTCTCAGTTACAGGGTAACCGTGCAAGTATTCTCATATCTGATGACGTAGAGGGTCTACAGAACTCTGCTACAGAACAGATGCGAGCTAAGTTGCTTGGTACTGTTGCTGAATATGACGCTATCCTACAAACCACTGAAAAGGCTCAGATTATTATGTTGGGTACTCCACAGTCCGGTGAGAGTATTTACAACAAAATGCGAGACAAGGGCTTTAGAACTGTAGTGTATCCTGCTAGGTATCCTGAGAATACAGACGTGTATAACGGTACACTAGCACCATACATCACTACACCACTAGAGAAGGGGGAGGTAGAAGTAGGAGATTGCACGGACACTCGTTTCACACACCAAGATTTGGTGGAACGTGAAGCCTCAATTGGGCGTAGTTGGTTTCGATTACAGTACCAACTGGATACTACACTGTCTGATGCTGACAAGTATCCTCTTAAAACGAGTGATTTAATAGTCCACGACCTTGATGCCCTTAAAGGTCCTGTTGCAATTTCCTACTCTTCCTCTCGTTCTAATCTTATGGATGACGTACCTAACATCGGTTTTACTGGGGACTGCTTCTACAGGGCAGGTCACGTAGACTCAGAGTACATTCCTTACGAGTATTCTGTGATGTCTATCGACCCGTCAGGTAGAGGACAAGACGAAACAGGTTATGCCGTAATCAAACAGCTACACGGAAAAATTTATATAGCTGATTGTGGTGGTATACACGGTGGATATACACCTGAAAACTTAGTACGACTTGCTACTATTGCTAAAGAACACAAAGTAAACACTATGGTTATTGAGAGTAACTTTGGTGACGGTATGTTTTCTGAGCTATTGAAGCCAGTATTGAAGTCAATCTATCCAGTATCTATTGAAGAAGTACGCAATAACAAGCGTAAAGAGGAGCGTATATTAGATGTTGTTGAACCTCTAATGAACTCACACAAGTTAGTTATTGATGCTACTCTTGTTAAGGCAGATGTCAAAGCAGCACTAGCAGACCACAAGAGCATCGTTCACAGCCTCATACACCAACTTACACACATAAGTAGGGACAAGGGTAGCCTAAAGCACGATGACCGCTTAGACGCTCTCTCAATAGCCCTGGGCTTTATTGTGGAGTCTGTGGGAGTGGACCACGAAGAAGCACTAGCTAGATACAGAGAAGAACAGCTAGACCTAGAACTTGAAAGATTTATGCAAGGAGTAGGAGTAGGAGGGAGAGTACGTAACACATCCTACTTGTCCTCTTTTAAGACACTGAAGTGAGCGAACAACGTGAGCGAACCTGCCTTTAGGCAGAGCCACAAACCCCTTATATAACCACAATACTACTACTACTTATTTTAAACTATCATATAAATGAAGAACTAAGTAAGAGGATTAAGGACAAGTAGTAGTAAGAGTAATAAGTAAAGAATAAGTAAATAATAAGTAAAGAGTATTCTCTTAAAAGTATTAAAGATATTCTTAATATAGAGTATTATACGGTTAGTGGTGCTACTCCTTGTACTCACTCTCCCTCTCTCAGTCTCCAGTGCTCTGTGGGGAGTAGTATCCACCCTTTCTAAAAATGTCAGAAAAATGTGTTGGGGTAAAAGAAGAAGAAGTCGCCGACACGCCCCCATAGCACCCTTTGAATGTTCCACGTGAAACACTTTAATACCTGACTGTTTTGGTGGGTTATTGTGGGGTAGTACCTGACAATTTTACTCAGGTAAATGCCTGACTAATTTAGTGGGGTATTATTGGCAAATACTTGACAATATTTGTGGGTTATTTGTGGGGTATAAATTTTTGTTATTGAGAATGATTCTCATATGTTCCACGCAATGTTTCACAGAGTCGATTTTGGAGATTATTAAAAAGAGATACTACGGGCAGGGTATGGAACAATCGTTCGAAAATGGGCAAATTTGGGACGCTCAGGGAAATGTTAAGTCTTAACAAATTTTTTTAACTTTTTTTGCAAATTATGCTTGACATTGTTGTAAGGTGCTTTATAATATTATCAATGCTTAAATAAATAAGCAGAATTTAACAAAATAAATGAGGTTATAAAAATGAAAAAATTAAACGCTAAACAAATCGTAGATAAAGCAATTACTTACACTAAAGGTAATAACACACTGACACAAAGCATCATTGAAGATATACGCGACACAATCGATGCAGAATTTTCTACAGATGTTATCAAAGAAATTGAAAAACGCTTAGACAGTGACGCAACTACAAAAGCAGAAAGAACTACATTAACAGACTTTATGCGTAAAAAGTTGCAACCACTTATCAAGGGAAAAGTAGCACAGCAGACACTTTTGGCAGAAAATGAGATGTTTAAAACTCATACTGTGACTATCAAAAAAGTTAAATCAACTACACCGGAGAAAGAAGGACTGGAACACCTTGCACCATATGTAGGTACTTATAGAGTGATTATCGAACCTAAAAAAGTTGAAGCAGATAAGACTTTTGAGGAAGAGTTAGCAAAATTAATGGAAAAGCACATTAAAACTGTGTCAGATGTAAGAACTGTTTTAGATGTGATGGCAGGTGAGTAAAAAAGTTAAGACTTAACATTTTAGGCGGGGTCAAACCCGCCCACAAAAAAGGGGACAAAATGACTACTTATAACGAAATCAAAGAAACAAAAGAATATAAAAACGACAAAAATTGTTGCACAGTAATCGCCTCTAGCGTGGTATTTGATGAGGACTTTGCAAAAATGCAACTCATATACGATGGTGAGGGCAGACGCAGAAACAAGGGTCTAATGCCATCAGAAACACGCCGAATTTTTAAGAAATTAGCAGACCAAAGGGGTTACCAATGCAAACAGATAAAACAAATCGATATGGACAAATTTGGAGGCGTGGGGGTCACTGTCAACCGAGTTGAGGCATACCTTGACCCAAGAAAAAGATATTTTATATCGGTGAAGGGTCATATTATCGGGGCAGTAGCAGGAAAAATCCAAGACTGGACAGAAGGCAGACGCAACCGAGTAAAAGAAATTTGGGAACTAACACCACCAAAGACAGAGAAAAAAGTAGAACTAACACAATGGCAGAAAATGATGATGGGTCTTAAATAGACCCTGATTCAAAAATGTTAAGACTTAACAATTTATAGGAGAAATAAAAATGAGAAGACAAGACCAAATAAAAGCAACAAGAAAAGAACTAGAAGAATATATGTCAGAATTATATTTAGAGCAATTGGATTTAGATTATGACTCTGACACATACGACAAAGATATGGCAGACCTTTACGATAAAAGAGTACACGCCTACGAAATCTTAGAAGGAAAACTCAAAGACGAGATACACGATTTGAAACAAGCGTTTCGAGTTTACAAGGAAATTATTGGTTAACAAAAAAAATACTTGACAAGGTGCATTGTTATGTTATAATGTACCTGTCAACTAAAAAAGGGAGCAACAAAATGATGACACACGCAGAGATTTACCAATTTATAGAATTAGCATACACGCTGTTAGCGTTCGGCGGTTTGCTTATGATGATACTAACGCTATACATTATTTTTAAAATGAGGAAATAAAAAATGGACTACAAAAAAGACGAAATCAAACAGCACATTTTAGACACTATCGAAGACTACGAAACACGAGACGTTTACGAGTTGCATAATGAAATGTTTAATATGGATTACTACATCATTGGCAGATACGAAGCGAAGAAATGGTTAGGCAACCAAGTATTCAATGTCATTGACTACATCAAGGAGTACGAGAACAACCATTTCGGAGAGGTCAACACAGACTTCAGCGAACCGGAGCACGTGGTCAATATGTACACATACATAGTGGGCGAAGAAATGCTGTGGGAAATGTGCGACGAATTAGAATTAACAGATTGTTAAGACTTAACATTTAATGAGGAAATAAAAATGAGTGGAATTACTTTTAATAACAAGAATGAATACAACGCGTTTGCATTACAGAATACTTTGTACTGGTTTATATCCGAGGTTAACGGAGGGTATCAGGTATCACGCAGAAACTTATACAAAGATTTGAAACTTGTATTTCCAGAGATGCCGAAGCGAAACAAAATCAAAGCGATTCAGTGGTTAATTGACGTAGGCGTTTTGGAATACAACGAGGACGACACTATCAGTGTTCCTAGTGGGAGCACGTGTCTGCAAATTATAGAAGAATATAATAATAAAAGGGAGAAGTAATATGGACTATTACGGAATACATCATACG
>Ga0181590_10004356_pt1 | contig 11791 bp, 9 predicted proteins | sample 071ome_34_FD_132446 | JGI IMG/M metagenome (GOLD analysis project Ga0181590, IMG submission 132446) | Coastal salt marsh microbial communities from the Groves Creek Marsh, Skidaway Island, Georgia - 071411BT metaG (megahit assembly) | ecosystem: Environmental > Aquatic > Marine > Intertidal zone... | reverse complement strand
TTTTCTTGATTTTTCCAATTGAGCCGAACCACAAACTCTCCCTTTACCCAAACTGTGCCAATGACATTAGGTGAATTAATCTCCGCTTCGTCCTCATCAACTAATTTAACCTGATAGCCATCCACTGGCTTCCCAGATGTTCCGGACTTGATGTCATCTGGTCTGTTAGAAATGAAAATATGAAGGTTTTCAGTTGATCCGAGGCCATCGATGATGGAGGTGCCAGTCTTCTCTCTCCAGCGGCGCAAAACGTCACCGGGCAATGCTTCGCCTGCAGAAACGCAGAGGCGCAGTGAAGAGAGATCTGGATCCCAATGCTCCATCTCATGTAATTGTTGTGCATAAAGAGTGGGAACACCAAAAAAAACAGAGGGGCTGAACTGTTGGATTATCTCAAAGCTTGTGCCCGGAGATACGCGTTTGTCCGAAAGCACAATTGTCGCACCTACCCACAAGGGGAAGGTCATTGCATTACCAAAACCATAAGAGTGAAAAAGTTTGCTTGCTGAAAAAACGATATCACTCTCTCTCAAACCAACGATGTTTCTCGCAAATCTCTCGGATGTGCAGACCATTGACCGATGAGGATGGACCACGCCCTTCGGGTTGCCTGTTGATCCGGAGGAATAAAGCCAGAAGCACTCGCTCATTGCCGTCGCTGGTTCAGCATCTAAGAATTTATTCTGGCTTGATGTATCTTGTGAAAATTGTTCCAAGCTCGAGACCAAAGAGGGCTTATGCTCACTCGCCTCCAACGCGGGCAATAAGGCATTTGAGAGACTTTCGCTGTAGACAAGCCCTTTGCAGGAGCAATCGGAAATTAGGTAAGAATAATCAGATGCTCTAAGCATGGTGTTCACGGCTATAGGAACAACTCCTATCTTGATAGAACCAAAAAAAGTCGAGATAAATTCAGGTCCGTCGGTCACAACCATCATCAATCGATCGCCCTTGGAAAGGCCCATTGATTGGAGGCAATTACCGACCTGATTAACGGCCACAGCGAGATCTTCATAGGTCCACGTGATCCGTTCGGTAATAATTGCAGGTTTTGTGCCTCTTCCGTCTTCAAGGTGGCGATCAATAAAGGGCACTGCTGCGTTAAAGTTTTCGGAAAAAACTAGGTCACTTGGGTGAACCGATACATCGACGAAAACCGTATTATCTTTCATGGTCGAAAACTTCCACAAGTCGCACTGTGGCTCTAATGTCTCACATCCTCGCAGCATACGAAACTTTTCTCTGTGGGTTGATCAGAACCTTACTTATGTGCGATTTAACCACTCACCCCGGCACTGTCTGGGGTGATTTACCAGTTTTGAGAGAATAATGGCGACAGCGAAGGAAAAGATAAAATATGTCGGAAGCCCAATAGAGCGGGTAGAAGACGATATACTGCTGCAAGGGAAAGCCCAGTATTCCGACCACTTGCCAACGCGAGCAGGCACGGCCCATGCTGCCATTCTGAGGTCCCCTCATGCCCATGCCGAGATAAACTCGATCAACATAAACAAAGCCAAAGCCTACCCCGGCGTTCTAGATGTGCTTACGGGCGTTGATATAAAGGAAATGTCAGAAGCCTTTCTGATTGTTCTCCGCGCGCCTATTAACCAGTGGGCATTAGCGGTAGGGCGCGTCCGATACGTTGGAGAACCGGTTGCCATAGTTATTGCCCGTGACAGATATATCGCAGAGGATGCAGTGGGACTAATTGAAGTGGACTACACCCCACTTGCCCCGGCGATAGATCAAGAGGAAGCGACTAAAGAAGACGCTCCAGTGGTGCACGAGGCTGCGGGGAGCAACGTTGTTTCAACCCGTGAGTTCTCTTACGGCGAACCAGAAAAGGCGTTCGCGGAAGCAGACAAAATCGTAAAGGTAAAGATTCGTTACCCTAGAAATTCACAAACACCGCTCGAAGGGTTTGTGGTAAACGCTGAATACATCCCAGGTGAGGACCTCTATGACGTTGCCTCGAACTATCAGGGCCCATTTACCTCTCATCCTGTAATGTCGATGGCTTTAAGAGTAAAAAATTCTCAACTTAGGATGAGAATGCCTCAGTGGTCGGGTGGGGGCTTTGGAATAAAGGTCCAAATATTTCCCTATGTCGTTTTGATATGCCTTGCTTCGAAAAGGGTTGGTAGACCGGTAAAATGGGTCGAGGACAAGCTCGAACATCTTGCCGCCGCGGCTGCGGCCCCGAACCGCGTGATTGAATTAGAAGCGGCGTGCAAATCAGATGGCACTGTGACAGGTTTCAAATTCGATCAGTTAGACGATTATGGGGCGTTCCTGAGGGCACCAATGCCCGGACCCCTCTATCGAATGCACGGAATTCTCACCGGTGCATATGACATCAAAAACATGACCGTTCGCAACCGGGTGGTTCTTACTAATAAATGTCCTTCTGCAATGGTGCGCGGATTTGGCGGACCGCAGATGTATTACGGCATAGAACGGGTAATGCATAAAGTAGCAGTTGAACTTGGTCTGGACCCCCTGGAAGTCATAAAAAAGAACCTTGTGCCAGCAGGAGTATTCCCTTATCGCGCTGCAGCCGGCGCACTTTTAGACTCTGGTGATTACCCAAAGGCAGTGGAACTTGGGGTGGAGAAAGGCCACCTCGCTGAGTTAAAAAAACGCCGTGATCAAGCGAGAGCCGAGGGGAAACTTTACGGAATAGGTTACGCGGCAATTGTGGAGCCAGCTCAATCAAACATGGGCTACCTGTCGAACATCCTCCCCCATGAAGAGAGACAGAGAAATCCAAAGGGGGGCGCCGCTGCGAACGCAACCATAACAGTGGACCCCCTAGGCACGGTGAGCGTAACAGCGGACTCTATACCTCAGGGGCAAGGTCACCAAACTATCTTATCCCAAATTGTGGCGGATGAACTCGGACTGACGCCTGAAAGTATCAAGGTAAACTTAGATTTTGATACAGCAAAAGACGCTTGGTCGATCGCGACCGGGAATTATTCATCAAGATTTTCATCAGCAACAGCCGTAGCATGCTTCAAAGCGGCTCAGAAAATCAAAGATAAATTATCACGGATTGCGAGTCAGACGCTCAATGTACCGCCAGAACAAATCGGTTTTGCGGATGGCGCGGTGTTTGACACCGCGAACCCTGAGAACTCGATTAAATTCTATCGTGCCGCCGGTGCTGCCCATTGGACGCCTGGCGCGCTGCCAGAGGGGATGGAACCTTGCGTCAGGGAAACCGGCTCGTGGTCCCCACCAGAACTCGAAAGTCCCAATGAAAAAGATCAAATAAATACATCGCTGACCTATGGTTTCGTGTTTGATTATTGCGGGGTGGAAATCGATCGAGACACGGGCGCAGTAAAAATCGACAAATACGTGACAACTCACGACTCCGGGACATTACTCAATCCACTGATAGCAGATGGTCAAGTATACGGGGCTTTCGCCTGGGGAGTGGGATGTGCTCTTTATGAAGAGTTTGTTTATGGTGAAGATGGTAGTTTTAAAACGGGAACATTTGCCGATTATCTTGTTCCGACAATCCATGAGGTGCCGGAACCGCAAATAATCCACATGGAGAGTCCTTCCATGGTTACGCCGCTCGGAGCGAAAGGTATTGGGGAAGGAAATTGTATGTCCACCCCGGTTTGCATAGCTAATGCTGTCGCTGATGCAACCGGAGCACAGGACCTCACGCTCCCACTGATCGCATCAAAGGTAGCCCGTATCGTGCATGGAGAGGAACCTCCTCCGCCCTCCGGCGACCAAGCCGAGCTTAGACATGCTAATGACGGACAGTTACGAGGGGAAGGAGAAATAATGGTCCCCGCTCCCGCAGATCAAGTTTGGGAAACTCTCCTCGACCCGGAGGCCTTAGCCGCGGTTATCCCCGGGTGTCACAAACTTGATGAAGTTGAAAAAAATTCATATCACGCTGAGGTATCACTCGGTGTTGGACCAGTCAGAGGTAAGTTCAGGGCAAAGGTCGCACTCTCTGATATTGTTGAGGGCAAGTCGACAACGCTCTCTGGAGGGCTGGAGGGTGTACTCGGAACATCAAGCGGGGTGGGTCATGTTGTGCTGTCGGAGGAGAATGGGAAAACAATTGTCACATATGACTATGCAATCAAACTCTCCGGCACGGTGGCTTCCGTAGGAGGAAGGATGTTGGAAGGGGCGGCTAAAGCCTTGGTTAAGCAATTTTTCAATAGGCTTACAGCACAGATCACGAGACTAAAAAACGGCGGCAACTCATATGGCGGCCCTACCAATGGGCTTTGGACCTTAATTAAGCGTATTCTGGGACTTAAATCATGAAACCAAAGGGATTTGATTATTTAAAAGCTGCTTCAGTTAGAGAGGCAACTGAAGCGCTCTCCAGAGGTGGAGAAGACGCTCGGCTAATTGCTGGGGGAATGTCTCTTGTCCCAATGCTCAATTTCCGTTTGGTCGAACCATCGATTTTAATCGATATCTCGAAGATAGCCGATCGAAAGTATATCAGAGAAGAAAACGGGATGGTTGAAATTGGTTCTGCGACCCGTCAGTGTGAATTGGAAAACTGGGATAAAGTTGGCGAAAGATTACCTTTGTTAGCAAAGGCGTTACCGGTGCTCGGTCATTACCAGACTAGGGCCCGTGGCACAGTCTGCGGGTCTCTGGTTCACGCAGACCCCTCATCTGAACTTCCACTTTGTTTAGCTACTTTAGGGGGAGAAGTGGTTTTATCTTCATCCAAAGGAAGCCGTATCCTAAAAGCCTCAGACTTTCAGACTGGGATGCTCTCAGTGGCAAAGCGCGCCGACGAAATGGTGACTGCAGCTAGGTACCCGATTGCTGAAAAAGGAGTGGGATACGCATTCCGGGAGATGTCACAGCGACACGGCGACTATGCAATCGTTGCCCTCGCTGCTGTAGCAGCAAAGAATAAAATTAAGCTGGGTGTAGGCGGCGTCGCAGATAAACCTGCTGTTCGTGAATGGGAAGATTTAGACGATAGTTCATTGGAAGACGCTCTTAATACTTTTGCTTGGGATTTGGGCGGATATGATGACATCCATGCGTCATCAAGATATCGGCGAGAGTTAGTCAGACGCTTGGGAAAGAAAACAATTGAGGAAGCTAGAAAATGCCGCAATTAAGTAAAGATGCTCGACACCCTGTCTCATGCACTTTGAACGGCAAGGAGGTATCGGGATACGCTGAACCAAGGATGCTCCTCAGTGACTTTCTTACTCATGAAATCGGTATAACAAGCTGTCATGTGGGCTGCGAGCACGGTGTGTGTGGAGCTTGTACAGTGCTAGTAGACGGAAACATTACCAGAGCCTGTTTGACGTTTGCAGTCCAAATCGATGGGTGTCAAATAGATACATCAGAGAGTCTTGCAAGCGCTGATGGTGAACTTTCCGACCTACAAAAGGCCTTCAAGAAACACCACGGTCTCCAGTGCGGCTATTGCACTCCGGGAATCCTGATGTCTTTGACAGCCTATTTAAAAGAAAACCAAGACCCTTCTGAGGAAGAACTTCGGGAAGTTCTCTCAGGCCATCTCTGCAGATGCACAGGTTATGTGGGTATGGTGAGAGCCGTTTTGGATTACTGTAAAAATAAAACCGTTAATGCGTAACACCCACTTCGGGGCTTTCCCGGCCGGCTAAACTCGGCAATACTTTCCAAGTGAACAGCTTGGGGGGTGGGACATGCTTATCGACATATACACACATATTTTTCCTGGTGACTATTTCGACAGGATGAAAGCAGCGGCGCCCAAACTTGAGAATATTGGGCAAAGGATGCAGGCAGTTAGGCCTGTCTGGGATATGGATGAGCGCTTCAGGCTCATGGATGCCTTCGGTAATTACAAGCAAATCATAAATCTTCCTAATCCTCCTCTTGAGGATATTACGGACGCAGAGACCGGCACTATGTTGGCGCGCGCCGCTAATGATGCGATGGCAGAAATCTGCTTGAAATATCCCGATCGTTTTGCAGGTTTTTCAGCAGCTTTGTGCATGCTCGATATGGATGCGGCAATGCAGGAGCTTCATCGTAGTATCCGAGACCTTGGAGCCCGTGGTGTCCAAATCTTTACGAATGTTAATGGACAACCTTTGGATCAAGAAAAATTCGATCCGCTTTTTGAAGCCATGGCAGAATTTGACCTACCCATTTGGATGCATCCGGCCCGCGGCAGCGAAATGTCTGACTACAGATCTGAAGAAAAAGGGCGCTTTGAAATGTGGTGGTGTTTCGGATGGCCTTACGAAACCTCGGTTGCTATGTCCCGACTTGTCTACTGGGGACTTTTTGATAGATATCCAAAGCTTAAAATAATTACCCACCATATGGGAGGTATGATCCCGTTCTTTGATGGCCGTGTTGGTCCTGGCATGGATGTCCTTGGGGCCAGGACGACTGATGAAGATTACTCGGGATTACTAAATAAACTCAAAAAGCCCCACCTGGAATACTTTAAAAACTTTTACGCAGATACCGCCATGTTCGGGGCAAAAATCGGTATAGAATGTGGCTTAAAATTTTTTGGGTCAAATCACACGGTATTTTCAACGGACTTTCCTTTTGCTCCTGCGGCAGAAACGATCGAGGCGGTAAACTCCCTTGATCTAGAGCGCAAGGATTTAGAAATAATCTGCAAAGGAAATGCTGAAAGACTGCTAAATACTACATTTAATTGAGCTAAAGATTATGTCCAGAGCACCAAGAATTCGTCACACAGCTTTAAAAGTTAGAAACTTAGATCGTTCGATAGATTTTTACACACGTGTGCTTGGAATGGAATTGGCGCGGATTAGAGAGAGTGTTCCGAGGCAACACAAAGCGGCGTATGTTGGTTATGGAACCGAACGAGAAACTCACGCGTTAGAACTAGTTGAAGACTTCACTGCTCCAGACAATTTTGAGTTAGGGAATCTTTATTGGCACATCAACATTAGCGTGCCTGATATTGATCAACTTTGTGCGCGTCTTAAGACAGAAGGAGTCGTATTTACCGAGGAACCCGCAGCAACTGAAAGCAATCCAAATTGTAAAATTGCTTTTATCAGAGATCCAGATGGATACGAAATTGAACTTACAGATATCCCCTGACCAGGGACGGTCAAAACCAACTTAATTCTTTTCTTCGGACTCCCAACGATCCAACAGACTAGTGATACGTTCTATTGAGTAATTTTTATCGAATGTTTTCGCATAATTTGCTGAAGCCCGAATTGGATCTCCCGCGAAGAACCGTTCGTAGAGCTGTTGCCTTCCCGAAAAAGAACTCACTGCCGCATCCACGGCCAGCCTAAAAAGCCTGATACGCTCCCTGGATTCCAAGTTTGCTGATTGAAAATATTTTTCAATATCCCCCTTCAAATCACTGTCGAACATGGCATAAGACGGGTTAGCAAATAGTCCACCAGCTCCAATGATTTGGATAATCTCGCAGGCGCGTCTGAATTGCGGCGGAAACATGAATTTCACCGCCTGCAAGGGTTCACGGCGGGGAATAACCGTACCGCCTGGTCCTGGCTGACATTCCTTCTCGGCTGTTACAATACAAGAGTATACAAATTCAACACAATTTATGAGTTCCGCCAAACCATTCTGGATGTGCAAAAATTGATCAACATTTGTTGAATGCGCGAGGAACGTCGCTAAATCCCTCATGAATTCTGCTTTTGCTAGATCTTTGGTCGCAAACTGGTGCGAAGTCTGAACAGAGACTTGGGTAGTCCGCTGGACGCCATTGTAGACATCCACATCACGATAGATAAAAGCACGCTCCCAGGGTACTTCAACATGATCAAAGACGACCATACAATCACTATCATCGAGTCGGCTGGCCAAAGGAAAATCCATATTTGACCCCGAATTAAGATGGCCAGTCGTCGGCCGCGCTATAAGGCGTAAACCCTTTGTCGCAACCGGTATGGCGAACCCGAACGCATGCGCTTTTGCCTCCTCAGAATCCGAAAGTGGATAGGAAGGCGCGGGCATTACAACAATTTCATCTGCAATCGCTGCCAAGGTGGCAAGCATACGAGCTCCGTTTATGACAAAACCACGATCATTTTCTGATATTATACGGGCTGCAATATCTTTCTCTTGAAGATCTATACCCTTAGTCCTATCAATTTGGGGGCTGACAAGGGCATGCGTGGATGAAAGATCTTGGTCTCTGATCATTCTGTGAAAGGCCAGAACATTTTTTCCTAGTTTTGATTCCCCACTATCAAACGCCTCATAAGCAGCCGCATACGCCGCAATCATTACATTCATAAAGTCTGGACTGCGGCCAAACATTCCACAAGTATGATCGTTCCAAACTTTGACCATTTTACGGCGCTTAACCAAATCCTCTGTCGTACGTGGCTGTTTATGAGAGAGACCAAAAATACCGTCCCCCTCCACGGCTTTTTCAGTCAAAATTGGAGTGAGTTTCGGGTCGTGCTGTAGATCATATAGTTCCGCCATGGTTCGGGCTCCGCCCGAAAAGCGCGGATCAGTTGTGACGTCTGCGACACGGACACCATCACACCAGACCTCTCGACCGTCATTAGCAATTCGTTCTAAATAGTCTTTGCCTTGTCGAATTGCCATAACGTTTCCTTGTCTCAATCTAGCGTACGGCCCACTTTGTCATAAAATAATTTATGCTCTCCGCATTTTGCGACGACAATCAACGAGCAGGGACAAAACCTCAAATGGCTGCTCAACCTCCAGGTAGCATGGAACCCCTTCCGGCTCCAAAAGCTCTTTAGCAGCAATATTATGTTTGTGCTCGCCCATGAAAGTAACATAAATCGGTTTTGCTGGATAACGGTTAGCCAACTGAGGAATAAAATTCAGGTCGGGGATACCAGTCTCGGTAGTCAGCATAAGTATAGCGACGACCGCATCTATATTACGATCGATAAGTACGGCTTCTAGAGCGTCTTTGTAAGCCACCTCGTATCCGTGCATACCGACAGATCCAAATATATCTACGGGGTTCCGCATTCGAATAAAAGGCGGCGCTAGGTCCTGCAATCGTTTCCTCGTTTTCTCCTCTAATTTTGGAACATCCAGTCCAAGATTACGACAGACGTCGGTGAGACAAACCGTAAACGCCCCCGACGGAGAGAGAAAAGAAACCCGGTTGCCCTTCGGAAGAGCCATAACGTCCAAAGCTTTGGCAACATGAAAGAGTTGCGAATACTTCGAAAGCCTTGTTATACCCGCCTGCTCTATTGCTCCATCAACTATGCGACCATCAGCTGCCAATGAGCCGGTGTGTGCTAAAGCCGCCTGTGCCCCAGCATCGGATGCCCCACCTTTCAATAAAAATACTGGTTTCTGTTGAGAAACTCTTCTGGCAACTCTCAAGAACCGCGTTGGGTTAACAACGCTCTCAAGATACATAAAAATGGATTTAGTCTCCGGGTCCTGGCCATAAAATTCGAGAATATCAGACTCGTTGAGGTCAACCTTATTTCCTAATCCACAAGACCGGGCTACACCATAATTTTCAGCGCTTAATAAATGCCGAATAGAAATGCCGCAAAAATTGCCAGTTTGCGCGATATAGGAAACGCTGCCCCTCCGCAATTCACCAACGGGAAAAAAACTTGAGGTAAAATTGGCAGGTACGGAAATGTGACCGGTCGTATTGGGACCTAAAACTCTTACACCAGAGTCTCTTATTGCCTCGGCCAAGTCGGCTTGAAGCCCCTCTCCCATCTCATCAACTTCTGCAAATCCGCTGGCAGCGAGAACAACTGCCGTAATGCCTTTTACACCCAATGCCCGCACTGTTTCCGGCACCAATCCCGCAGGCAATGTCACAACGGCTTGATCTATGCCCGCAGGTAGCTCGTCAATCGATCTGACTACCGGCCGGCCCTCGATCTCTCCACCTCTAGGATTAACCAAAAACATTTCGCCTTGGTAGCCATTATCCAACATATTTCTTAGGACAACGTTGCCTGGCTTGCCCTTTGAACCTGATGCCCCAATTACCGCTACCGATCCCGGATTGAAAAATTTCTCCATAATTGAAGACAAAGGCTTAGACCCCTGAAAGCACAATCAATCCGTCAACAGCGATCGGTTTTGCACCTCTCAAAATCAAGGGATTTATGTCAATTTCTTCTATTTCAGGATGGTCTAAGGCAATCTGCCCAACGGCCATTAGAGCATGTACGAGTACTTCCTTATCGGCTGCGGGCATGCCGCGGACTTCATCAAGTATTTTATGAGCCCTTATCCCTTTCAGCATATCGCGGGCATCTTTTTTTCTTAAGGGGGCAACACGAAAAATGACATCTTGTAATATCTCGGTGAAAATTCCTCCCAACCCAAACATCACAGATGGACCAAAGCCCAGATCGCGGTGCATCCCAATCATGATCTCTCGAGGACCTTTGACCATTTCTTGCACCAACCAGTTACCGTCATATCCACGACCCGCTTTTTTATTTAGAGAAGTCCATGCCTCATTCAGCTCTTTTTGACTGGATAAATTTACTGCCACCAATCCCTTTTCAGTTTTATGCGCTTCGTCGGCAGAGCAGGCTTTTAAGACAACTGGGTATTTTATTTTTTTCGCCGCATTACGCGCCTGGGATGCTGAAGCCACTAGAACCTCCCTGCTCACAGGAATTCCGTAGGCGGCCAGTACTCTCTTACTCTCGTATTCGGTCAATGTTCTTTGACCACGTTTAATCGCAGCGTCAATAATCTTCTTTGTTCGCGTTGACATCTTATCTACCCACGTCCTGTGATCATAACGGCCTTACCCGCGCTTTTGCCTTTGCCAATTTGAGATACAACATCCAACCAATTCTCTAGAGGTACCCGCGTTGAAATTCGTGGCTTTATTTTTTCTTCTGCATACATCCGAAAGATGTCCTCAGCTGCAGCCCTTATGATCTCTGGTTTAAATCTAAAGTGAAGGTCTAATGCCATTCCCGACATGGTTAAATTTTTCACGTTAAAATAATTTGGCCTTGCTGTTGGGATACCGTCAACAAACCCTATGACGACAATCCTCCCCGCAAACGCTAAGGCTCTCAAAGCCGCATCGAAAAACTGACCCCCAACTGGATCCAGGCATATATCCACGCCTCCCTTGCCAACGGCTTCGAATACCTGTGCTCTCAGAGACTCCTTGGGCTCCGCTCGACTAAGGTCCACAACAAAGTCAGCACCATTCTCTAAAACAATTTCACGACTTGTCTGACTTAAAGATGCCCCGACCGCGATACCATCCTTGGCTTTTATGATTTGAACCGCCGCAAGTCCAACTCCACCGCTAGCGCCAAGCACAAGAACTTTTTCACCCGAGTGATAGTTTCCGCGTTCCATCAACGCTACCCAAGCAGTCATATAGGTTGTTATCATTCCAGCGGCAGTCTCAAAATCAACATTGTCTGGCAAGGAGAAACATCGAGCCTCAGGCGCAACGGCTTGTTCTGCATAACCACCCCACGCCACTATTGCCACTACACGATCACCCGGTTTGAATTTGGTCACATTATCTCCGACCGCGATAATGGTGCCTGATATATCTCTGCCCGGCGTGAAGGGCCTGGCCGGTTTGGTCTGATAAAGCCCCTGCATCATTAACGTGTCGGGAAAGTTCACCCCGATCGCCTGGACGTCGATAAGCACTTCCCCGTCTGAGACCTGAGGAGGATCAACTTCTTTTAGTCTATGGGAGTCGACCGGACCAAATTCATCAATGACTACTGCACGCATGATAAGTTAACCTTATTTGGGGCTTTTGTTATGTCTCGGACACTAACATCCGATA
>Ga0181590_10004351_pt1 | contig 11803 bp, 22 predicted proteins | sample 071ome_34_FD_132446 | JGI IMG/M metagenome (GOLD analysis project Ga0181590, IMG submission 132446) | Coastal salt marsh microbial communities from the Groves Creek Marsh, Skidaway Island, Georgia - 071411BT metaG (megahit assembly) | ecosystem: Environmental > Aquatic > Marine > Intertidal... | reverse complement strand
TTTTGATAGTTTCTGCTACTGCATTTTGTGCTTTAACAATAGCACCAATCCATTCTTCGTGTGCCTTAACTAAATTTTGTTTAGCTAATTGCATTAACTCAAATACAGCAAACTCTTTTTCTGTACAAGGGATTGCTCTTGACCTACAGCCACCACTACCAATTATATCTAGTGCATAATCAGTTTTCCATTGGATAACTAAATCAATAGAAGTACCATTGCCACCTTTTAGCCAGTCTGAGATTTTATTTTGATGACCTGTAAGATGTGGATTACTATGTTTGTCAGAATTTTCTATCCTACAATCAGGATTTAATCCAACCTCTTTCATCTCAGCACGATAGAAAGCTTGGGCAAAGTCATTTTGTTTGTCCCATTGACTTCCAGTCATACTGCCTTGCAAGTTAAAGTCAAAGTGTTTTCTCTTAGACACTTCATCATTATACTCATCTAACTCTTTAACTTCTTTACCTTTACTATCTACAACAGCAAAATAAAAACAACTGTCTTTGCTTGTAGCATCAACAGTATTATATTTTCTTTGTAGACTTTGTAATGTTGCAACATCTTCAGGTTTGTATGCTCTTTCAACTACTTCTTTAGCAGTCTTATAGGCATCAGCGATTCTAACTTTTGCAACTTTAAGTGCAGAATCATATTCCTGATACTTAGGATTATCAGTATGAGATTCTAAGAACTTACGAAAATCTTGAGTATAAGCTTTACGCAAGTCAGCATTCAATCTGATGTCCTGTTTCTTTTTGTTTGTCATTGTTTCTCCTTTTTAATTAAAAAGACACTACCTAGATTTCTAAGTAGTGTCTCAATAATAGTCTATAATGTAGATTATGTCAAGCGACTTGCTTGATAAGTCCTAACTCCATAGCTAACTCTCTAGCTTGAGCATCATCTTTTGTTTGCCAATGATGAGAGTTATTAAATTGCACTTGGGTTTGTGCTTGTTGTTTAGTAATAGGTTGTTTTATTCCTAACAACATATTTCTAAGAGTATAGATGTATGTACTACCATTGGAACTAGAATTCCAGTCATACTTTGCGTCTATATACCAAGCATCTTCCATTCCTATAGTTTGTTTATCAATCATACCTACTGCTCTTATAGCAGTTTCACGATTGTCACTAAACCATTGATCACGACAACCCATACTACACCAATACTCATAGTGGTTAGTTGCTTTATTAGATTGATAATATTTTTTACCTTTACTACCTCTAATTTGATTTTTGGTTTTCTTTTCAACACATCTTTTATTTTGACACCATATATCACTCATTGTATCTCCTCTAAGTTGATGTTTCCTTTTAGTAAGTCTTTAAGTCCTGAGAATTTTACTCTCTCAAACTCAAACACTCGTATAGATTCATCACCAGTTTTATAGCGATTAATTCTATACAATTTTTTTCCAACACCTATCCACAATAATCTATCAAAAGATATATTTCTAGGTTGTTTATTTTCTAAATCGTGAGCAAGAATATACTCATCAGGATTAGTAGTTCGTGCTTTACCTTTACGAACATATGTAGACCCATCTAGTTGTTTCCATCTACCACGATATTTTAAATCGAATTTACCAACTCTATATGTACCATCTTTTTTTATAAAGCCAGCTCTAAATTTTTTAGATTTAGTCTGCTCTAATAAAGTATATACAAAGTCAGTAAACTGACCTATTTTTACATCTGCGTGTATCATATGTACTCCTATTGTTAATAAGAGTACATATTATATTATAATGATTATCGTGTCAAGTGATTACTTGGCAGGTCTTCCATTTGGAAATAAAGTAGCTTCAAGTTTTGGGTCTTCAAGCTCTCCATTTAATATTCTTTGTCTTAACTCATCATCAGAAATCATATGTTCTTTTATATTTTCTGAAGTGACAGGCTCAGGTGGTGTCAAAGATATACCACTATTGTTTTTGATAGACATATAGTCTCCTCTATTAGATTGTTTTTCAGGGTGGAGAAACCTACTTTACCTATGCACAGGCAAGCAACCAAGCAAATATGGTTTGTATTTTTTAAGACAAACTCCACCCCCCTTGATTATTGTTTGAGAGTATGCACCAAGATAACGATAGTTGGAAAACTACCCATAACATCTCGTATGGCTTGAACATCATTGAAGATTAGTCAATCACATACTCTCCTTTAATTATAAAAAAGGGTAGCCAACTCTCGCTGACTACCCCTATAATATATCAAAGAATAAAATCTATGTCAAGTATTACATATTTAATACTGAAATAACATAATCAAGATTTTTTTTATTATTTAATTTAGCTAAATTTTCAAGAGAATTTCTAGCACTCATAGCTTCTTCGCTACTATTATAATTACCTCTTAAAAATATTAATGGATTTTTACTATCATTGTAGTTATCATCTACTTCAATAACTAAATACTTAGTTAGTTCATTTGTTTGCATTGTGTTCCTTTTGTTATTTACAATAATGAATCCAGAGCTTATACTTTTTTTTATCTAAAGTCAAGTATGCATTATCTAAATCATAACTTGTTTTAGATTTTATAAATTGTACACACTCAGTATAAGATTTAAAATTAGGAATATCTTTTCTGATTATAATATTATTATCAATTAAGAATAGTATTGCTTCAAACATTTTATTGAACCAATCTGATTAAACCATTAAGCATAAAAAGAAATACAACTATGGGGATAATCCAAGTAAGTCTATCCCCATAATTTACTTTGCAAAAAATCTTTAGTCCGACTAGGAGTAGGATAAACCAAAGATTAATCATTGCAATTATTTCACTCATCTAAATCAATAGGTCTTTCAGATTCAGGCGGTATAATAATACTTGTTCTATGGTTTTCCCATAAAGCAATATCACTATTCCAATACACAAAACATTCTTTAGCTTTTGCTAACTCATAACCTAGTTCCTGTGTTGGTCTACCTTGATTCTCAATAAGAGCAAGACAATTAATTAGTCTTTTTCTTAATGACCTTTTCCATTTTAGTAGATGAGTATTGTCATCATCTAACATATGTTTCCTTTTTTTTAGGTTGATTAATCATAGTTAAACCTTACCAATAAAAAAACCCTATGTCAAGTTAATGACACAGGGTTTCTATTAACGACAAAGGGAGTTGTTAATTTATATTAAAGCCATAACCTTTTTAAAATGGTCAAGTTGTTCTAATTCATAGGCATTAATGTTGATACACTCAGGGCAAGGCTTGGTGTACCATTCTTTTTTAGTCTCACTTGTATCTGTCCATACTTCTCTAATCTTAATGTAATGATTTCCATTACAAGTATTACATATATTTTTAGTCATTGTTTTCCTTTGGTTATTTTTAATAGTACCAAATAAAAAACCCTGCGTCAAATTAATGGCACAGGGTTTTATTTATTTTTTAGTATTCAAAGGAATGAAGCTATTAGCATACTTCCAAAGGATAGCCAAAAAATAGTTGCGATTGTAGTATCCATATTTTTTCCTTTCTTTTTTTAACTATCTTAAGGCTATGTCTTTTTATCTTATATGTCAAGCATCTCTTATAACTAAGTTTGCTAATCCTAGTCCTAGTAATAAAGTACCTAACGCAACATCATTACTTACATTGACCGCTAAAAAGCCAAATAAAAACAACAATGCTGATACAAATATTCTTAAAGTTATATATACCATAATTATTTACCTTTTATTTTGGGTTTAACTTGCACATATTCAAATTGCTTTTTTAGCTGATATAATTTTCTCTCATAATAACTACTCATCATCATAGAAAGTATTAAAAGAATAAAACCAACTAGAAAAAAACAAATTCCAATTATTAAAATTGTATTCATTTTGTATTACCTAAGTTATAGATTTTTTTTATAAATAAAGACTTATTAAAGCGGTTATTTTCTTTATAAAAATAACTGACTAAGTCATTAATTAATTTAATATTAAATGGTTTGTGTTCACTTAATATCTTAGCTATTTCTATATAATTTTTTTTATACATATATTTTAATTACCCCCTTACAACTATCAATATATATGCAATACTTGCATAGGTCAAGTATTAGCTATGCACAAATTGCATACCTCTAAGGGTTGTAGGGTGTTCTTTAATTGTTCTCAGTTAACAGGTGTTAAGTGCGTCATTCCGCCACACATAAATAAAATATTGTAATTATGTTGACTTAATTAAATTAATTCTTTAAATATTAAGAATATCTTTTAAAACTTAATTTAAAAGATTTAAACTAAAGGAAAATAAAATGAGTAATAAGTTAAAACAAATGCAAAAAGAAAATGAGACAAAGGAAACTAATAATTTCCTAGATTCATTGAAAGCAAACGAGCCATTAAAAAAGGTATTATTTAAAGCAAAAAATGTAAGTAATACTTTAATGGGTGATCTAGTACCCCAAATGGCTAGGGCTATTAATGAGCTAATGATTGAGATTAATAGTGGCAATAAAACTTCTTTAAAGGATTGGAACACAATCAAATTTTTAAAGGGGCATTTATATAATCTAGCTAGTTATGATCGGGCAATTTCAAAAAATGGGGCTTTTGAAATGGCTTGTACTAGATCAATCAAATTAGCAATTATGATGTTTGACTATAAGGATCAATTTGAAGTTAATGAAAAAAATCAGGTCTTTATTCAATCAAATGTTGCTACCCCAACGATTGAGCAAAAACTAAAAGGACAAAAAGGCGGTGTTAAAAAAGTTAAAAATGATAGCACCGACTTAGTCGAAGTTAATACTGGCACTATTGATAAGGTTTGGGCGGTTAAGTATGCACCAACAATAGTCCCTAGATCATCTAAAACTAAGGACACTAAAATAAATTTTACTCAATTAACTATTAATTATTTTAGCGAATTAGAAAAGGTGTTTAATGTAGCTAATCGAAAAGACTACAATAAACTACTTGAGCTAGTTGATGAAAAAGCTATTGAATATATGGGCAATATTTATTCAATACTTGATAGCCAAACAATTAGAGAAGGTTATATGAAAGCTAGTGAAAATCTTTCAGCTGATGGCAATGTAAAAAAATCAGCTTAACCATATCTAAGCTAAACACTAAAAGCCCCCTAGTTAATCGCTAGGGGGTTTTTTTTTGCCCCAATTAAAACCTAGTTAACATAGGGGGGTTGTAGGTACAAAATTCCACACTCCCCCTAGTGTCCCAAAGTGATAACCAAAATATATTCAGGGTAGCTCTTAGGATTGCCGAGCCATATTTTGATTATTAATATTTATATTTCTGATTAAAGCTTTATGAATTCTCAGGGGATACGCAGGGGGCTAGGGGGGTGGGTATATACATACATATAGCAATACCAGAAAATCCCAGGTACCCATGTAAACCACCAGGTGCCCATATTTCAGGGCTATATATTCCGACTATATTCCTGGGAATACCTATGGGGGGTGTTATATTTTTACCTATATAATATATATATAGCCCCCCAGGTGGGTACCTATGTACATTATACACCCCTCCAGCCATTTTGTCAATAATTATTTTATAGACAATATGTCGCAGCTAAAAATAATTTAAATTAGTACTTGACAAAATGTATAATCATGACTATAATATAATAATATAAGCTTTTGTAAATCAAAGGGACACACACGTTTAAAATTATGCCTAGCATACAAACAGGGTCATCACTGATTTACAAATCTAGTAACCTCCTAGGGGTTACAACTTATAACAAGGATATAATTATGGCAAAGAAATCACGACTTAAAGAACTATTCTCTCAACCTATATTCCCTAAAGGAACAGGTGGATTATTTCCTAAGTATGACAAAGCACTAAAGCGTAAACAAACAGCATCATTGGAAGATGATCTGATTGGGACTACTAGTGCTGTAGGTACTAAAAGATCTCCAAGAGCTGCTGGTGCAGAAAAAATGAGTTTATCTCAATCTAAATCACCTAGAGCTGCTGGTGCTGAAAAAGAAACTAAACCTACAATGTCATCTTTCTCTAAAGCTTTTCAAGAAGCTAGAAATGCAGGTAAAGCTTCCTTCACATATGATGGTAAGAAGTTTGCTGCAGTAACAAAAGAGGAAGTTGAAGATAAAGGTTTTACATCTTTAAGAGAATATTTAAATGCCCAGTTCAAAAAAAGAATTGATTAAGGGAGTTGTTAACTTACCATTTCCTGAAATAATGGAATTAATAAATGCAAGACATGGATTCTTCTATAATAAAAGCTCCAAAGAGAAACTTAACAGATACTCAAGAAAAGTTTCTGGATGCATTATTCGGAGAAGCAAAAGGGGATCCTAAGTTAGCAGCTGAGATAGCAGGCTATGCTCCTCACTCATATCCTAAAGTAGTACGGAATTTAAAAAAAGAGATTACTGAATTAGCAGAAAATCACCTGTCTACCTACTCTGCTAAAGCGGCAGCTAAAATGGTAGACCTCTTAGAAGAAGATGGCACAACTCCACATGCCAATATTAGATTAGCTGCTGCATCCCAAATACTTGATCGTGTAGGTATTGTTAAGAAAGATCAATTAGATATTAACATGAAAGCTATGCACGGTATATTTATATTACCAGCAAAAGATGGAACCAATAAAGATCAAGAAGAGAACTAGAACTATTCCTTTTGGATTTAAACAATCATCAGATCCAAATTATCTGGAACCAGTTAAAGAAGAACTAGCTGCATTAGATCAAGCTAAAACATATTTAAAAACTTGTTCATACAGAGAAACAGCTAAATGGTTACACAGAGCAACAGGAAGATATATTTCGCATGTCGGACTTAAAAAACGAATTACCAGAGGTATTACCGCCCAAGCCCAAGAAAACACCGAAGCAAAAGGCGAAGAGATCAGCGAAAGAAATTTTAGAGAGAACTCGTAAGAAAGTTGCTACAGCAGAACAATCTTTACGTTCTGCCAAACGTCACGCAGAAAATGTTAAGAATAAACTGTTAACTATTAACAAAGCGTTAGACGGAAAAGAAACACAACTACTTACTGAAGATATAATTGAGAGTGCTCCAAAGACAATACAAGAGCACATAAATGAGCAAGAGGTTATCTTTAAACCCAATAGTGGGCCACAGACACAATTCCTTGCAGCTTCTGAAAGAGAAGTATTTTATGGTGGAGCTAGAGGTGGTGGTAAATCATATGCTATGTTGGTTGATCCATTACGGTATTGTTCTAAACAAAATCATCGAGCACTCCTAATTCGAAGAACAATGCCTGAGTTACGAGACTTAATTCAAAAGTCTCAGATGTTATACTCAAAAGCATTTCCAGGAGCCAAATGGAGAGAGCAAGAAAAAGAGTGGCGATTTCCCTCAGGGGCAAAGATAGAGTTTGGTTACGCAGAAAACATGCAGGACGTTTTACGTTACCAGGGTCAATCGTACACATGGATAGGAATAGACGAACTTCCACAATATCCTTCGCCAGATATATATAATTTTTTAAGATCATCTTTACGATCAGTTGATCCAGAGATTCCTGTATTTATGAGAGCCACAGGTAATCCAGGTAACGTAGGATCAGGTTGGGTACGAGAAATGTTCGTAGAACCAGGTGAACCTAATAAAGCTTTTGATGTAAAGATAAATACACCTGCTGGAGTTAAATCAATTACAAGAAGATTTATACCAGCTAAATTGCAAGACAACCCTTATCTGATGCAGACTGATGATTATTATATCATGCTTGCATCTTTACCAGAAACACAAAGAAAACAATTTTTAGATGGAGATTGGGATGCATATGAGAACTCAGCGTTTCCTGAATTTAATAAGGTCACACACGTGGTGGAACCCTTTGAGATACCTCGAGGTTGGTATAAATTTCGTGCTGCAGACTGGGGTTATTCTTCTCCTGCTTGTGTGTTATGGTTTGCAGTTGATTATGATAATAATCTTTGGATTTATCGAGAGCTGTACGTCACTAAAGTTACGGCTGACGAATTCGCCAGAAGAGTATTAATGCTTGAACAAAATGAGCATGTACACTATGGTGTATTAGATGCTAGTACATGGGCAAGACGAGGTGATGTAGGCCCTAGTATTGCTGAGACAATGATTCAACAAGGTTGCAGATGGAGACCATCAGATCGTTCACCAAGAAGTAGAATTAATGGTAAGTTAGAAATACACAAACGATTAATGCTACGAGATGAACAACCTGGTATTAGAATTTTATCTACCTGCAAAAATTTAATTAAAACCCTAAGTGCTCTTCCAATAGATGATGGTAATCCAGAAGATGTGGATACTACTGCAGAAGATCACGCATACGATGCATTAAGATATGGTTGTATGAGTAGACCAACACATCCTGGCTATGCTGAAAGATTTAAACCAATCATGTCAGAATTTAGACCAGCAGATATTAAATTTGGATATTAACAAAGGAGAACATTATGCCAATGGTAGGAAAAAAGAAATTTCCTTATACTAAAAAGGGAAAAGAAGCTGCAAAAAAATACGCTAAAAAATCTGGTAAAAAGATGAAAGCTAAATACTAATATGCCGCTTAGTAAAAAAGGAACTAAGATTAAAAAAGCTATGACAAAGCAATACGGTAAGAAAAAAGGTGAATCCGTATTTTATGCCATGGAAAGATCTGGTAAGCTAAAAGGTGTCAAGAAAACTAAAAATACCAGAAGTAAATAAAAAGAAATTCCCTTATTCACTTGTTAAAGTTTATTGGGAAGATATAGTCAGTAATAATAACTGGGAAGATATAGTTGATATTAAAAAATCTAGAACAGCAGTATGCTGCAGCGTAGGATGGTTGATTACAAATAATCCTACAACAACTGTTATAATGTCTGATTTTAGTTTTGAAGATAATAATGAAATAAAACAAGGTGGTAACTATACAACCATACCAACCAAAAATATTTTGTTAATTAAAAAAATAAAACTATAGGAGTCATTATGGCTAAAAAGAAAAAAGAAAAATCAATCGAAGATCTTATTGAACTAATTAGAGATACTCTTGATGAGTTAGAGAGTAAAACTATGGATACAGAAGATATGGAAGATGGTATGAATATTACTGATGAAGACTTTGATGAAGATGAGGAGGACAACTAATGGAAATTAATTTTGATATTAAAAGTAAAGTTAAGCAAGGAGAATTAAATAAATCTCCAGATGGGAAACAACCAAATAGAGAATCAATGAATATTGATTTCTCAATGGAAGCTCCTAATAAATATAATGCTGATGTTGCTTTAAAGAAAAATGATTATCCATCTAAAACAGGTTCTGAGCATATGCAAGAATCTTTTTTTAGAATGGCTGATGAAAAAGATTATTAATGGATAATAAAATACAAAAAAGAAATCCTATTCACGAGATAGATCCAACGCTTACAAAAGATAATAAGTTTGTAGGTGCTGGTAAACTTATGCAAAGCGTAGGTTCAAAGCTAGTAGAAAAAACTATTGGCAAATTTGGTAATCGTGCTATGGATCAATTAAATCCTGCACAACCAAAAACTTTAAATAAAATTAAAGGTTGGGCTAAAGCTATTATGCCTGGTATTGCAATTGAAGGTAAAAAACAATATACTGATTATAAAGCAAAATCTAAAAAACAATACGGACAAACTGATCTGTTAACAAAGGGAGACTAATAACATGATGAATAAGATTAAGCAAGGAGAATTATCTTCTGCAAATGAATCTAAATTGATGAGAGAAAAATTAGCTATAGACCCAAATGCTAAAGTTAAGCATGGTTCTATGTCTGGTGATTCTAATGATAAAAAAGGAAAATCAAAATCTAAAGTTGATCCATCAATCTTCAAAATGGCTGAAGAAAGAGATTACTAATTTTTAAATGGATGGTAAAAATAATAAGTCTGGGTACGAAGGGCAACATCATCCTCTAGTTGGTTACATAAAAGGTAAGTTTCAAGAATCTGAAACATCTAAAATATACGATGAAAAAAGATGGTTGAAAGCTTATAGAAACTATAGAGGTATATATGGCCCTGAGATGGCTTTTCGAGATAGTGAGAAGTCTAGAGTTTTTGTTAAAGTAACAAAGACTAAGGTTCTTGCTTCGTTTGGTCAAATCATAGAAGTATTATTTTCACAAGGTAAGTTTCCTTTAGGAATTAATCCTACTCCAGTACCAGAAGGTATTGATGAGTATGCTCATACAAAAGGCCCAGGAGATAATCCTGAACCACAAGAACCTGAAAGTCCATATGGTTTTCCTGGAGATGGTAAAGAAATTAAACCAGGTGCTACTGCTAAAGACTTATTACAAAATATAGCTCAAGAATATAAATCAGTTGGTTTAGATAAAGGCCCATCACCTGCAGGTACTCCACAAATAGAACCTGCTAAGTTAGCAGCTGAAGCAATGGAAAAAGTTATCCATGATCAGCTTGAAGAAAGTAAAGCAATAACTATATTACGTCATGTATTCTTTGAGATGACGTTATTAGGAACAGGAATTTTAAAAGGGCCATTTACTGATTCTAAAACTTATCATAGTTATGATGTAGCTGAAGATGAAGAAGGTAATGAAGTTAGAGTGCATGCAGCTAAAACAAAATCAATTCCTTCAATAGAAGCTGTATCATGTTGGGATTTTTATCCAGATCCAAATGCAACGAATATAAATGATTGTGATTATGTAATACAAAGACATTCATTTAATAGACAGCAATTAGAGAATTTAAAATACAAACCAATGTTCAATGAAGAAGCTGTTGAACAATGTTTAGAAGAAGGCCCAAACTATCAAGTAAGAGGATACGAATCATCTCTATTTGATAGAGAAAATATTACAAGTATTTATAAAAATAGATTTGAAGTTTTTGAATACTGGGGTGTTATAGATAAAAAATTTGCAGATGAATGTGGATTAGATTATGAAACAGATTCAGATGTAATTCATATTAATGCTTGGATTTGTGGTGGTCATATTTTACGAATGGTAGAAAATCCATTCACACCAAAAAGAATACCATATTTAGTTTGTCCATATGAATTAAATCCATATCAATTCTTTGGTATTGGTATTCCAGAAAATATGGAAGACTCACAAACAGTTATGAATGGTCATGCTAGAATGGCAATTGATAACTTAGCATTAGCTGGTAATTTAGTATTTGATGTTGATGAAACAATGTTAGTACCAGGTCAGGATATGAAAGTTTATCCTGGTAAAATATTTAGAAGACAAAGTGGTCAAACTGGTCAAGCAATTCATGGTGTTAAGTTTCCAAATACAGCAATTGAAAACTTACAAATGTTTGATAAGTTTAGACAGTTAGCTGATGAATCAACTGGTATACCTTCATACTCACATGGAGCAACTGGTGTTCAATCAACAACAAGAACTGCATCAGGTATGTCAATGCTTATGGGTGCAGCTGCTTTAAGTATTAAAACAGTTATTAAAAATATTGACGATTATTTATTAAAGCCCCTAGGAGAATCTTTATTTCATTGGAATATGCAATTTAATGATGATGCTCCACATATTATAGGTGATCTAGAAATCAAAGCACAAGGCACTTCTTCTTTGATGCAGAAAGAAGTAAGATCTCAAAGACTAATGACATTTATGCAAACTGCAGCTAATCCTGCACTTGCACCATTTGTTAGATGGCATACATGTTTAACTGAAATAGCTAAGTCTTTAGATATTGATCCAGATCAATTAATTAATGATCCAGAAAAAGCTGCGATCTATGCACAAATAATGGGAATGGCTAATGGAAATCAAAACAATACAACCCCTGCTGGAGGACAAGACCAAATGGGACAG
>Ga0181590_10004346_pt1 | contig 11806 bp, 12 predicted proteins | sample 071ome_34_FD_132446 | JGI IMG/M metagenome (GOLD analysis project Ga0181590, IMG submission 132446) | Coastal salt marsh microbial communities from the Groves Creek Marsh, Skidaway Island, Georgia - 071411BT metaG (megahit assembly) | ecosystem: Environmental > Aquatic > Marine > Intertidal... | reverse complement strand
GGCGGTATATATATTTGCAAGATGGTTGCTATGGCGGAACCTGTCTTATCCGCTCAACATGCTGGTCGAGACGATCAACGCCTTCAGCATCGATCCCACCATTGCCAGACCCTTGCCCCGCTTTGTTGTCCATTCACATGAATTCAAGCATGCGGCAAAGGCACTTGACCAACTTCAGCGCAGTACCATGTTTGCCCTGCGCCAGCGCGAGAGACTTGCCGACATTGGCGAAGCCGTCACCAAAATCAACCATGACATTCGCAATGTTCTGAGCTCTGCAACCCTTGTTGCCGATGCTCTGGTGGCGTCTGAAGATCCGAAGGTAAGACGGTCTGCCCCGCATGTGGTGCGGTCACTTGAACAGGCCGTCGATCTTTGCCAATCGATGCTTGATTATTTGGTCGAGGTGCCACCGCCAAAACCAAAGCGCATTCAGATGGATGGCGTTGTTGATATGCTGAAATCTTCGAGTGGCCTTGAGGTGGACTATATCGGCCCGGATGAAATTTTTGTCGATGACAAGATTTTGTCGCGTATCCTGATCAATCTGTCGCGCAATGCGCGGCTGGCCGGTGCCACCGATCTGCAGATAGATATCTGGCGCGCCGGGCATCTTGGCGTTGTTGACATTCTCGATAATGGCCCCGGGATCACTGAAAAGGAACGAACAAGCCTGTTTCAACCGTTCAAATCGACGAAAACAGGCGGCACCGGGCTAGGCCTGGCGATTGCCCGGGATTTGGCGGTGGCGCATGGCGGCAATCTCAAATTGACGCGATCGAATGCGCAAGGCAGCGAGTTCCGCTTGCAACTGCCGGAAGATATGTTCGTTTAACATCAGGCCTGCGCCAAAATGCCAAACCAGACATACCTAACCAGACATACCTAACCAGACAGGCCAAACCAAAAAAACGCCCGTCCAGAAATTCCTAGCCGCGCAGGCCGATGATTGGTGTGGATGGCTGCGGCTCCATGTCCCAAGGGAAGAAAATCCACGTATCTTGCGAGACTTCGGTGACGAATGTGTCAACCAAGGGCCGTCCTGCCGGCTTTGCGTAAACAGTGGCAAAATGCGCCTTTGGCATCATCGCGCGCAGGGCTTTGGATGTCTCTCCGGTGTCAACAAGATCATCAACAATCAGCCACCCTTTGCCGTCTTTGGCGAGATCTGCCGATTTAAGCTCGACAAGACCACCCTGATCCTTGCCGTGATAAGATGAGATACAGGCGGTCTCGATCAATCTGATTTCGAGTTCGCGGGCAACGATTGCCGCTGGCACGAGGCCGCCACGGGTCACCGCAACGATCCCCTCAAACGGCCCGATCTCAAGCAAGCGCCACGCCAAGGCCTTTGAAGTTCTGTGCAATTCTTCCCATGAGACGGGAAAGGATTTCTGATAAATCTCTGACATGATGTTCGTTCCACATTGCGACGAGAAAAATTTTGCCGAATGTAATATCATGCCGCGCAATGGCAAGATAGTTTCTTTCGATCCGCTGTTTTCGCGCCAGAGGCACTCCGCTGTTTTCGCGCCACAGGCGCTCCGCTGTTTTCGCGCCAGAGGCGCTCCGCTGTTTTCGCGCCAGAGGCGCAGGGCAACCAAGCAAGGCTGACAATCGCGCAACCAGATGACGCCATGCCCCATTGCGTTCATATTCTCTGCCGCGCAATGCGGCGCGCGCTGTGGCTTACGCCCTGGCGTATCAGGGGGCTTGATTAAAGGCTTGCAAGCGGCGATTGGTTGGCCTATGTTTCGCCGTCTTTTGGCCTATGCGATATGTTGACCGGGCCACGACAACGCGCTCGTAGCTCAGCTGGATAGAGCACCAGACTACGAATCTGGGGGTCAGGAGTTCGAATCTTCTCGAGCGCGCCATTTCTCCGAACACTGTCTTTGCTGCCATGCGCTTTCCAACAGGCGTCATGCTTTATCGGCGTGACCCACATTTGATCTGCAGACGTAATAATCTGCAGACATCCCGGAACATCGCCCGCACTAAACAATGCGGCTGGCCGGGGCGTGACAGGCGCGCCTAGAACAACCCCGCGACAAATTGATAGATCACCCAGATGATCACAGCGATGATCGCGATGACGATCAAAAGAGTTTGCAGAAAATCATGCACCAACGCGGCGACAAGCTGCTTTGTGCGCAGCTTGCCAAGCAGCAGATAGCTGATCGCCAGCGACAAGGGAAACGTCATATAAAAACATGTCGAGACAACCCAGAACTGAATGAACCCCATATCCTTGAAGGGATTGTCATCGGCCAGCTGCGGAGGGCCTGAGTCTTCACTGTGGCGGTCGTCACTGTGGCGGTCGTCACTCTTGGTGCCGGTTTTGCGGGGGCTTTCATCCATGGGTCTATGTTGCCTGATCATCATCAAAATCTTGCCCTAGACATAATGCCTGCAAGGGAGCATTTGCAAAATATTTGACGACATCATGCCAGACACGTCACCACATGCCAGCTTGTTGCACTCCGGATTGAAATCGATATGATGCGGGGGGCAAAGGTGAGGTGCCGGAGTGGTTGAACGGGCCGGTCTCGAAAACCGGTGTGGGCGCAAGCCCACCGAGGGTTCGAATCCCTCTCTCACCGCCACATTACCTGCCTGATTTTACAACGGCGTATAGTGCGCCGGCAGGATCCTCGATAATATCGATCCGGCATTCGCACAGTGAGAGGTTACAGATGATAAAATCAACAGACACGCTCAGCCTGAAAACCGTCGATACCCATATCCTTGTTGTGACGCTTGATCGGCCAGAGGTTTCCAACGCCTTCAATACCCAAATGGCGTGGGATCTGACCCATCTGTTTGAAACCCTCGCAGTCGCAGCCGACGATTATCGTGTGGTGGTTATCACCGGGGCCGGAGACCGGGCCTTTTGTGCGGGGGGAGACCTCAAGCAACGCAACGGCATGAGTGACGCCGAATGGTTCACCCAGCATCTTGTTTATGAGCGGATGATGCGGGCAGTCGTCGGCTGTCCTTTACCGATCATTGGCGCGGTCAATGGTGCTGCCTATGGCGGCGGGTGTGAATTGGTAGCGGCGCTGGATTTTGTCTATGTCAGCGAAACCGCCCGCTTTGCCCAAACCGAGACAAAGCTTGGCATCATCCCGGGTGCCGGCGGAACCCAGAATCTGGCCCGTGCCGTTGGCGAGAAACGCGCCATGGAGCTTATTTTATCCGGCAAGGTATTTTCCGCTGACGAGGCGCTTGCATGGGGCTTGGCCAACGCGATGTTCGCTCCGGAAGAGCTTTTTGACGCCGCCCTTGACGCGGCGCGTGCCATCGCCGCCAATGCGCCGATCGCCGTACGTCAGGCAAAGCAGGCAATTCACAAAGGGTTGCAGATGGGACTTCTTGACGGGATGGCGTTCGAGATTGAGGCCTACAACCGCACCGTGACCACTGCCGACCGGCGCGAGGGGGTTCTGGCCTTCAATGAAAAACGCAAAGCCGTGTTTACCGGTGAATGATGATGCAGGATCGTGTCAGCATTCGTGAGGTCGGGCTTCGTGACGGACTGCAATTGATATCATCCCGGCTCGATACCGAGATCAAACTTGACTGGATCAAGGCGCAGGCAGATGCAGGCTTTGCCGAGATTGAGGTCACATCCTTTGTCCCGCCTTCTATTTTGCCCCAATTTGCCGATGCAAAACCGGTGCTTGAGGGGGCGCAGGACATAGACGGCCTGCTACCAACCGTTCTGGTTCCCAATCTGAAAGGGGCGGTACTGGCAATGGATGCTGGCGCGCGCAAGATCAATTTTGTGCTTTCGGTCAGCGAGTCGCACAACATGTCGAATGTAAGGCGTAGCACAGACGATTCTTTGGCGATGCTTCGCGAGGTGATCGCCGAGAGCAAACGCCGCGACACGCACAGCATCGGCGTTGCTCTGGCCACTTCGTTTGGCTGTTCGATTGAAGGAGACGTCAGCGAAGCGCGGGTGGCAAACATTGCTGAACAGGTTGCGCTTGCCGGGGTTGAGGAAATCAATCTGGCAGATACAGTCGGCTATGGCGACCCGGTACAAATTGCCCGCATTTTCCGGAACCTGTCCAAAATTGTCGGCACCGTGCCACTGGCCGCACATTTTCATGACACACGGGGCCTCGGACTGGCCAATGTCATGGCAGCTTTTGAGGCAGGTGTGCGCCGGTTTGATGCGGCACTTGGCGGGCTTGGTGGCTGTCCCTTTGCGCCGGGCGCATCCGGCAATATCGCAACCGAGGACACAGTGCATCTGTTTGACCGGCTTGGTGTTGCCACCGGCATTAACCTTGATCGCCTTCTCGATGTGCGCGGACGCCTTGTCGATTGGTTGTCCGAAGAGCGGCTTGAGGGCCGGCTTTTTGGCGCAGGCCCGGCCCGCCGCACTGCACCGGGCGGCGCTTGACCAGCGTGGTTGTCCTGCCTGCTTTTTTCGGGCGATGTGCCAACAGGAATGATTCCACAAATGCTTGATATTGGCGCGTATTCCGGACTTTTTACAGCGGCGTTTTTGGCGGCGACACTTATTCCGGCGCAATCAGAAGCTGGCCTCGCGGCACTGGTTATCGCCGGTGGGCAAGATGTGGCCATACTCGTCCTTGTCGCCAGCCTTGGCAACATATTGGGAGCAGTCGTCAATTGGTATATCGGGCGGTGCGTTGACCGTTTCAAAGATCGAAAATGGTTTCCGGCAAGCGCGGCACAGCTCGACAACGCCACAATTTGGTATCAACGCTATGGCCGCTGGAGCTTGCTGCTGAGCTGGGTGCCCTTTATCGGTGATCCGATCACCGTTGTTGCCGGAATCCTGAGAACACCCTTGCTGTCATTCCTGTTGATCGTGGGTTTTGCAAAAACGGCACGCTATGTTGTGATCGCCGCGATGGCTGCCAGCTGGATATAAAGGTAAATCATCGCTGGGCATTCGGGTTTTGACAGAAGGACAGGCAACACCATATCCTAGCTACACTGTTTATCGAGAGAGGTGTTGTGCCTGCTATGCGTGCTGTTATTTTACTTATTGCAGTTTGTCTGGTTCACATCACCACGCCAACGATGGCGCATGAATGTGTTCTTAGCGGCACAAGTGCCAGCGAGATCACCATCTATAACAGTTGCAAGAATGATCTCATCATGGGTCAGTCGGGACATGCCCCGCAAAAGGATGAGGCAGAAAATCAGGACAACACGGCCCTCACCGCCCGGGTAAAGGCGCTCGAGGCGGAAAATCAGGGATTGAGAGCACGGCTGGAAACGGCGCGGCGTCAACTTCTGGATCTGGCAAAAGATCTATGAATGATGACACTGAAATGAGTGATGATGAGAGAAGGCTGGCGCGCCTGAAGGCCGAGCAAAAAGCAAGGACACAGCGTGAAAAGCAATTGCACACCCTGATTGAATCGAGCCAATCAAGCCTTGAAGACAGGATTGCCGCCTTTAAAACCGTTGCGCAAACTGATCAGGCTCGCTTTGCCTCGGCCATATCAAAGATGTTGAAAAAGCCGGAATAGCCCTGTCTATACCGCCCCGTTGACAAGACGTCCCGCCACAAAGGTGGCATGGATCGACTCACGCGTTGCCAACATCACAATCTTTTGCAGCAACGCATCACCCACCGCATCCTCATCGCCTTGATATTCCGCGGGTAGCTGAACAAGAATGGCGTCAAACTGGTTGCCCGGGGTGAAGCAACCCACTGGCAGATCGAGTGCTTCACCACCACCACGCGTTGCCAGCCAGAACGCCGTGCGGAAATCAATGCGGCTATGTGGCGTGCCCCTCTCACCAGCTTGGGCTTTTGCGTCAACGCCGTCTTCCATCATCCGTGAGGCGGCAATCGACATGCGCACCGAATCCAACAAGGATGCCGATGGCCCGCCAGAAATATCGGTGCCAAGTCCGACATGAAGTCCCTTTTCCAGCGCTCGTCTCAACGGGAACACCGCATTTGAAAAATAGACATTGGACAACGGGCAATGCGCTACGCCGGCGCCTCTCTTGCGAATCAAATCCATATCATCATCGGTGATAAAATTTGAATGCGCCAGAATGGTGTGACGTCCCAGAAGGCCAAACTCGGCAAGGGCTTCGGTATCCGTCTTGCCACAACGCGCCAGAACGTGACCGTGTTCCCAGTCGCTTTCCGAGCAATGTGTCTGCACATGTGCGCCGGTGCGATTCGCCATATCGCCAAGCCCCTGAAGCGCTTTGTCCGAACAGCTGGGGATAAAGCGTGGCGTAATCACCGGCTTCACCAGCCCGGTATGATTTCCCACCAGTCCGGGAACAGCGGCAATAAACTCTTCGGTCAAGGCCACCGACTCTTCGGCCGAGGCATCACGATAAAAATCCGGGCATTCATCGGCAAGGTCCATGGCAACGCGCCCTACAAGCGCGCGCTGGCCCATTTCAAGGCAGATTTCGGCAAGGCGCAGACTGGCCGGGTTGTGTATCGTTGCGAAATACATCGCTGTGGTGGTGCCGTTGGCCAGCAATGTTCGCACAAGCGTGCGATAGACACCATCGGCATAATCAAGGTCCTTGTAACGTGCCTCCAGCGGGAAGGTGTGGGTTTGCAGCCAGACTTCCAGCGGCACATCCAGCGCCTGTCCGAGCTGGGGGAATTGTGGGGCATGAATATGCAAATCAACAAAGCCCGGCAAAAGGAAACCCTGATCACGGAGATCAGTTGCCGGTTCGTTTTGTAACTCTTGCCACCTGTTGTCCTGTGATGTCACCACCGAAGCGATGGCACCATCTTCAATCAACAAAAACGCATCATCGACGCGTTCAAGCTGGCCTTTTGCCGGTGAATGAAAAAAATTGGCACGATAGATGTCAACCATGATCAGGTTTCTCCGATAATCGATCCGAACAGTGTGGCGTTTGTGACGCTGTGCGGCAAGCCATCAAAGTGGCGAAACCATAAAAGTAGCATCGCAAAGCGGCATGAGCGGAACCGGATGGTGCTGATGATAGGCTATTGAACGAAACAGACCTTTAATGGTAACACAGGCTGGAAAAGGCGTTGAAAACAGCTGTTTGATAGCGTGCTCCCGAATGATTGACCGGATCACATGAAAAAAACTGATTACAGACAAGCAACCAAGCTGGTGCGTGGCGGTTTGAACCGATCCGCCAATCGGGAAACCGCAGAGGCGCTCTACATGTCGTCGGGCTTTGTCTATGATTCGGCAGAGCAGGCCGCCGCCGCCTTTGCTGAGGAAACGGATAATTTTGTCTATTCGCGTTATGGCAACCCCACCGTCGAGATGTTCGAAACTCGTCTGGCGATGCTGGAAGGCGCTGCGGCATGCAAAGCCACCGGCACCGGTATGGCAGCCGTTTTTGCGGCGATGGCCTGCCAGCTTCAGGCGGGAGACAGGGTTGTCGCAAGTCAGGCGCTGTTTGGTGCGTGCCATGCTATTCTGACGAAAATTCTGCCAAAATGGGGCATTGAGACCGTGCTTGTTGATGGCCGTGATCTCACCGCCTGGCAAGACGCCTTGAAGCAACCTGCAAAGCTGGTGTTTTTTGAGAGCCCGTCCAACCCGTTGCTCGACATTGTCGACATCGCCGCGGTGGCCGAGCTGGCGCATGAAGCCGGCGCCCTCGTTATTGTCGATAACGTTTTTGCCACGCCTTTGTACCAGCGGCCTCTGGCGCTTGGTGCGGATATCGTGATTTATTCGACGACCAAGCATATTGATGGTCAGGGCCGCCTGCTTGGTGGTGCCGTACTCGGCAGCGAGGATTTTATCCACGAGACATTCATGCCATTCTACCGCCAAACCGGTGCAGCCATAAGCGCCTTTAACGCGTGGGTGATGCTGAAGTCACTGGAGACGCTTGAGTTACGTTTGGAGAGACATTGCGCAAACGCCGCGGCGATTGCCGAGCGGTTACAGAAGCATCCTCGCATTGCCAACCTGCGCTATCCGGGGCTTTCATCGCACCCTCAGCATGAGCTGGCACGTCAGCAAATGACAGGCTTTGGCAATATCGTGTCTTTGCGGATTGATGGTGGCAAGGCCGAGGCGTTTGACGTCCTCAACAAGCTTCAGCTTATCGACATTTCAAACAATCTGGGTGACAGCAAGACTTTGGCCTGCCACCCCTACTCCACAACGCATTCCAGCCTATCCGAAAGCGAACTGGCGGCACTGGGGATCAGCCCGTCAGACATCCGGATATCAGTCGGGCTTGAGGCGGTGGAAGATCTGATCACCGATATCGAGACAGCGCTCGGCTAGTGGTACCGGCCTGACATATGCAATCACATTACCCTATTCGGTGATGTCCTTCATCGCGGCCAAGAACTGGGCGACTTCGTGCAGACTATTGTAATGGCACATCGACACCCGCACACAACCATCAAGACCAAGTGGATCGAGGATATTTCCTGAATAATGATCAGCCTTGCGAAGATGCGTGCGAATGCCCTCTTCATTCAGACGGGCAACCACATCTACCGATGCCATGCCATCAACCCACAATGAGACAAGCCCTTCGCGTGCCGGATTGTCTGCCCCGCCAATGATATTGACACCTTTCATGGCGGCAAGGCCGGGAAGATTGCCGGTACCATGGATCATCGCGTCGGTCAGGTCCTTTTCATGCGCGTGAATGGCTGCACCTGCCGCTTCAAACCTCTGGCGACGATCGGTTGAATCGGTGTGCTGTGTGCCAAGCCATTCAAGATAATCTGCAACATCTGACAGCGTGGCATAGGCCCCGGTATCCCGTGTTCCCATCTCCCAGTTATCTTCCGGCCCACCAACAAGCATATTATGCGGCAATGCGGTCAACCGGTCGGATATCCAGGCCAGTCCATAGCCGTGGCGTGAAAACATCTTATAAGGCGAGATCACATAGCCATCGACATCATAGCTGTTGATATCAATCAGGCCATGCGCGGCATGTTGAATGCCATCGACAATGATCACGCACTCCGGCGACACCTTGCGGATCGCCGCCGAAATGGCGGCAACATCCATCCCCATGCCGGTCACTGGCGATGTGTGCAGGATCGTTGCAACGCGCGTATCAGCTGTCACTTGTTCGGCATAGTCAGCGGCGGTGACAAGACCACGCGCATCATCATGTGTAATCAATTTGTGTGTTTTGTTGCCAATTGCGGCCCAACGGTGACACGCGCTTCTGGTTGCCGGATGTTCCACAGTAGATCCAATGACAATGCCGTTGGCTTCGGTGCCAAGGCAGGCATTCATGATCAGGCGAAACAATAATTCGGTGCCACTTTCACCAACAAAAAACTGGCCATCAGGCGCGTTCATGAAAACCCGCATGTCGTCCTTGGCTTTATTGATCACCCGAACAAGCTCGTGCGAGCCGGGGTTGTCACGGCCCTGATTATCCGGGATGGCCGCATATTGCTGTGATGTCTCGACGACCGAGTTCAGCGTCAGCGCGCCGCCAGCATTTTCAAAAAACACCCGTTGCCCTTGCACCGGACAATGATCAATTTGCGCAAAACGGCCACGCACCTGAGTCATCAATTCATCATTCATGGACTTCATCTCTCACAATTCAGGGCCCAAACAAACCCATGCCGATTTACGCAGTGGCATCTGCCACAGAACCAAGCAACACATACCCAATAACGACCACAACAACAATTCCAAAAAAGGGTGAAAAGCCAGTCAGGGAAAGGCCAGCCGCCTCAGCCGCCAAACAGCTTGCCCGGATTAAGAATGTTGTCAGGGTCAAACGCCTTTTTGACCGCGATCATGTAATCAACCGCCGGACCCATTTCCTGATGTAGATATTTCATCTTGCCCTGACCAATTCCATGCTCACCGGTACAGGTTCCCCCCATCGCGATCGCCCGCGCCGACAGCCTCTCGGAAAAGGCTTTGATTTTTTCCCAGCCTTCGACATCGTCCGGCATCGCCATCGGCAGAGTATGGAAATTGCCATCGCCGACATGCCCGACAATCGGGGATATGAGACCAGTTTCCTCGATATCTTTGCGCGTTTCCTCGACACATTCGGCAAGCCGTGAAATTGGCACACAAACATCGGTGGAAATACCCTCGCCACCCGGCATCAAGGCCATCGCCGCCCAGAACGCATCATGCCGGGCCTTCCAAAGGCGGTTGCGCTCTTCGGGGTCTGTGGTCCAGACAAACTGGCTTGAGGTGAACTCTGCGGCAATCGCGGCAAATTGTTCCGACTGTTCCCTGACGCCGTTCTCGGTGCCATGAAACTCAAGCAACAAGAGCGGCTCTTCGGGAAGATCAAGCTTTGAATAGCTGTTACAGGCGCGCACCTGCACCGGATCAAGCAATTCCATGCGCGCCACCGGAATGCCGTATTGGATCGTCATAATCACCGCATTGCACGCCGCCTCAATCGACGGGAATGAGCAAATGCCACCGGCTATACTCTCTGGAATACCCTGCAATTTTACGGTCAGTTCGGTGATGATCCCAAGTGTGCCCTCAGACCCGATCAGAAGCCGTGTCAAATCATAGCCCGCCGCCGATTTCTTTGCCCGGCCACCAGTGCGGATAATACTGCCGTCAGCCATCACCGCTTCAAGGCCAAGCACATTGTCTTTCATCGTGCCATAGCGCACCGCGTTTGTGCCAGACGCCCGCGTCGCCGCCATTCCGCCAAGGCTGGCATTCGCCCCGGGGTCAATCGGAAAGAACAGCCCCTTGTCACGCAGATATGTGTTCAAAACCTCACGCGTAACACCCGGTTGCACCACAGCGTCAAGATCTTCCTCATGTACCGCCAGAACCTTGTTCATCGCATTGAGATCAATCGACACGCCACCATTAGGCGCATTGACATGACCCTCGAGCGACGAGCCCACGCCAAACGGTATGATCGGGCAATGGTGATCCCGGCATATCTGCATTACCGCGGCCACTTCTTCGGTCGACTCAACAAACACCACCGCATCTGGCAGCTGGCTGGCAACCTGAGTTGTTGTGTGGCTGTGGTGCTGGCGCACGGACCGGGCCGTTGACAATCGACTGCCAAAACGCTGTTTGAGGATATCAACTGCGGTCTGTATTGATGATGACGTCATGCTCCGGACCCATTGCTGTTCACCACGACATTCTTGCACTGGCAAAGCACATCAGCACAACAGATTTATGCTCTATTCGACATTGCCGCCAGCCTGTTTCCAGGCAGCAATACCGCCGGTGAGATTGAGTACGGGCGACAGCCCCATCTCTGTTGCGACTTTTGCCGCAAGCGCCGAGCGTCCACCACTGGCACAATAGAAAATATACGTCTTGTCCTGATTGAAGGCGGGATTATGAGTTGGACTCTCAGGATCAATGTGGAATTCCATCACACCGCGCGATGACGCAATCGCGCCCGGGATCATTCCTTGCGCCTGCTCCTTACCGTCACGAAGGTCAACAAACACATGATCAGCGCTGTTCAGAAGTGACATCGCCTCGGCAACATCTATCGCCGGAACCGCCGCCATTGCCTCCTTCACAATCGATTTTGCACTTTTGATAATATTTTGTGGCATGACGCTGGACCTCCTTACCAATAACGCGTCTGTCTTTATAGCCAAATGAGGCTTAACTTACCATAAGGAGTAGCGGGATTTTGACTTCTGATGCCGGGCACAAGCCCTTCGATTGACAAGACCAGTGGTTTGCGGAGCCGACATGACCGGCAAATTCCGTTTGCCTTGCCGCCACACTGGATTAAAGTTTTCTTGTTTGGCAGGTATGACTGCCATCGCACTGTCTTGAAGGGAATGGTTCCATGGATATTGCGGCTTTGGTATCCGACTACAATC
>Ga0181590_10004335_pt1 | contig 11821 bp, 4 predicted proteins | sample 071ome_34_FD_132446 | JGI IMG/M metagenome (GOLD analysis project Ga0181590, IMG submission 132446) | Coastal salt marsh microbial communities from the Groves Creek Marsh, Skidaway Island, Georgia - 071411BT metaG (megahit assembly) | ecosystem: Environmental > Aquatic > Marine > Intertidal zone... | reverse complement strand
TAGATACCGGTGTTGTATATGTTTATGAAAACCTAAATGGCTCTTATATATACAGCGAGAAGTTTAGATTTGATAACACTACAGCAGAATTTGGACGCAATTTACTTGCAAAAAATAATCACGTTTATGTAGGCATTCCATTTTATAGTTTAGAAACTGAAAAAGGTATTCTAGTAGATTACAGAAAACCAAAAGGAAAAAAAGCATGGAATACTTACAAACAAATTGTTCCTCCAGTAGATTTAGAATTGATAGAAGGAGTGTATCTATATAATACAAAGGAAAATAGGATTATTTCTTATGTTGATTATATAGATCCAATTCAAGGAAAAATAGCAGGAGTTGCAGAAGCAAACATAACATACAAAACTGATAAAGATCCTGCATATTATAATGTTGGCAGCACTACTGAACGAGAGTTTGATTTAGACCAAACATGGTTTGACGAATACGTAGGACAAGTTTGGTGGGATATAAGCACTGCAAGATTTGATTATCCATATCAAGGAACAATTCTTGAACAAAAGAACACATGGTCAAAATTAACTGAAGGAGCATCTATAGATGTTTATGAATGGATAGAAACTGATTACTTACCAAGTCAATATTCAAAACTTGCAGACACAGACGAAGGAATTAAGATTGGTATTAGCGGTCAACCTCTCTACGGAGACAGTAAATTTAGCTCTAAATTAATTTATGACGAAGTAGCAAGGGTTTTCTCTACTAAGTATTACTTTTGGGTAAGAAATAAAAGAACTATACCTCCAATTAAAAATAGAACAGTAAGTATTTTTGACATCGAGTCTTTAATACGAACACCTAGAGAAACTGGATATAGATATATTAGTTTCACTGGTCAAAACAGAATAATTTTAAACAATTTTGATAATTTAATATTGAGTAATGATGTTGTTCTTAATATCAAATATAAATCCAATCCTACGAAAGATTCAAATGAACATATTGAGTTCAAATTATTATCAGAAGGAGATAGTAACTCTAAATTAGATAAAGATATTGAGCGTAAATGGTTTGATAGCTTAATAGGATTTGATACAAATAATAGGCCTGTTCCTGATATTAATTTACCAAGAAAACAAAAGTATGGTATATTAAACCAGCCTAGACAATCTATGTTTGTGAATAGAATAGAAGCACTAAAGCAAACAATAGAAAGAATAAATTTGAAGTTTGAAGAGCTACTAATAGTTGATGATTACGATATTTCTAATTTACTAATGACTGATAAAGCTCCTAGTATAGTATCAAGAGAATATGATATAACTGTAGATACTTTTGAAGAATTAGAGTTTGTAAGCACTAACAATGTTACACAAGCACAATTACAGCCAATTATTTCAAATGGAAAAATAATAAGAGTCGATATAACCTCACCTGGTAGAGGATATAAAGTTCCACCTTCTTTAGAATTACGTGGCAAAGGAACAGGTGCGCAAATAGAACTTACAATTAATAGTTTAGGCAATGTTACGGCTGCTAAAATTGTTTCTCAAGGATCTGGTTATGGTCCCGATACAAGTATCACTGTACGTAGGTTTAGTGTACTTGTACAATCAGATTCTACTGCAAATAATATATGGAGTGTATACGGATACAATGAAATACAAAAAAATTGGTTCCGTCGTCTAAGTCAAGGATTTGATGTGACAAAATATTGGGAGTACAAAGATTGGTATGCACCAGGATATAATCAATTTACAAATGTAAATTACGAAATTGATGCTTCCTATCAATTACAAACAATCAATCCAGAATTTAATAGTGTAGTTAAAATTAAAAATATTGGCGGATCAGGATGGTTGCTATTAAAAAGAATTGGTTCTAGTAATAGTGAAGATTATTCTATAGATTATGAAACAATAGGACGAGAAAAAGGAACTATAGAATTTTTGTCTAATTTGTATGATAATGTAACTACAACAGTTGGATACGATAACAGAAGTTTCGACAGTGTGCTATTTGACAACAATCCTGCTAGAGAATTAAGAATAATATTTGAAACATTAAGAGATAACATATTTGTAAATAATCTTGCTTATGAATATACAAATCTATTCTTCTGCGGTTTGCGTTATGCAGTAGCTGAACAATCTACAATAGACTGGGCATTTAAGACTAGTTTTATTAAAATAAATCATAATGTAGGAGATTTAGACCAGCCTGCAACATTTAGGAATGATAATTTATTGTATTTTAGAGATTATGTAGAAGAAGTAAAACCTTATAGCAGTAAAATACGGGAGTTTGTTACAAAACATAATAGAATAGAACCTACAAATACGGCAGTTACAGACTTTGACGCCGGACCATTTTATAACAACGTCACTGACCAAATAGAAACACTTAAATCTACAGTAAGTCAAAATACACTTATAAAAGTTGACAATGTTCTAGATGAATATCCTCGCAAATTCTTCTTAGATAATATTGGCGCTCAAATATCTGAAATAAAAATAAAAAATGCTGGATCTGGCTATATATTCCCACCCAAAGTTATTATTGAAGATAATAATTCTGGAGCAGAAGCAGAAGCGTTTATTGGATATGGTAAAGTTACAAAAATTATGGTCCGTAATCCAGGCGGCATGTTTATAAATCCTCCTAAGATTAGACTAGAAGGAGCACAAACTGATGATGGTGAAACTGCAACTGCATTTGCAATCTTAGGAAAAAGTTTAGTTAGAACACCTAGTATAAGGGTAAAGTTTGATAGAGTTTCTGGAGATTACTTTGTTGAAGATTTGTTCCTAAGCGAAACCTTCACAAGTTCGGGTATTGATGTTAATTTTGATCTTAAATGGCCGTTAGATTTAAATAAAAATAAAATCAAAGTATTTGTAAATAATCAAGAAATGTTGCGAAGCACTTATACTGCTAGTAACATTGAAAAAGTAAAAGATTATACTTACCAGCAAGGCAGAATTACATTTGTCACACCGCCTGTATCAACTGCTGTAGTCAGGATAGAATATTATAAACCATTAAGTTTATTAGATGCTGCAGATAGAATAAAATTTGCATACAATCCTGCAGACAATATGTTCGGTAAAGACCTAAATCAATTGATGACAGGCATAGATTATGGCGGCGTTGAAGTTAAGAGTTTTGATTTCGGCGGACCTAGCGGCTGGGATAGTCAGCCGTGGTACACAGATGCGTGGGACATATATGAAAATACTTTTGAGGATGAAATTTTTGTATCTGATGGCTCTACAATTGCTGTAGAACTCAGAAACCCTCTTGAAAAAGATATAGTTTATAATTTATATAAAAACGGTGTAAGAATAGACGATCCTAATTTTGATGAAGGTACATATACAAATTCTTATGCAATAGTTAATAGCATTACAGGTGATGGCACAACTAAAATTATCGAAACACAAAATTTAGGAATAACTCTAAATGACGGAGACATTTTAATTGTAAGAAAAATTACAAGTGACGGTAGTGTCGTTCCTGATCTAGACAGTTATGATAGTGCTTTACAAGGTGGAGATTTAGCATATACTACAGCAGCAGGTATAAATGCAGAAGAAATAATTACAGACGGTGATTTGTTTGTTTCTACTTCTAGAGCAAAAACAGAAGAATTAGTGCCAGGATCTGTATTTGACACATTAGATTTAAAAGTTTATACAAGAAAATCTGGTAATCAAGGATTAATAATTTGTAAAAACTTTAGAATACCACCAAATACCGAAACCTTTACTTACAATTTTGATATACTACCAGGAACCATAGATAGTATACTTGTAAAATATGATGGCAGATTATTAGATAAATCAGAATTCAATGTAAACTGGACAGCAAAACAGTTGACGTTGGATGTTGAACCTCAAAAAACTCTATCTATTGTACTGCAAGAAGAAACAACTTCTACCAATATAATAGACAGTGGCGAATTACTGATAACACAGCAAGAGCAATATGATTTTGTTATAGATTACGAATACAATGACAACATTGCTCTAAGTGTTACTCTAAATGGTGATGTACAAGAAATAAATCTATTTAATTATTCAACAGTTGTTGAAGACGACAATAGAATAGCATTTAGACTTACTGAGCCAGCAACACTTGGCCAAACATTAAATTACACAATATTATCAGATAACCAAACTGTTAATTACAGTCAAATTGTTACTGACGAATTTGTAGCAACAAGCGGTCAACAAACATTTACATTAGGACAAGCGCCGTTTTATGCACTTCCTACAGAACATAATACTATTGTTAGAGTTGATCAAAAAGTTCTTAACAGCGGGTATAGTAAGAAATTTGTTATACCTGAAAACAACCAAAGAGAATATCAGTTAGAATTATTCCAACAGCCAGCAGGATCGTTAGATGCGCAAACTATGTTAGTCTTCTTAAACGGAGAACAAATTTTTACACCAACAGAATGGCGTTTAGATATTTCTAATAGTTCTATCATATTAGGAGACGAGTATGGACAACCAGGGGACACGATTGAAATTTACAATATAGCAGAGAGTGAATACACTATTAGTGGAAACCAAATTACACTTAAAGATATTCCTAGCAATAATGCAACCATTTATGTTACACAATTTAGTAACCACAATTTAAAAGAAATAGAAAAAATACAATATGATGTGGTAAAAAGAGAAACACTTATTACCGATACCGAATTAAGCACGTATCTTAGACTAACTGCAGGCGAAATACAATTAAGAGCTCCTGCTATTGATGCACAATATGTTTGGGTTAACAAAAATGGAGAGTTATTAACACCTAGTGTGGATTATTTTATTACTGATGACAGAATGAGATTAAGACTAGTAAATATTCCTAACGAAAATGATACGATAGAAATAATTCATTTTACAGCAGATCTTACAGTAGAAGGATTCGCATATAGACAGTTTAAAGATGTTCTTAACAGAACACACTACAAGAGATTAGATGCACATTCTACAGTATTAGCCCAAGATTTGGCATATAACGACCTTAGAATAGAAGTGCAAAACGGAGAAGATTTACCAACACCTGATAAAGGAAAAAATCTTCCAGGAATTATTTTTATTAATGGCGAAAGAATAGAATATTTTGTCAAAGAACAAAATACATTGCGCCAGATAAGAAGAGGTACACTAGGTACAGGTGTGCCAGAAGTTCATGTTGCTGGCCAAAAAGTGTTTAATCAAAATAAAGATAAAACTGTGCCTTACAAAGATCAAAATTTAGTTGCAAATTTAACTGCGGATGGAGTAAGCACTACGTTTACGATAGGGTACAATATAGATAGTATTAATGAAATTGAAGTATTTGCTGCTGGCAAACGTTTAAGGAAAAATGAAATAGCTGTATTTGATCAAACAAAAGCTTTAACTAGTCCTGAAGGAGACATAATTTTACCAGCAGAATTTAGTGTTGATACAGTTAATAACACAATAACGTTGTTGAATGTTCCACAAGAAAATTCAAGAATTACAGTAATAAAAAGACAAGGACAAGTATGGACTAAAGACAATGAAATGCTAGGAAATTCACAAAATTCAATAGCAAGATTCTTACGTGCTGGTACATATGAACAACCTTAATAAATACAGTATAGGATAATTTGGATAGTATAATGCAAGAAAATAATGGAATATTAGTACAAGGTCATATTAAAATATTTGACCCAACTTCCCAAGAAGTTTATGTGAATAAAAGGAATGCAATCCATTATGAAAACATGAGTATTGCATTAGCTGAAAGCCTTGCAAATGCAGGTGAAGGATTTATATACGAGATGAGTTTTGGTAATGGCGGAACAAACATTGATCCTACAGGCATAATTACTTACCTTACTCCTAATTCTACAGGAACAAATGCAGCACTTTACAATCAAACTTATACTAAAGTTGTAGATGATTCTAGTGTAAACAATACAGATCCTACAAGAAATAAAATTGAAACAAGACATTTAAGCGGTACAAACTATACTGATATTCTTGTAAGCTGTTTATTAGACTACGGAGAACCAGACGGACAACAAGCTTTCGATACAGCAAGCAACACAAATGATGTTTATGTATTTGATGAATTAGGTTTGAAAAGTTATAGTCCTGATGGCACTGGCAGACTGATTACTCATGTTATTTTCCATCCTGTGCAAAAGTCACTTAACCGCTTGATACAAATTGATTACACAGTTAGAGTACAGAGTTTGACAGGATAAAAATATGGCATACCAAATTAGTTATACAGATGTTGTAAACAAAGGAACAATTATAGTAGAAGATGCTACTCTAAATGATGAGACTAGCTTAACTATACCTGGACGTAATGTTACTTCATATGGACAAGCTATTGCAGAAAACTTTTTACACCTATTAGAAAATTTTGCAAATAGTAGTGCTCCGGAGCGTCCAGTAGAAGGACAGCTTTGGTATGATAGTTCTGAAAGTGTAAATCAACTGAAAGTTTATGACGGTACAACCTGGACAGCCAGTGGAGGACTTAAAAAATCTCCTTCACAACCAGAAGTATCTAACAGTATAGCAGGCGATTTGTGGGTAAACACAGAAAGTCAGCAATTATATTTGTTCACAGGTACAGGATGGGTTTTAGTTGGTCCAGAATTTAGTGATGGACTTTTAACAGGAACTCAATCTGAAAACATTATAGGATCAAATGATAGTGTTTATTCAGTATTGACTGTAAAAATTAAAGATAAACCTGCAATAATTATATCAGACAGCGATTTTGTTCCTAAAACAGTAATTCCGGGTTTTAGACAAGGTATAAAGGCAGGTATGAATATTACAAATCAGCCTTTAGTTAATGACACTTTAAAATATAATGGCATAGCTGAAAAAGCAGAGGCACTTATTGTGGGTGAAGAAGTTGTGCCTGCAATAAATTTCCTTAGAGGAAATGCCCAAAGCCAAACAAGTTTTCCTTTGATAGTAAAAAATGATGAAGGTTTATCAGTAGGTTCGGGAAATCAATTAAAGATTGCTGTAGAAAATGAAGCAGTAATTTTGCAACAAAACATTGTAGGGTCTAATATTGACTTTAGATTAAAAACATCTACTGGATTACCTACGGTGATGCGACTAGATTCTGAGGGCTTTGTTGGAATTAATACCACTGCCCCTGAAACAGAATTAGATGTAAAAGGCGACATTACAATAGCACCTAGAGAAGGTAAGCCTGAATCCGGTATACTGAACGTAACTAGTGCTAATAATAGCACAAGCATAAACAGCGGTTCTATAATAACCAGCGGCGGCGCCGGCATTGCTTTAGATTTATATGTTGGCGGCAATGTAGACATAGGAGGAATATTACAAACAGGAAATATTGCTCCTGATTCATCTGGCACAAGAAATGTAGGAACAACAAATAATAAGTATGATCAAATTTTTGCCAATACTTTTATAGGTAATGTACAAGGTAATGTGAGTGGTACAGTCACTGGTCGGGCAGGTTCTGCAGATAGACTATCAAGTGCAACTACATTTTCTGTATCAGGCGATGTAGAAAATAATAGTTTTGAATTTGATGGTCAAACAGGCGGCACTAGTAAAACTTTCAATATACAGGTTGCCAACAGTTTTATTGCTAACAAAGATCTAACATTTGATGCGTCAAATGCAGATGAATTATTATTAAATGTAAAAACCGGGTCAACTGGCGTATATAGGATATCAAAAAGAAACTTTCTTAAAACTATTCCTTTAGTTCCACCAGGATCAATTATGCCATATGGGGGTATAAACGCTCCTGAAGGATGGTTGTTTTGTGATGGCAGCGAGGTTCTAAAATCAGATTATACAACATTGTTTAACGCAATTGGATTTAATTTTAAAGATTCGTCGTTATTATCAGATGAAGGAGTAAACAGTTTTGCGCTTCCGGATTTACGCGGAAGATTTGCATTAGGTTTAGACAATATGGGCGGACAGCCTGCTAATAGGGTAACTGATATTGCAGCGGATGCAATAGGCGGAAATGCTGGCAGTGAATCACGCACAATCAACACAGATAATTTACCCGAACATGAACATGATATGGAAGCGCCATCGGGAACGCAATATTATGGATTGCGTGTAGGCGCCGGCGAACCAGTTGATGAAGAAGCAATTACATTTACAATAGATCCAGGTACGGGAGGCACTCAAGCATTTCCTGCTAGCGGCGGCGTAAAAACTACAGGAGATCTCAATCAACCAATAGAAACTATGAATCCATTTTTATCTGTAAACTACATAATTTATACTGGAGAATAAAGTGAGTTATCAACTAAACAAAACAGACGGAACATTACTTACTGAATTAATTGATGGACAAATTGACAATTCGTCTACTAATCTTGTTTTAGTTGGTAGAAATTATTCCGGATATGGAGAATTTTTTAATGAAAATTTTATTAAATTATTAGAAAATTTTGCTAACACTTCTGCTCCTAGCAATCCTTTAGTAGGTCAACTATGGTATGACAGGTCGGATGAAAGATTAAAAATTTATGACGGCACTACATGGAAAGCAAGCGGCGGTCCGTATGTGCAAAATACTAGACCGCAAATGGTTGCAGGCGATTTGTGGATAGATAACTTAAAAAATCAACTTTATGCATTCGACGGCAATGATTTAATTTTAGTTGGACCACAATATACAGAATCACAAGGTGTAAGTGGATTTAAAATCGAAAGCATACTCGATACTCAATCTAGATCAAGAACACTAGCAAATTTATATATTGCTGGCGAACTAGTTGCTGTGCTAAGTAGTTTAACATTTACGCCCGTTTATAGTCAGAGGATTTTAGGTTTAGTAACAGAAGACAATCCAAATGGTATAATAAATGAAGGCATAAATGTAATTGATAGTGCTAATTTTAGATTTTATGGAACTGCTAGTGGTGCTAATGCTCTTATTACAGGTGCAGGAGTTACTAGAACAGCCGACCAGTTTTTACCTTCAGATGCTAATGGAGTAACTGTTGGTACATTAACAATTCAAAACTCAGGTGGTTTAACAGTTGGTTTATCACAAAATCATGTTCAAAAAGTTGTTGGACCGAGATTTTATTTTGAAAATCAGTTATTAGATAATGATATTAGTTTGCGTGTTAGAACCACACCATCCGGCGCAGTTATTGTTGATGCGTTGTATATAGATGCATCAACAGAACGAGTAGGCATTTTTACAAATACACCACAGTACACTCTAGATGTAAACGGTGATCTTAGAATAACTGGAGATTTAGTTGTTGAAGGCGATACAACTACCGTTGAAACAACAACACTTCTAGTTGAGGATAAAAATATTGATCTTGCACATGTGAAAGGCGGTTCATATGGCGATGATACAGCAGTTGACGGCGCAGGATTAACAGTATTAGCTAGTACTACAAACAAAACATTTACGTGGGTTAATGCAAATAATGCATGGACATCTAATTCAAATCTAAATTTAACTTCTACCGGTTCAACTTATAAAATTGGCGGTATAGACAAAATTACCAATACAACTATTGATCCTAGTATCGATACTGCACTTGGTCTAACTAGGATAGGCACACTGATTTCTCTAGAAGTTGATGGCACAATTACAGTTAATAATACTTTACAAAGTGCAACTACACTTAATTTTATAGCAAATGATGTAGATATCGATGGCAGAGGAATTTTAATTACCGGTGCTGGCGATATTCATGTTACAGATAGTCAAAAAATCACAGGGTTGGCTGATCCTACACAAAACCAAGATGCAGCTACAAAGTTTTATGTAGACAATCAAATTGCTACTGAACCGATTGTGTTTTCTATGGATATTACAGGGTTGGGTACAGGCGCAACACTATATTCTAATTTAATTGCATACTTAGATGATTTATATCCTGCCGCAGTAGAAAATGCGGGTAAATCAGCTAAAATACACGCAACATCTTATTCTGGTGCTACTGTTAGCGGTATCAACGTATCGGTTGCGGACAACAATACAGGAGTTTTACAAAAATCATTTATAGAAGTTGATCTAGCAGGCGGCGGCACAGGAGCAGTTGTACAAGATATTGTAGCAAATACTACTGCATCTGGTAGTGCTACACTTTCGCCATCTAGACAACTTATTACTTTTTCTTCAGATGGTGCTGCATGGAATTTTGTTAGTGACACTGCATATCCATAATTGAATAAATAAGTATATTACTTAGGGGCTTGACAAAAATGGCGTATCAAATTGATAGATATAATAATACACTGTTAACAACAGTAGAAGACGGTACAGTAGATCAAACAACAGATCTTAAATTTATCGGAAAAAACTATGCCGGTTACGGTGAAATACAAAACGAAAACTTCCTGTTTTTGTTAGAAAATTTTAGCGGTGCAAATCAACCATCTAGGCCTATAAGCGGCCAGGTTTGGTTTGATAGCGGTAATAGTAAATTAAAATTTTACGACGGCACACAGTGGAGAACTACAGGCGGCGCTGAAGTTGGCGCGGACGAACCTGCAGGACTTACAGACGGTGATTTTTGGTGGGATAATACCAACGACCAATTATATGTTTACAATGGCACTGCTTTTGTTTTAATAGGCCCACAAAACGCAGGCGAAGGTGTTACACAAATGCAAAGTCGTGAAGTGTTAGATAACGGCGGAGCGACTAGAAGCATAATTGCAGCAACAGTAAACGATAACGTTGTTTCTATAATTAGCTTTGACTATTTTGTGTTAAATGCAAGCGAAACATCTTTAATTGATGCAGGATATAGTACCATTTATAAAGGTATCACTGTGCCAAATTATTCGGTAGTTTCTTATACTCCATTTACAACTGGACGCCACAGTTTTGGAGGAACTGCCCTTGATTCTGACAGGTTGCAAGGATTAGCTGCAAATCAGTTTGTACAAACTTCTAATCCAACATTTACAACTTTGGTATCATTTCCAGATGCAGGTATACGTGTAGGTGATAGCCAAGATTTAAAGATACTTGTAGAAAATGGAACCGAAGCTGTCATTTCAAATATCACAGGCTTGAATAGTAAGATTAAATTTAAAGCAACAGATAGCGGCGGCGTAGAAACACACATTGCTACACTTACTAGCTCAGGTTTGAATCCTTCTACTAACAATACCTACGATCTAGGTAGTGCATCTTTAACTTGGAATGATATATATGCAAGTAGTTTTGTTGGAGTTGCAACGAAAGCTGCTTCCTTAAATGATGGATCCGGCAATTATAGAACAGCATCTGTAGGAACATCTAACAATACAGTGGCGGTTCGTGATGCAACAGGTAACTTGTCAGCAAATTTATTCCAAGGTACTGCTACTCAAGCAAGGTATGCTGATTTAGCAGAAAAATATACAACTGGCGAAGAGTTAAAAGCAGGAACTGTAGTTTGTGTATGCGACCATACAGACCATGAAGTTGAAGCAGTGTCTAAAGGTTGTACAGCTATCGGAGTTGTATCTACTGACCCTGCATTTATGATGAATAGTGAAGCTGCCGGACAATACATTGGTTTAAAAGGACGATTGCCTGTAAGAGTAATTGGACCAGTTGCAAAAGGCGATGCTGTATATGTTGACGACAATGGTTGTGCAAGTACAGCAATTAATGGAGGTTCAGTTGGTGGCATTGCATTAGAGAACAACTTTGACGAGGGTGAAAGGCTAGTAGAATGCGTTCTAAAGGTATGAGGGAGCGTCATGGCAGAAGTTACCGCAGCAAGAATTAATAACCTACAATCAAGGATTGAACTAATTTTAGGTAATGGCTCCGGTACAACCGGGTATGGACAGCTTATACAAAGTTCTCAAGTGTTACC
>Ga0181590_10004332_pt1 | contig 11825 bp, 3 predicted proteins | sample 071ome_34_FD_132446 | JGI IMG/M metagenome (GOLD analysis project Ga0181590, IMG submission 132446) | Coastal salt marsh microbial communities from the Groves Creek Marsh, Skidaway Island, Georgia - 071411BT metaG (megahit assembly) | ecosystem: Environmental > Aquatic > Marine > Intertidal zone... | reverse complement strand
CTTGCATTGGAATGGTATTTGTTCTGTCTGTTGTATCGCTATGTAAGTTTGTAATGTAAGCAGAGTCTTTGAAGTTGGTAGTAACAGAAGCTTGATATCCAGTATTAACAGTATTGCTCTCCGACATTATGTTCATAGGGAAAGTCGCAATACCTTTGGTGTAATTCTTGTAACTAACAAAATCCGACAGAGGCTCGTTCTCTTGATCAGAAGAATATCTTCCATCGATTCCGTCAAAGTTATATTTTTCTTTATACAGCGGATGCTCTTCATCTTCACAGATTGTTTCAGGTACAAGACCTTGTCCCACACCAACACCAGCTACCAATACATTCTTTGGAATTCCATCACCAGATGTTGGTCCATGAGGGTGTACCACTTCTAATAGAAAATCTCTATTCTTGGCAACATAATAGTTTGTACCACCATGAATATTTTGGTTTAAATTCATGTTCAAACGATATGGTTTAGTTAATCTTCTAAGAGCATCAGTATTTCCTTCATAAACTGTGTCTGTCTTTGAGTCATAAAGTTTGTCAAGTTTCATATTACTTGTTTTGTAAATGTTGTCTCTTAAAGTTTGAACATTGGAATCATCAACTCTTCTACGTGTTTTTTGCCATAAGCAGTTTTTATTATCAGAGCCATCCAAAGGAGCATGGCCAACTTTCCAATTGTAAAACATTTCTGAAAAAGATTTAACCACACCTTCTGTTGATGTTTGTTGCGCTGTAAGAGGAAATTTTTCTTGAAACTTGCTTCTCTCTAAGATGTGACTCTCAACTACATCTTTGACTTCCTCAGAAAACCTACTGCCGGCCGGAATTAATTGCTTGATAGCATAAGAAATACTGGTATCTATCCATTTAAAGTATTCAAAAAATCTCTCTGGGTCGGGAGTGTTCTCAATTTTATTGAAAAATATTCCTTTCAAATCTTTCATTTGCTTATATTCAAAGCGATATCGTTCAGCTGGATCTCCAACCAATGAATTGAAGTCTTTTATTGTACCAAAAAAGTTTATCATTTGTTGCGAGACAGCATTGTATGGTGATTTTTCGAAAGAATAAAAATGATCAGATACATCATTATCTTCAAAAAACTGCTCTTTAAATTCTGTTTTTATATTTACACCATCAGAAGAATACACTTCATCTGGCATTCGTTTTTTGGCTGCATAAATAAATTCTTTGTCGATAGCATTTACGGAACTAACGTCAAAACCCTCAGCGTAACCATCGTATTTGTTTTTTGTAATCTTGCCAATTATCGAATATTCGCTAGACAACGATGTTGATCCGGAAGAAATGTCCGATACAACAAACTCTCCACTAGAATCAGAAGAAGTTACATTCATAAAGTCCCAGTGTAGAGCAAGAGTTTCTATTTGCGGAACATCAAGTTGTTCTGATCCTGACACTTGAAAAATTGAATCGGAGCGGTATGGGTGAATCAAACCATAATTTGTCGGGTCATATGAGTGCTCTTTTATCTCATCATTGTTTAAGTGACTTTGCCAAAATCTAACCTGCGATATCTTTACATCAGTGTCTTGCAAAGAAGACCCAGTAAAGTTTTGTCGATGGGAGCCGGCATAAATACGTTTTGCGTGACCCAAAAGGTTTTTACCAATAGTGTTTGATACAGATTGTGTAAGTAAGAACTCATTCTTAACATCGTTGGCAACAGAATTTACACCATAGAATTCAACAGTGTAATCTCCACCAGTTGCACCAGTGACATTGAAGCCGGCAAACGGATATTTAGAATGCTTAACTCTCGCAGCGAGAATCCATTTATTATTGTAAAATACATCTTGGTATAATGAAGAGGTCAACTCAACACCAGAACCGGTCAACAAGAATTTTGCGTGACGACTATCTTGATTCTGCTTCAAAGCATAGATTCTAAGATCAGTATCATTACTATGCCATGTGAAGTCAGCAGCACTTGAAGTTAACGCTCTATGGAATCCTGCGATAGAAGCAGTTGTAAAAGGAGTTGGGAAATACCCTGTTTCATATTTTTCGAACTTGTAAGGAAAAATCGCTTCACATTCAAAAGTCATTGATGTGTATTGCTCATCATCTCCTTCAGAGCTAGATAGGTAAGTTAAACCGCTAGATGAGCTTAAATAGACTGTTCCATCAATTTGAGATTCTTTATTCAAATTAAGAACCGGTTTGGCAATTGATGTAAACTCATAATTGTCTTTGTAAAGATAAGTCGAATCATCAGAATAAAGATTAATTTTTATCAGCTCAGAATCCACACCAAAACAACGAAATAAATTACGGAATGATTTCTCAGTCCCTTTTGACTTGTATATGTACTCTAGGTTATTATATATGTTTTGATAAATCAAGTTTTTTACTTTTTGAATATCGTCATCGTAAGTTTCATTATTGTCCTTACCTCTGATTTCCTCTAAGATATCTGCTTCTACAAACAATTCCGGTATTACAAATCCTTGGTTTCTCAAAAGTTGTTTTGAAAATATATTTGGTTTTAGACTTCCGCTAAAATATCTTTTATCTTTTAAGCCAACCACACCATTTATTTGAGCATTTAAGGTATCAAAATAACTGGCCATTATCTGGTTTAGATATTTTAAATTTTTGCCATTCTCGGTATCTTCTTCAGTAATCCAAGAAGGCATTAAATTGTAGAGCAGAGAAGTGTTTTCGTAATCTTGAATTGACCCTGTAGCCTTGTAAGTTGCAAGAGATGAAGATACGTCTGGATGAGAAGAGTAGATGATTGGATCTTTGTATTCTTCAACATTAGCCAAAGACTCAAGCGCAGATTCCGTGGAACGAGCAGAGGCTGTATATCCAACCATGATTCCGTTTGAAATACGACCAGAATAGTCAAGTATGTTTTGATCCGTAGTTGAATCTCCGGTGATACCTTCATTAAACTTAAAGTATACACCGAGATCAGTATTGTATTCTCGCTTATTTGTACCACCACCCATATTGATAAACCAAAATTCACCAATTTCATTTGTAGATCTTTTCTTCTTCCAATATCTGAACTCATCTAGGCTCGCGGAGAGTTTACCCCAACCAGCTCCATTGGCTTGACCGACTGTTGCTGTTTGCAGTGCACCAAGGTAAGCATTGACACCACCAGCAACATTTTTGATGTCTCCAATATAAATTGCTGAAGAAGTTGTGTGTAAATAACGGCCATCTTGATAAAAATCAATTGAAGTTCCAGTTGATGCATTAGATGTTATTGAAATAGCATAATGATGCCATTCATTATCTGCTATTGATCCTGTATTAAAACTTGAGGGAGAAATTGCTAAATGTTCAAAACCATTTGAAGATCCAGAATACATTGTTAGGTTAATAGGCGCAATTGTAGCATCTTTGTAAAGTTCTAGTGTAATTCGACCATAGCTCGTTGAACCCGTGGCTTCTCCATTCCAAATATCTAAAACAACTTCTCTACTTGTCGTAGTAGATCCACCAAAGTCTTCTTTTTTCATCCAAAATTCAATTGTTGAACCAGATGCTGGATTCCATTCAAAAGAACCAACTCTGTTTTTTGACTCATCATAGATCATAGAATTATCAAAAGTTGCAGAAAGATCTTTGCCTTCCATACCACCAGATGCGGTGTGTGGACCACCTAGCACAGAAATATATTGTACGCTAGTTGGTTCTCCATATTCTTGTACATATCCACCTACACCTTGAGCTCCCCAGCCATCTGAGGAGAATTTGATATGCCCTGTTGTTCTCGGATAAACATTATTAAAAACATAGTTGTCTAAATATGTAGAGTTATTGTGAAACTCTTGTTGCTCTGCCAATGTTCCATCATACGGATATTGTTGATAAATTCTCTTAAAAGCATACTCGTAATACAATTCAGCTGAACCAAACTTCGCAAAATTTGAAGCTGTTGAGAAATCAATAGGTGGCTCATAAGTAAATCTTTCTTCGTATTTGTTTTGAATAAACTCATTTGATTCTACTAGCTTACTAGCTGATAATTCTGATGTTGATGGACTAAATTGATTTGATTTGTAATCGTTGAATAAATCTTTAATGCTCATTACGATACCCTAAATTTGAATATATATGGTTGTTCTAAATAACTTTGTGTGTATTCATCATAAATTGAGAACTTAAAGCCATATTGATAGCCCGGCTCAAGCATGTCCATATTAAATTCAAAGTAGTTACCGTTTTGATCATAAGAAAGCTCTGTGTATTTTACTGAACCGGTTCCATAGTCTACGACAGTTAAGTCATCAATCATTCTGATTACTTTATAAGAACCTGAGATAATTAGTTTGTTCTCCGGTTTAGTTTTTGCAACGGTGTAGATGTTCGGCGACCAATTCTTTTCTCTCGCATAGAGTCTCAACTTGGCAAGATCATTCTTTCCATACTCCGGTTTGAGATTGGTCATAGATAGTACAAAATTCGTTGAATCTTCGTAAGTTTCCGGTCTAAAAGTCTTTGGAATGATTACCGACCCCGTTAGTACCTCTTGACTTCCAAAAGACCAAACATCCATCAAATATTGGTAATTATCGGTAATAATTGAACTAGTTACGGCCACTTGTGCTTTGTAAGTTCCTGTTGATACACGGGATGCTGTTAGGAATGTTGTTGCGCTTCCTGTTTGATCTTGGAATCCTCGTGGATCTCCTTCCGGAACAGAACCGGATGAATAGTAGAGCTTAAGAACAGGAAGGTTTGATGAATCTCCGGCGATATCAACGAGACGACCTCTGAACTTATTGTAGAAATATAGAGTATTAAGATTGTCTGCTGCTGGTAAGAGAGACGAACTAATGTAGAAGTTTCCTCTATCGTCTTTTGTGCTGTCGTTGAATTGTGCTTCAAGAACAGGACGCTTAAAGAAGAACTCCGTTCCTCGTCCATAGAATTTTTTTGTATAGTATGATGTCTCAGCTGTTTCATAAGCATTTGTCAATTGAATACCAAAGCCATAGTTATCCCAAGCATTCGAGCCGGTCAACCATTTCTCAACGATACCTGATACATCAACTTCAAGGTTTTCAAGACCGCTATCAAAAGATTGAACCGATGAGGAATTTGCGTGGTAATCTCCACCTGCTGTTGTCCAAGCAGTTCCAGAAGCAGCATTTATCCAGTTTGATCCAATGCCGTCATTTGTGAGATCTGTGTATTCTTCCATATCAAGACCAATGCCTTCTTCCCATGATGCTGAAACAGCGGAGACCTTAAGATCATATGAGCGAGGAGTTGTTGTGTAATGTGGAGCATTGTAAAGTTTGAGCTTCCATGTCACACTTCCGGAAGCCGGCAATAACCCTGCGTTTCTATCGGATGTTGCTTGAGACAAAGGAAACTGAATGAGAACGCGAGATAGTTCTGATGAAGAACTTGCTGCTTGCCCATAGATCGAGAACACTTCTAAGATATCGGATGCTCCCATGTTTGATCCTGTGCCTCTGGTTGAAAGATTCTCTTCAAATGCGTTTGTTATTGTGTTATCTAAACTTGCTGTGTATCTTAAAATGCTCATTACAATACTGTTCCTTTGAGATCTTGGTTTGGAAATTTAACTTCAAACACACAATTTTTAGGACATTTGAGGTAAGTTCCGTCTTTTGATAAAACATCTTCTATTTCTAAACCTAAGTTAGAATAATTAGCTGACTGCTTAATAACTGGTGTCACTTTGAGAGTATCGACAACACCTTGAATCCTATTAATAGTTTGGTAAATGGTTGTAATGTAGATAGGTTCTCCAATATACTGCTTCTCTGCAAACAGTTCTCTGATTGCTTGATTAACATCTGCTGCTACTCTATTTTTTGAATAACCTGCTTCGATGTTGTATTTGTAATTGAATCCAACATTTATTATTCTTGCATCAAAAATGTCAATCTGATCTGTCATCATTTTGTTTTTGTTAAGCCAAGTTTTTAGGTTTAGTTTTGTCACTTCATTTGTGTTAACAAAGAAATCATTATTATCTTTTGATATCACATACATTGCTAATCTCTTATTGATTCCACTTGGATCATTTACAACACTTATTCTAGATACTTTGCCAAATTTTCTAGGCATTTGGTAAACATATGCTTCATAGTCATTCTTTGTAACAATTCTATTTTGAGCAGCATAGATAGCATACGCTCTATACTTAATCTCTTCGGGAGTTGGAATTGTTCTCTCAACTGTTATTACACTTTCATTTGTACATTCAGCAGAATTTCTAACTGCTTGTTGTGTACCGAGGCTCGGAGAAGTGATATCGTTTGGAAACTCCATTATCAGGTTACTAACCGTTGAAATTGAATTTATTTCAGCATTAACATTTGTAGAGTTATTTGAGCCAAATACTATTCTCAAAGTAGTGTTTGCAGGTGCGATGCCAAATTTATCAGTCCCTAAAAATCTAGAAGGATCAAAAGCATCATCGGAAACATAGTTTCTTCCATTCATTTTCAAAACCACTTCCGATGGATCTGTTAAACCGGTTCTGTCTAATTGTGTTTCTGAGCCATATCCAAACTGAAGATATGTTCCGTCTTGATCTTGTTCTACAACAAATCTTCTAGAAGCAATGAAAGGTTTGATAATTGAAGTAACATTATCACTCGCAGCATTTGGATTTGTTTGCTCCAAGTAAACAACTTCTTGAGATAAATTCTCTACTTGATAATATTGATGACCCTCAGAATCAAAAACCGAAATAATTTCGTTCGCAGCTGCTGTTGTTACTCTGACTCTTAAGAATTTTTCTTGATTTCCTACTTCTATTTCTTTCAGATATTCAACACCAGATTTGATTTGAGCGTATCCTTTCAAAGCGTATTGTGTTGGTTTACCAGTGTTGCTATCAAATCTAGCAGCAACAATTTCTGTTTCAGGATCATTAAAATCTAAGTCTTCTGTCAATCTGTAGGATGCCTCTCCATTACTCAACTTTGTGCCTGTTTTTATTATCGGAATGTATCTCGTGTCAGGTCCGAGTCCAGTACTGTTTGCAGGGACCAAAACGAACATAGAGATAATGCCATAAGACGAAGGGCTACCATAGTAATTGTAACCCATTTGCGAAGATATTCTTCTAATATTGTTGATATCTAAGCTGGTCTCAAGAAAACTTTCATTAACTTGAAAGTCCAGATAGAAGGAAAGCATATCACCAACATAAGCAACAGAATCCATAATGAGACCACCAAAAGAAGAATCGGAGAAATCATTGTAAGAATTTGGATAATATCTTTTTGCATGTTCTACTAAATCTTGTTTTATTGAATCAAAATTTTTGCTAGTGTAATTTATAAAAGGTTTTTTTGGCATTTATTTTTTCCTCTAATAGACTGGACCTGATGTTCCAGTTTCTCCAATATTTAATGCGAGCTCTAAAAGTTGCTTTTCAGTTGTATCTAAAATCGTATAATGAATGTTTATTTTTAATTTGTTTTGCTCTGGTGTCTCTTCTGTTGTGACCATATCTAGTTCTATATAAGGAAGATATGTTTCTACCCCTTCTTCAATAGCTCCACGAATATTCGCAGATGCACCAGAAGAAAAACTTTCAAATAAATATTTTCTCAATCCAACTCCGTATTCTGGGTCGCTAATTTTTTCACCGGGATTTGTAAGAATAAGATTGGTCAAATGAAATTTGATAAGACTTTTTAAGTCACCTTCATTTTCGAATGTTCCATTGTCTTTCTTTCTTAATGGAAATTTTGGCGCATAAATCATAAGTTCGTCCTCTAAATAATTATCTACTACACAAATTTGTCAACATCAGTGCCACAGATTTCTTTATCTTTATTCAAAGGATTTTCTTCAATTATTTTGTGATCAAAGTCAAAGTCAGGAAGAAGCCAAGATAAATCAAGAGAGATATTTGGCAGTTTGAATGATCCAAATAATAAATTGAAAAAGTCTGGGATTTCTATTTTTGGTAATCTCCAATTTTCTGAATTGTTGAATTTGGTGCTCTCGTAGAAAGCGCAGAAATATTTTCTACATATAAGATTTGTATCTTTCAGATCCATACCTTCAATGTCATTTTTCTTTTTTTGCCAAACTCCTTTTCCATCATCACCATCTGCCCAACCATCATTAACGCCAATAGCAGGAATAAAAAACGAGTTAGAATATGAGGCTACCATAGATGTAACTGCTTTTGGTGGTGCCATGTGTTTAAAAATTAACTTGTACTCTGGTGTGTCAGTTAATTTATTCAGAAGGCAGTTGAGATCATATTTGTTATCACCATATCTAATTGAAAACTCAGAAAGCTTTTGGTCTTTGAGATCCAGTTCAACACTGCAAATTGGAATAGATAGATGTTTAAATGCTTCGTCTGGTCTTATTCTGCTTCCAAAAGAAGTAAGAAAACATTTTTCTTGTTTTGATATTCCTTTCTCTTGTCTTGTTAGATCATCAGATCTGATAAAAGTTTGGTATGAAGCAGACTCTTTTGGGAGCCTCATCACTATTCTCACACCTTGCTTTATCCCTATAGAACCAGAATATTTAGTTGGGTCTTCTGCGAGAACTTCAGCATTCCCCAAGACATTTGATATGTAAAGTTCTCCATTATCCGAGCCTTTTATGTTTTCTATTAGATCTTCTAGTGTTTCAAAATCGACGACTCCTGTGTTGCCAGCCGTTGCTTGATTTACTAAGATCTGCAATTCTTCATCTTCAAATTCAGATTTTCCTATCACTCTGAAATATTTTTCAACTTTAAAAACAACTTCATTGTCTTCGTAATTAGATAGTGAATCCAACCATGGAGATGCATATTCTGTCGATTCTAATACTTCTGGACTATCACCAATTTCAACAAAAGTACCCATTTTCACTGAATCAGAATAATATCTAGAGCCAATATTTTTTATTTCATTTTCTGAGAATAACGCTTTGTTGTTAAGCAAATATTTGTGGATGTCCTCTATTTTTTCTGGTATTTCTTCATAAAAACCTTCCATCATCTGAGCTATTTCTTTGCTTATTACTTCTTTGATAATTACTTTCATATCATCTAGTCCCATTCTTAAGGCTAAGATCTTGCAGTAAAGTTTCCAATCAAGCCATGGTTCAACAACAGGGGTACCGGGATTTCCAAATATAAGTGGAGGATTGTATGTTGCTTTGAAATTATCTAAAAATATCAACTCTCCATATTTGCTGTATGCCAATGCATAAGGGAACAAAAAGCCATTATTGATAATATTTTTATCTACTTCTAGCTTTGTCATTTCGAATTTGTCCGGATATGGTACATGGCTTAGGTAAGTGTAGCTTTCTCTCAAATCATTCAAAGAAATGTAAGCATCTCTTAAATTGTCTGGAAGACTACTCACATCTCGACCATTAACATCTCCGGGTGGTAGTTTGTTTATCACATCTCTCTCAAAAGACTGCACAATTTGTTCAAATACCAACATAGTGTATTTGTGTAATTCTATTGTTCTTGGGCCAAATGGATTTACAACCATTAAATCATTAAAAAGTTTTTTGTAAACAATCTCAGCGAAAAAATCATTGTAGTTTTCTTGATCAAGTTTTACATTTATCAAAGCAGGAATTGATGTTGTTAGCGTAACGGCTGCTGCCATACGGATATGCATTCTAGAAAGCGAATCAACGCCTCCAATAGCATTTTTATTCAATATTTTATCAAATGGTCTTTCTACAAAACATTTATCAACGCTTTTGGAAAGTCTGGGGTCTGCATTTAAACTATTTCTTACTTGACTGGCTCTCTTTCTGATTTCAGAGAATTTCAAAATAGTTTCCGATTTGGGATCACAAGGTTCTTCTTCGGGAGCAAGTACTGAGGCGATCTTTTGCCAACCATAGTTTCTATTTGGAACTATATAGACTGGTGGTAATTTGTAAGAGCCGCCGTATTCATCCGGATTTAAAAAGAAAACTCTGTCTGTTGGTTCTAGTGCTCTACCAAGAATCTTTTCACTTTCTTCTTTTGTGTATTCTGTTGAACCTTCTTCTGGATCAACATATGTTAATTGTTCTTGTGTCAGATTTTCTTCTTCCCAACCGAACTGAAATCCTTGAGATCCAGAAACAGTCATATTTTTTACTTCGTTAAAAAACTTGCCACACATTTTAGTCAACAAATATTTGTAATCAATTTCAGGAATAGTATCGATACTAGATAATTGTTTCTTTACAAAACCTTCTAAAATACTCATCCTACTAAAGCTTCCACTGATATTTAATGATTCGATAAGTTCTAAAACATCTGGCTCAATTGATACTTTTTCCAAATGAGAAAAGTCAGTTTTTGAATCGTAACCAGATATTGTTCTAAAGTTCATGTAATCAAGAGATCTATTTATCTCTTCTGTTTCATAATTACCGGCGTAAGATACTGAGCCATATCTATCATCCAATAATAATCTACCATCCACGTAACCATCTGGCATTGTAAAAGGTATTGTATAATTGATTGGAGAGATGGGGTTCATTACATAATCTTGCTCTTCTTCAATTTGTTCTTTAAGATACAATCCTACAGTTTCTGGATAAAATCCTTTGTCTTCACCCATAAAAGGAACATCATTAAGTCCAAATGTTTTTGTCCACCAGTCTCCTTGTTCCTTTTTACCTTGTTCATCTATGCTATTGTGATAATCCATTCTTGTTAAGAAAAAAGTTTCTAGGAAGCGATGAAAATTGTAATCATTACCTTCTGTGTCTCTCATAATTCTTGCTATCAAAGAAGGAAAAAATAAATTTGGATTGCTAGCAAATTCTCTCTTAAATTGCTCTCCGACATAATTCATAATCCTATCAGACAATTCATCCTGCATGCGAACAAGATCTTTTGGTTCAGAAACAGCTTTGGAGCCAAAGTTTGATTCACCTTCTCCAAGATCACATCCCGGTGGTCTATCGGGGTTTGGTGCTAATAAATCTTCCAGTGCTTCTCTCATAGCATTTTGAAGGCCGCTTCCATCTGGCGTTTCTGATAAACCGCGCAATGCATCTTCCAAAGCTTCTCTCGCTCTAGAATTATAATTCTCTACTTGCTGTGCAGCATCTTCTGGGTTCAAACCGGAAGATTCTAGAAGACCTCTTCTATAATTGTCCCACTGCTCTAATTCTTCACTAGTCAAACAGATTGTCTCATAAAGAGGAGTGTCGGTGAAAATAGAACCGGTTCCAAAAGGACTATTTCTCAATTGTTCTAATCGATCTCTTACGTTTCCTGGAATTAGATCGCGAAAATTACCAAATGCATTTCTAGCTAAATTTGGATTTCCAAAAAGATCAGCCAGTCTTGGACAGCCAATCATAATTACACTAGAGACTCTTCTAATCAATTCTTCGTTTGGTTCTTCATCAATCATGAGAGAAACTAATTCTTCTTGTGTAAAAGAACCAGCAAGTGCACCACTCAAACAATCAATCGCACTGGATACTTCATCATCTGATGCTCCGATTTTATTTAATAAATTATTACCTAATTCTTTAGCTTCTTCGTCTGTGGCATCGGGACAAAAAGCTTTTTTCAATACGTCAGCAAAGTCTCCAAAAAACTTACCAGGATCTAATATCGCTTTTCCTAAAAGTTCTAATGCTTTACACAATGCATTTTCTAGAAAATCTAAAAACAATTTTACAGCATATGAAATAACTTTGACAACTGCTTTTCTAACTACTTCAACAAATTTTGATTCGATCAGAACAATAGGATTTTCGATAAAAGAAATATCTGGGATTGAGAAATCAATGACCGGAGCTAATGGGTTACAAATGTCTAATTTGAACTCTTTTATTCTCTCTTGCTGAAACTCATGAAGTACTTTG
>Ga0181590_10004322_pt1 | contig 11839 bp, 10 predicted proteins | sample 071ome_34_FD_132446 | JGI IMG/M metagenome (GOLD analysis project Ga0181590, IMG submission 132446) | Coastal salt marsh microbial communities from the Groves Creek Marsh, Skidaway Island, Georgia - 071411BT metaG (megahit assembly) | ecosystem: Environmental > Aquatic > Marine > Intertidal... | reverse complement strand
TATGTGAAACTTAATTTCTTCAGTATGAAAGTTCATTTCTCCACGTGCATATCGTTGAGACGATAATTTTTTAGAGATTGTATTCAAATCCATCAGCATTTCTTGTAGTATTGAATTTTTATGTTTTTGTTGACCTTTTAAAATAAGATTAACTTCATCATACGTCAATCGATATTTACTCATGATGACAGTCGACTCAAAACGGTGAGAAATGACGTTGAAGTTGTCATCTAATAACATCATGACACTCAACGTTTTTTTAGGTTCCAAAGGATTTAATGAACACAAATCATTTGATAAATATTCAGGCAACATGGGAATCACACGATCTGCTAAATATACTGATGTTGTCTTTTCAAATGCTTGTGTATCGATGGCATCATTGGGCTTCACATAGTGAGATACATCTGCAATATGTACACCTATTTCATAACCTGTCGTTGTCTTTTTTAAATGAATAGCATCATCTAAATCTTTTGCATCTGCACCATCAATGGTAATGACCATCTCATCTTCATAATCAATTTGTGTAAATGTTTCTTTTTTTATCTTTTTAAGTTGTTGATAAATATGATCATCAAATGTTTGTGGCCATTCATAACTGGAAACAATTTTTTTCGTTTCGATATCTGGATCATGTTCATGACCTATAATTTCTTTCACATGACCGTGAATGTTCAATTCGTCAATTGAATCGATTTTAATAGACACTAAATGACCATCCACTAATGGTTGATCATACGTAATTTTTAGTAATTGCTGAATATTTGTAATCGGTTGAAAATATACCATCTCACCTTGTTTATGACAACGACAAATAATCAGTGTCAATGCACGTTGAATAATCGCAACCACTCTCGCTTGATACCCTGTATCATCCACGATCACTAAATCATCTTGCATGGCACCATTTAGATGTTTTTTATCAATATAAATATCATCTTCAGGCTGTCTTAAAAAACCAAAATCTTTTTTGACATCCATTGTGCCAATGGCATGATGTTGAATTAAACAAATTTTATTTTGTGAAACATCTAAATATTCATTTGATTGTGCAAGTTTACGGATGATTGGATCATCGGTTTCTATACAATATTGATAGCCATCGTAAATTGCTTGAAAAAGTTCTTTAATGTCCATTATTTAGTAAAAAGGTAAGAGTGTTATCTCTCACCTTATCCTTTGGTTACTTTAAGTTATAAAATGCATTCAATCCTAAGTAAGTACCTGTAGATTCGAGTTGATCTTCGATACGAATTAGTTGATTGTATTTTGCAATACGATCGGTTCTAGATGCACTACCTGTTTTAATTTGTCCTGCATTCGTTGCAACAGCAATATCTGCAATTGTTGTATCTTCAGATTCACCACTACGGTGTGAGATGACTGCTGTATAACCCGCTCTTTTAGCCATTTCAATCGCTTCAAAAGTTTCTGTTAAGGTTCCAATTTGGTTGACTTTAACTAAAATAGAGTTCCCAACATTTGATGCAATCCCTTGACTTAAGCGTTTTGTGTTTGTCACAAATAAATCATCTCCAACAAGCTGTACATCTTTGCCAAGTGTTTGGGTCAAGTATGCCCAACCTTCCCAGTCATTTTCATCCAAGCCATCTTCAATAGAGATAATTGGATATTTTTTAACGAGTTGTGCATAAAAATCTGCAAGCTCTTTAGAGGTAAATGATTTTCCACCTTCACCTGCTAATACATAAGTTTTAGATGCTTTGTCATAAAATTCAGAAGATGCAACATCCATTCCTAAATAAATATCTGCACCAGGTTTGTAACCAGCTTTTTCAATTGCTTCCATGATGACTTGCAACGCTTCTTCGTTAGAACCTAAGTTAGGTGCAAACCCACCTTCATCACCGACACCTGTATTATAGCCTTTAGATTGAAGGACTTTTTTCAAATTATGGAAGACTTCAGCACCCATACGAATCGCTTCTTTAAATGATGCAGCACCAACAGGTAAAATCATAAATTCTTGGAAATCAACGTTGTTGTCCGCGTGAGATCCACCATTAATGATGTTCATCATTGGTACCGGTAATTGACGTGCATTGAATCCACCTAAATATGTATATAATTCAACTCCTAAAAAATCGGATGCTGCTCTTGCAACAGCCATAGAGACACCTAATATTGCATTCGCACCAAGTTTAGATTTATTGGGTGTACCATCAAGTTCAATCATCGCTTGATCGATCCCAACTTGGTTTGTAACATCATATCCTATAAGTTCAGGTGCAATCACGTCATTGACATTGTCAACTGCTTTTAATACACCTTTACCTAAATAACGTGTTTTGTCTCCATCACGTAATTCAACAGCTTCGTGTTCTCCTGTTGAAGCTCCACTTGGGACAATTGCACGACCAAATGCGCCTGATTCTGTATAAACTTCAACCTCAACGGTTGGATTTCCACGAGAATCTAGGACTTCTCTTGCATAAATATCTGTTATAAATGGCATTGTTTTTCTCCTTTATCTTTAACCTTTTATATTATACATGTTTTTCTGTTATTTTTAAATACTAATGAATTAATATTCGATATATTTTAACCTAGGCCAAATAATTAAAAATATGACCATCACACTGATCCCTTTAACAATGTTAAAAGGTGTATAAGAGATGATGACTGCCCATAAAAATGATTGTATTGAATACTCCGTTTGTGCAACAAAATCAAATACATGAAATGTAAGTTTTTCGGTGAACCCGTAATACGAGAGTAATAAAGGTGTTGTAACGAAAAAGTTTAAAATCACCATGAATAAAGATAATGACAAAGTGATAAAAAATCCAAACACAACATAATCTTTATAATTTAATTTTACATCATCAGATGGCACTTCAATTAAGTAAGGTGTTGTTTTAATATGACGTATTTTAGTCGCCATAAAAAAGCCTAAAATAATCGATAATGACGCTATCATCGAAATCATATCACCGATGATATTTTCAGGAATAAATCCTTTGAAACTTAATCTTACAAATGATCTCAAAATAACAACCATGAGTGTGTCTTTGTAGCCTAATGTAATGAGTGCAACTAATATCGCAACTTCACTAAAATCCAATCTTAAAAATGATGCAAATGGCCCACTAATAACAAACCAAGGAATTTCAAACAATCCTAAAATGATTGAAATCGCGGCTAATGCAACAATATAAACGACTCTTTTCAAGTTGAGTTTCGTACTCATGATATCCTCTAAATAAACGTCTTTTGATATTCATATTATAACATGAAATATCATCACTTACATATTGAAAACGTTTTAACATAGATTGTTTTTAAAAACAGCTTCACAGGTGTATAATAAATAGGCAGGAGGCTGACATGAAAAAAACAGTTGCATTAATCATTTTAGACGGTTATGGCTTATCTGATGACATTACTGGAAATGCTGTCAAGCAAGCAAAAACACCGTTTTTAGATACACTTTTTACAACATATCCACATAACACATTAAAAACCAGTGGTGAAGCTGTAGGATTACCTGATGGACAAATGGGAAATAGCGAAGTTGGGCATTTAAATCTAGGTGCTGGACGTGTTGTTTATCAATCTCTAACACGTATTAACAAAAGTATTAAAGAGGGTGATTTTTATCATAATCAAGCATTTTTAGATGCGATCTCTTATGCCAAAAACAATCAAGGAAGTGTCCATGTTTTTGGACTTGTAAGTGATGGTGGTGTCCATGCTTATCCAACACATATCAAAGCTTTGTTTTCATTAAAAGATACGCATGATGTTCCAATGTATTTACACGCATTTATGGATGGTAGAGATACACCTCCTCAAGGCGGTAAAGACTACTTAAAAGACTTGATAGATCAAGGGATTGAGGTTGCAACTGTTTCTGGAAGATACTATGCCATGGATAGAGACAACAATTGGTCACGTATTCAAGCTTCTATTGATGCCATGACAATTGCAAAAGGTGCTATTTATGCTGATCCTTTAGAAGGCATTCAAGCATCTTATGAACAAGGCATTACTGATGAATTTATCGTGCCATTTATTTCTAATATAGATGGACAAATTAAAGATGGTGATGCGATTATTTTTGCAAATTTTAGACCTGATCGTGCCATTCGTATCGCAACCGCATTTTCTAATCCAAGTGCTGCATCTCATTATGTTAGTGAAGGAAAACCTACACTAGATGCATCAAACATACCAAATCATTTATTTTTTGTTTCTATGATGCATTATTCAGAAACAGTCAAAGGACCCATTGCTTTTCCTCTTCAATCTCTTGAAGATATTTATGGCGAAGTAATTGAACGTCATGGAATGACACAAGTTAGACTTGCGGAAACTGAAAAATATCCCCATGTTACTTTTTTCTTTGATGGTGGGAAAGAACAAAGTTTTTCTGGGTCAACTAGACTTCTTGTGCAGTCACCAAAAGTTGCCACGTATGACTTGAAGCCTGAAATGAGTGCCTACGAAGTAAAAGACAAGGCGGTTGAAGCGATTGCTTCAGGGACTTTTGATACGATGATATTAAATTTTGCCAATCCAGATATGGTAGGTCATACAGGATCATTAGAAGCCACTATTAAAGCAGTTGAAGCCGTAGATGCATGTACAAAAGCGGTTGTTAAAACATTACAAAAACATCAAGGAATTGCCATTGTTCTTGCAGATCATGGTAATGCTGAAAAAATGGTCAATGAAGATGGTAGCGCACATACAGCACATACAACAAATGATGTACCTGTTGCGATTACGTCACATGATTATCAACTGACCCATGGTGCATTGTGCGATGTTGCACCAACGTTATTAGAACTATTAGACATTAAACAACCAGATGCAATGACAGGGAAATCACTTCTAAAAAAATGAAAACCATTAAAGAATATATACACGCCTTACAAAAAGGTACCACAACTTCAGTTGAAATTGTGACGCATTGTATCCATCAGATTCAATCTAAAGATGTTTACTACAATAGTGTGGCATATTTAAATCCTAAAGCACTTGATGAAGCGAAAAGATTAGATGCACTTTTACAAGATGGTATCGTCTTGTCACCTTTACATGGAATTCCAATTATCATAAAAGATAATATTGATGTAGAAGGTATGCCTAATACTGCAAATGCATTTATTTTAAAAGATTACTTTCCTAAAAAAGATGCACCACTCATTAAAACTTTAAAAGAGGCAGGGTGTATCATTTTAGGAAAAGCTAATTTATCCGAATGGGCATACTTTATGAGTGATCAAAACATGCCATCTGGCTATGGATCCCTTCATGGTCAAGTGGTGCATCCATTTGATGCAACCATCGATCCATTAGGATCATCCACTGGTTCTGCGGTTGCGGTTGCTGCTTCTTTTGTGCCGATTGCAATCGGTACAGAAACCAACGGATCGATCATTGCACCAGCTTATCAAAATCAAATCATTGGATTGCGACCAACATTTGGACAAATCTCCAATGATGGCATCATCCCAATAAGTCCAACACAAGACACTGCAGGACCGATGGCAAATTCAATAGAAGATCTCACTTATTTATATGATATTTTAACGCATCAACAAATCGCAACAGAGTTATCTCATATATCTACTTCCTATCGTGTTGGTATCTTAAACTTAAATTCTTTTCCTAACAAAAAAGAAGATGAAATCGTACTCAATAAGCTTACAAAAGTATTACAAGAAAATGGACACCAAACGCTAAATGTCACGATAGATTATCAGCCAGTTTCAAATAGTGATACATTATATTATGAATTTAAATCAAGTTTAAATCACTACTTGAAACAAGCCAATTATCCTGCTGCACATAGCTTAAATGATATCATTGAGTTCAATAAAACAAATAAAAAGCGTTTGCTTAAATATGGTCAAACACTTCTTGAGAAATCCGAAGCAACTTCTGGAGATTTAAATGATCCTAAGTATATTGACTTAAGAAAAAACTTACTAGAAAAGGCATCTTTATTTGATGCTTTGATGAATACACATCAACTCGATGCACTCGTATCGACACATTGGCTACCAGAATCTCCTATTTTTGGACAACCGTCACTTGTTTATCCTATGACGAAAAACTTTAAAAAACCTTTAAAAAGTCTTGTATTTATTGGAAAAAAACATCAAGAAAAAGTACTCCTTCAACTTGGATATTTATTGGAACAAAAAGAAAAAGAAGCTTAGCTTCTTTTTCTTTTATGTAACCAATCCGAGACATCTTTTAGACACGTCTCTTTATCTAGATCATTAAATATTTCATGATAAGCTTTAGGATAAATAATTAATGTTTTATCTTCTGATGGAATCGTTTCAAACCACGCTTGACTCATTTGTTTAGGTACAATTTTATCATCTTCTCCGTGCAATATTAGTGAAGGTACAACATGTTTTGAAGTATGTCTTTTTAAAAATCTTACACCAGATACCATCATTTGACCAATAAGTGACCCATACATTTTTTTCAAATTTAATGGATCATCTAAATATGCTTTTTCAACACTTGGAATTCTAGATAATTTATCATCTGCAAAATTTGTCTTTACAGCATACCAAGAAAGTAGTTTTGGACCTAATATTCTTAAAGGTAAAACATCTTTTAAAAAATGCGTTGGTGCACCTGAAGTAATCACACCTGCAACATCTTGATAAGTAACTGCATACATGTGAGTAATTAAGCCACCTAAACTATGTCCTAATAAAAATACTTGATCTTCAGGATATGTTTTTTTAACATGCGTGACAAGACCATGTAAATCCTCTAAAATTAGTTTAAAGTTTGAGAGTTTACCTCTTTTACCAGCACTTTGTCCATGCCCCCTTAAGTCAAATGCTAATGTCGAAATATGTTGAGTTTCAAAATAGGACATCATCTCTTCATATCGGCCACTGTGTTCTGCAATACCATGGACAATGATGACTGTTTGATTACTTTTAAGCGCTCTTTTTTCTCTCGTGAAAATGAATGTATGATTAATAAACATAGGTCACTTCCTTTATACGTTTTATTTTACTCTAAAAAGACAAAAAAGTCAGTATGTTTCATGTGAATTTTAACAAAAAAATAGTATAATATTCAAAAGGAGTCTTCTATGAAAACCACATCATTACATGCAAATCATATTGCTTTAAATGCCAAGATGGTTGACTTCGGTGGTTTTGACATGCCTCTTTTTTATTCAAGCATTACACATGAACATCAACAAGTGCGTCAAAAAGCTGGCATCTTTGATGTCTCTCATATGGGAGAACTTATAATTACAGGGAATGACGCCTTACGATTTACAAACTATATTTTAACCAATACGATTACAGAAAACACACTTAAAGTGACATATGCTTTACTATGTGATCATGATGGTATGATCATGGATGACTTACTGGTTTATGTAATGGATGTGTCACATGTTTTACTTGTAGTCAATGCAAGTAACACCCAAAAAGATTATGAATGGATCTTGAGTCAAAAAAAAGACTTTGACGTCGACATCAAAAATGTTTCAGAAACATATAGTCAAATTGCAATACAAGGACCTGATGCAGCACAACTTTGTACATCTTTATTTACTCTAGATATGCCATTAAAGTTCATGGAATACACATCATTTGAAAAAGATGATCAGCAACTTATTATTTCTCGAACAGGATATACGGGCGAGGATGGTTATGAGATTTACGGGTCACATCAAACCATCATTGATTTATGGCATCAAGCATTAACGCTTGGCATTACACCTTGCGGGTTAGGGGCAAGAGATACCTTAAGATTTGAAGCAACTTTACCACTTTATGGTCACGAACTATCAAATCAAATCAATCCAATTGAAGCCGGGTTATCATTTGCAGTAAAAAGTGATACATTTATAGGTTCTAAAGCAATAGAGCATTTTAAAGCACATCCTACTAAAAAACTTGTTGGCATTAAGATGCTTGATAAAGGCATACCAAGAGAAGGCTATAAACTATATAATCAAGAGGTAGAGGTAGGGTATGTAACAACTGGCTATTTATTACCAACACAAGCTTCCGGATTGGCCCTTGCATATGTAAATATGACGTCTGCATCACTTGGCACATCACTTACTGTTGAAATACGTGGCAAACATTTGGCATGTCAAGTTGTTAAAAAAACATTTATGAAAAAGAATTATAAAAAAGGGGAATAGCATGGGAACAAAACTTTATTCAGCATCTGATGAATGGATTCTTATTGAAACTGATCAAGTATCCATTGGCATTACAAAATACGCAGCAGATCAACTTGGAGATATCGTTTTTATCGATTTACCTTCTGTTGGCCAAACAATTGAAAAAGACGGTGCCTTTGGTGCTGTTGAATCCGTTAAAGCTGCAGCAGATTTATATGCACCAATTGCAGGTGAAGTTATCTCTGTTAATCAATCACTACTCGATGCACCTGAATTGTTAAATGAAGATCCTGAAAATACTTTTATTGTTACATTAAAAATAGATCAACTTGACATCGATGGCTTAATGGATGAGACGACTTATTTAAATTCTAAGAATTAGGAGCGACCATGCATAAATATTTTCCTCAAACACCGGCAGACCAAAATAAAATGCTTGATGACATTGGTGCATCTTCTATAGATGACCTCTTTCATGCCATACCGGAAACTTTAAAATATCGTGGTACATTTGATTTACCTCCATCTTTAGGTGATTTCCAACTTACAAAACATATGCAAGAAAAACAAGCATTGAATGCTTCTTTAACTGTATTTAGAGGTGCAGGAGCATTTGATCATTATATTCCAACAGTTGTAAGAAGTATTACATCTAGACAAGAATTTCTTACTTCTTACACTCCATATCAACCAGAAGTCGCACAAGGAACACTACAATATATTTTTGAATACCAAAGTATTGTTTCAGAACTTACTGGTATGGACGTCTCTAATGCTTCGATGTATGATGGCACGACTGCAACTGCTGAAGCGATGTATATGGCTTATGGCATTACCGGTAAATCCACCATTTGTGTTTCTAAAACTTTAAATGATCATATCCTTGAAGTCATCAAAACATATGCCTATTTTAGAAATATCAATATAACGTATGTAGAAGAAAAAAATGGACATATCGATTTAACAGGTATTGATGATCTACTTCAAGATACCATGGGGATTATTGTTCAATCACCTAATAAGTATGGCGTCATTGAAACGTACGGAGACTTAAGTGATAAAGTACATCAACACAAAGGACTCTTCATTTTTAATAGAGAAGGTCAAGCACTTTCACTACTAAAAACACCGAAAGATGAAGGTGCAGATATCGCGTGTGGTGATTTACAAGCATTAGGTATTCCTTTATCTTCAGGTGGACCTTATATTGGATACTTAGCAACCAATCAAGCTTATATTAGAAAACTTCCAGGTCGTATTTGTGGGATGACTAAAGATATCGATGGTAAACGTGCATTTGTTCTTACATTACAAGCCCGAGAGCAACATATTAGAAGAGATAAAGCAAACTCTAATATTTGTAGTAATCAATCATTAAATGCACTTGCTGTTACAGTCTATGTTTCTGCTCTTGGAAAACAAGGAATAAAAGATGTCACACAAGCATGTTTAAATGGTGCATATCATTTTAAAAACATGTTATTAAACACGGGATTATTTGAAGATGTTTATAAACATCCACATTTCAAAGAATTTACCTTAAAATATTTAGGTGATCCTGAATCCTTGAATATACTTTTAAGGCAACATGGCTTTTTAGGACCGGTCATTCAAAAAAATGAAATGGTAACTTTTGCAGTCACAGAAAAACGTACCCTTGAAGAAATGCAAGCATTTGTGGGGGTGTTACAATGAGACCATTTGATCAAACACTCATATTTGAAAAATCAACGCATGAGAGACAGGCATCTCATTTTACATTTGAAAACTTTGAAACCATTGCTTTACCGGATACAATTTTAAGACATGATGATCCGCTTCTTCCTGAAGTATCTGAACTTGAACTCATGAGACATTTCATCAATATGTCTACAAAAAATATGGGGATTGAAACAGGTTTTTATCCACTTGGTTCTTGTACGATGAAATATAATCCGAAAATTAATGATGAACTTGCGACATTAAAAGGTTTCACAGATACTCACCCGTTATCAAATGATGAAGATATGCAAGGCATTCTTTCCATTTATCATGATACCCAAAAAATGTTATCGACATTAACAGGTATGGATACGTTTAGTTTAAACCCATTTGCGGGAGCGCATGGGGAACAAACAGGACTCATGATCATTAAAAAATATCATGAACAGCAAGGCAACACTCATAAAAATGTCATTATTGTCCCTGATAATGCACATGGAACAAATCCAGCATCAGCCGTGATATGTGGGTTTAAAGTCGTTGAAATTAAATCTAATCCTGATGGTACCGTCAACTTAGAGGCATTAGAAGCTGTTTTAGATGACTCTGTTGCAGGACTGATGCTCACCAATCCGAATACTGCAGGTGTCTTTGAAAAAGATATTCGTCTCATAGCAGATAAAGTCCATGCCAAAGGTGGATTACTTTACTATGATGGTGCAAATTTAAATGCCCTTGTCGGTGTTGCGAGACCTGCAGACATGGGATTTGATGTGATGCATATTAATTTACATAAAACATTTTCGACACCCCATGGTGGTGGTGGTCCAGGATCTGGACCAGTCGGTGTCGTGTCATCTTTAACACAATTTCTTCCAAATCCTCAAGTAGTGTATGAAAATAACCAATATAAACGTATCTATCATCCTCATTCGATTGGTCGTGTTGGTGGCTTTTTGGGAAATACACTTGTATATTTACGTGCCTATGTTTATATGCGTTCTCTTGGAAAAGAACATTTAGTTGACATCGGTCCACGTGCAGTTCTAAATGCAAATTATGTAAAAACTAAATTAAAAGATCACTTTAATATGCCTTTAAAAGATTATTGTATGCATGAATTTGTCTATGATGGACTCAAAGACAATTCAGATATCAAAACACTTGATATCGCAAAACGGCTATTAGATTTTGGTATGCATGCACCAACGATTTACTTCCCGCTTATTTATAAACAGGCGATGATGATTGAACCTACAGAAGCTGAATCCTTACAAACATTGGATACCTTTATAGAAGTGATGGAACAGATCGTAAAAGAGGCGAAAGAAACGCCAGAACTCCTTAAAACAGCACCGCATCATGGTTATGTTAAACGTTTGGATGAAGCTACTGCTGCGAGACATCCAATCTTAACATATCGTCAACTTAAAGAAAAAGAAGCGTCTCAATCTTGAGTCGCTTCTTTTTTTAATGACATACCTTTAATCGAAATATTATGCGTCTTTAATAATTTAGATATTGGACATCTTTGATGTGTTTCTTCTACTAACATATGTATGAATGTCATATCATCTGTATCCATATATAATCTCGCATTATAATAAAATTGATAGCCGATTGGTGGTCCTTGATCTAATTCCATATGAAAATCTACTTCTGTATACGTCTTAAACGCCATCGATTTAATCTCTAATACATAACGCAATGTTGACTCTAAACATGTTGCCCATGAAAATGCTAAAAGTTCTCCTGGATTAAATCCATCTTCTTTTTTTAACGTTGGTTTAAAAGCTAAAGATCGCCCTGATGTAGACGTAGCAAAACCATGATCTGCTTGCGTATTTGTAATTGTGATAGAATACAGTCTTTTTTTCATATGACACACTCAATTAATGTTATAATTCTTTTGTGAAAAAAGAAATTAAGTTTATTCTTATCTTAACATTGATCCAAGGAATTGCCCATAATCTTGCACATCCG
>Ga0181590_10004320_pt1 | contig 11839 bp, 7 predicted proteins | sample 071ome_34_FD_132446 | JGI IMG/M metagenome (GOLD analysis project Ga0181590, IMG submission 132446) | Coastal salt marsh microbial communities from the Groves Creek Marsh, Skidaway Island, Georgia - 071411BT metaG (megahit assembly) | ecosystem: Environmental > Aquatic > Marine > Intertidal zone... | reverse complement strand
CAACATCCTTATGGTCGGAAATTCTGGTTTTGGAGGGACCGTCCGCCTTCACGAAGTGAGTCCAAGTGGGATGATTGTTCGTTCCAAGACACTGCCCGGCTTTGGCTACATTTCTGAGCTGATGGAGCTGCCTGACGGCAGTTTGTTCATTGGCGGGGGTTGTCCCAGTTTTCAAGTAAGCGTCGATTCCATCAATGTCAATCCGGGAGCGACGTACAACACGTATTTGGCTTGTTTGGCGCCAGACTGGACCGGGCGATGGATGCGCTACTGGGAAGATGTGAGCTGCCACAATGTGCATTTGGCCTATTCCGAGCACCCGCAGTGGGATGGCCCATACATCTTTATGGCGGGTCCGAATTATCTCCCCTTCTCCATCGACAGCCTAAGCCATGCCGGCGCGAATACGAGCGGGGAGGATTTCTTCTTGATGGCCTTTGACAAAGCGGGCCACGTGCATTGGATCGAAGAAATTCCCGGCAACCAGGGCTTCTCTCGGTTTGGGCTGCCCGCTCGGCATGCCCTCGTCGCGGAGGGGGAAAACCTCTACCTACTAGGTCGTCACTACGGTACCGACATGTATTGGGGGACTGATACGGTGGGTTCCGGCTGGACCGTTGGAAGTGGGGCGTCGGTCCACCGTGCTGCCACGATGCTGCACTTTCACCTGCCGCCCAATGGACAAGGGGGTACTACCCCCCTGCCTAATCCGTATTTGTACCAAGCCATGGAGCTCCAAGCCTGGGGCCTTTTTGGCGATGCCTACCCCTCGGCCATGGTGGCGGGAAGCCCCTGGAGCTCCAACCACCCCATGGTCTATGTCTACCATTCAGACAGTTTGGGCGTGTCGGGCGGGGCCTTTCCCTATGAAACACTGGTCTCCTCCAAAGCCAAAGCGGACGCCCTGATTGGTTTTGATCTCACCGTCAACATTGTCGTATGTGGCGTGCCCCTGCCTTGGCGGCTCTTCCCCAACCCGTCCTCCAACGAGGCGTGGATCACGTCCTTTGAGGGCGAGCGCCAGGTCCGAATTCTCGATGCCTTTGGTCGGATGGTCTGGAAAGCCACCGGATGGGCGCCCATGGCCCTGCCTGCCGAATCCCTTCCCAGCGGCCTGTACTACGTGACCATGGACGATCCCTTCCATCCGACGCAGCCATGGATGGTGCAGCATTGAGGGGGGTTCTAGTCTTCCACCCCCTACCTTTAGGCCCATGCGTTATCCCCTTGTTCTGCTCGCTCTCCTGACCTTTGTACTTGGCGCCTGCCAAGAAAAACCTCTGTGCTGTGAGCCGGCGCCCTGCCCGACATGCTGGCAGCAATACGGCAGCCCCTATGCAAACGTTCCGAATACGGAAAACATCCTGTTGTACGAGATGAACCTATGGAACCAAACTTCAGAAGGGACCTTGGCGGCGGCCGAAGCCCATTTGGACAGTTTGGTCGACCTACACATCAATACGGTCTGGCTCATGCCCATTTTTCCCCAAGGCACGGTAAACAGTGTGGGATCCCCCTACTGTGTAAAGGACTACCAGGGCGTCTCGGCGCGCTATGGCTCCTTGCAGGATATCCGCGATTTTGTGGCGTTGGCGCATAGCAAAGGCATCGCAGTCATTCTGGACTGGATCGCCAATCACACTGCCTGGGATCATCCCTGGGTGGCCGAGCATCCAGAATGGTACACCCAGGACACAAATGGAACCATTCTTCATCCCCCGGGCACCAATTGGCAAGACGTGGCGGACCTGAATTTTGAGGTAGATTCTATGCGTCTGGCGATGATTTCGGCCTTAAAATATTGGGTGCTGGAAGTAAATGTGGACGGTTTTCGCTTTGACGCCGCCGACATGGTTCCTGACGATTTTTGGGCCCAAGCCTTGGATAGCCTCACGGCCATTCCGGACCGAAAGCTCATTCTGCTCGCCGAGGGCGGCAATACCAGCCACTACGCCTCCGGATTTCACCTCACCTATGGCTGGACCTTCTACAGCCGCCTCAAAGACGTATTTGTTACGGGGACTAGTGCGGGCATACTTGCCTCCGCCCACAATCAAGAGTACGCCGGATGGCCTGCCTGCACACAGCGTGTTCGCTTTGCGACCAACCACGATGAATCCGCCTGGGACGCAACACCCTTCACCCTGTTTGGGGGCCGTTCTGCCGCCACCGCCGCCCATGTCTGCGCCACCTTTATGGGCGGCATTCCCATGGTATACACGGGGCAGGAAGTGGGAGAAACCGGCACCTCCTCCTTCTTTCAAAAAGACCCGGTTACCTGGGGCCTTCACCCAGGCATGAAGCAAACCTTCCAGGACCTGTTTGGGGTATATGCCGCGTCGGAGCCCGCTCAAACAGGGAGCCTTAAATCTTTTAGCCATCCGGACATCGTTTGCTTTAAACGAACAGCTGGAGTTGAAAATTTGCTGGTCTTTGTGAACACCCGGAATCAAACGGTCACCATGAACCTGGCCACGGAATTGAAAAATACCACTTGGACCAATGCCCAAACTGGGGCAAGTACCTCTCTAGAGACCACCCTTACCCTGGCCCCTTACCAATACCTTCTTTTGGAATGAACGTGAAAACTAAATGGTTGCTCTTTTCCATCGGCGGTTTGCTCTTGGTAGGAGCGGGATTATCCGTCATTGGGGAGGCCATACTGTTGAAAGGGGCGGGCGAAAGCTTCTTTTGGATGGGAACAGCAGGCCTCGTGCTCTTTAACGCGGGGCTATCCTTGTTTGGACAGGGAGTGGTGCTCCGCAGCAAAATGTGAGACGGCCGCGCAAGGTCACTTACATGCATAAAAAAAGGCTGCACGTTTGTGCAGCCTTTGCTTTCGTTGCCCCACTAGGACTCGAACCTAGACATACGGAACCAAAATCCGCTGTCCTGCCAATTAGACGATGGGGCATCGTGATTGGGAGCGCAAAGTTAATCCAACTGCGCTTTCTCACAATAGACTAAAGCGGGATGTTTCCGTGCTTCCGTTTTGGGTTGTGTGCCACCTTGTTCTCCAACATGGCGAAGGCCCGAATCAACTTTTGGCGCGTTTGGCTGGGCTCAATCACTTCATCCACATAGCCACGCGCCGCGGCACGGTAGGGATGCGCAAAGGCTTCCGCGTATTCCGCCTCTTTTTCGGCCCAAGTGGCCTCAGGAGACGCCGACTGCCCGATCTCTTTTTTGAAAATAATTTCGGCCGCTCCCTTTGCGCCCATGACGGCAATTTCAGCCGAAGGCCAAGCATAGTTCATGTCTGCCCCGATGTGCTTAGAATTCATTACATCGTAGGCCCCTCCATAGGCTTTCCGTGTGATGACTGTGATGCGCGGTACTGTTGCTTCCGCAAAGGCGTAGAGCAATTTGGCGCCGTTGGTAATGATGCCGTTCCATTCTTGGTCCGTGCCCGGCAAGAAGCCGGGAACATCTTCGAGGACAAGCAAGGGAATGTTGAAGGCGTCACAGAAGCGCACAAAGCGACCGCCTTTGGTGCTCGCGTGGATGTCCAAGACGCCAGCGAGGTAGGCAGGCTGATTGGCGACAATACCGATGGAGCGCCCAGCCAAGCGACCGAATCCGACCACCAAGTTTTCCGCAAATTGGGCGTGGACCTCTAAAAAAGATTCGGGATCGACCAGCTCCTCAATCACCTCCCGCATGTCGTAAGGTTGCTGGGCACTTTCGGGTATGACCGTATTTAAGCGTGGTCGCGCCTCTTCTCCCTCGACGTAAGGGAGAAGCGGAACCCCGTCCTCACAGTTTTGCGGAATGTAGGACAGGAGCTGCTTGAACCCTTCTAGGGCCGCACGCTCGTTTGCATAAGTGAAATGCGTTACGCCACTTTTTGAGGCATGAGCGCTCGCTCCTCCAAGGTCTTCCGAGGAGACTTCTTCATGGGTCACCGTTTTGACGACATTCGGGCCGGTCACGAACATATAGCTCGATCCTTCCACCATACCGATGAAATCGGTTAGCGCTGGGGAATACACAGCCCCGCCCGCACAGGGGCCCATGATGAGGCTCAACTGAGGGATGACCCCCGAAGCCCGGGTGTTGCGGTAAAAGATGTCGGCATAGCCGCCCAAGGACACGACGCCTTCTTGAATCCGCGCACCGCCCGAATCATTGAGGCCTATCACGGGACAGCCATTTTGGAGGGCCAGATCCAGAATCCGACAAATTTTCTCGGCGTGGGCTTCGGCCAGGGATCCTCCTAACACGGTAAAATCTTGTGCAAAAGCGTAAATGGTACGACCGTGGACCTTTCCATAGCCCGTCACAACGCCATCCCCTAAATACGTTTGGGAATCTAAGCCAAACAACGTGCTCCGGTGGGTGACCATTTGGCCTAGTTCCTCAAAACTACCGGGATCAAAAAGAAGTTCGATCCGCTCACGCGCGGTCAATTTTCCTTTGGCGTGCTGTGCCGCGATGCGGTCCGTGCCACCACCCAGCATCGCTTCCTCACGGAGTTTCTGCAGGCGTTCCAATGCTTTTTTCTGAGCCATAAAACGAATATACCCCGGGAAGAGCTTAGGGTGACTTAGTCGTTGAGCTTCAAGACTGCCAAGAAGGCGTCCTGGGGAATCTCGACATTGCCCAACTGTCGCATCCGCTTTTTACCTGCTTTTTGCTTTTCGAGCAGCTTCCGCTTACGCGAGATGTCGCCACCATAACACTTGGCGGTCACGTCTTTGCGGAGGGCAGACAGGGTTTCGCGGGCGATAATTTTGGCCCCGATCGCGGCTTGGATGGCAATGACGAACTGCTGTCGTGGGATGAGCTCACGGAGCTTTTCACAGAGGCGGCGCCCGATGTCGTAGGCGCGGTCTTTGTGGATCAATGCACTCAAGGCATCGATGGGATCCGCATTGAGCAACACATCCACCTTGACGAGGTTGGATGCCTGGTAGCCAATGGGGTGGTAGTCGAAACTGGCATAGCCGCGGGAAATCGTCTTTAGCCGGTCATAGAAATCAAAGACAATCTCAGCCAAAGGCATATCAAAACTCAGTTCCACCCGGTCAGCTGTGAGGTAGGACTGTCCTGTGATGGTTCCTCGCTTGTCAATACAGAGCTTCATGACCCCTCCCACATACTCGCTTTTCGTGATGATTTGGGCCTTGATGAAGGGTTCCTCAATGCGGTCCAAGCCCGAGGGGTCCGGGTAATCGGAAGGGTTTGTGACCAAGATTTGCTTGGCGGGGTCCGCCTTCATAAATGCGTGGTAGGACACGTTGGGAACGGTAGTGATCACGGTCATATTGAACTCCCGTTCCAATCGTTCCTGGATGATTTCCATGTGCAGCATTCCGAGGAAGCCACAGCGAAATCCAAAACCCAAAGCCGCCGAGGTCTCCGCTTCAAAGGTGAGCGAAGCGTCGTTCAGACGAAGTTTCTCCAAAGCGCCTCGGAGTTCTTCAAATTCTTCCGTGTCCACGGGGTAAATCCCCGCAAAGACCATGGGTTTTACATCCTCAAATCCCGCCACGGCCGCTTCAGCTGGACGATCTACCGACGTGATGGTGTCCCCAACTTTTACTTCTTTGGCTTCTTTGATGCCGGAGATGATGTAGCCCACATCCCCCGCTCCAAGGAGCGCTTTGGGATCTTTATTGAGGCGAAGAACGCCGATTTCATCGGCCTCATAGGTCTTGCCTGTGGCCATAAACTTGACCTTCTCTCCTTTGCGGATTTGGCCGTTTTTGATCCGGAAAATGGCTTCAATTCCACGAAAAGAGTTGTAGACCGAATCAAAGATGACCGCTTGCAAGGGTGCCGATTCGTCGCCTTCTGGGGCAGGAATGCGTTCGACAATGGCTTCAAGCAATTCAGGGACGCCCATACCGGACTTCGCGCTCACGCTGAGGATGTCCTCCCGCTTGCATCCGATGAGTTCGATAATTTGGTCCGCCACCTCTTCTGGGTTGGCCGACGGCAAATCGATTTTATTCATGACCGGAATGATCTCCAGATCATGCTCGATGGCGAGATACAGATTGGAAATGGTCTGTGCCTGAATTCCTTGGGCTGCATCAACGACCAGGAGAGCTCCTTCGCAAGCCGAAATGCTGCGCGAAACCTCGTAGCTAAAGTCGACGTGTCCCGGGGTATCAATCAAATTCAAACGGTACTTCCCAGATTTGGTCGCATAGTCCATCTGGATCGCATGACTCTTAATCGTGATCCCCCGCTCGCGCTCTAAGTCCATGTTGTCCAGCAACTGTTCTTTTTGTTCGCGGGCGGTTACGCTTTGCGTAGCATCCAATAAGCGATCCGCCAGGGTGCTTTTCCCATGGTCGATGTGTGCAATGATGCAAAAATTCCGAATGTCCTTCATAGCCAATAGAACCGCAAAGGTACGCCCCGGGTTCCACCTAAAAATCTTGAAAAAAGCCCCGACAGAATTCCGATATTTGGACCATGTCAACACCCAAACGACCCGCCATGGGAAGGGGGCTTTCGGCCCTCCTTCAGACCAACACTGCCACCTCCAGCCAAGATGCCGGAGCGAAGGAGGTAGTCAGCGGGGTCTTTGAGGTCGCCGTGGCCGATATTGAAGCCAACCCCAAGCAACCGCGCGTGCATTTTGAGCCCGAGCATTTGCAGGAATTGGCCGCCTCGATTTCGGCCTTGGGCATTGTGCAACCCCTGACGGTTCGCCGTCTTCGCCCTGGCAAATACCAAATCATCTCCGGTGAACGCCGATTCCGTGCGGCCCAGCTAGCTGGTTTGGAGGTGGTCCCCGTCTATGTTCGCCTTGCGAACGACCAGGAAATGTTGGAAATGGCCTTGGTGGAAAACATCCAGCGCCGAGACCTCGACGCCATGGAAGTGGCCTTGTCCTACGCCCGATTGATGGAGGAGTGTGATATGACACAGCAACAAGTGTCTGACCGCGTCGGAAAGGAGCGATCCACGGTGGCCAATTACATCGGATTACTCAAATTGTCTCCACTCGTCCAAGCCGGTCTGCGCGACCGCGAAATTTCCATGGGCCACGCACGTGCCCTTGTCGGGGTGGCTGAGGATTCTACCCGCGACCAGCTTTATCACCAATGTGTACGAGGTGGATGGTCCGTCCGTCAGCTAGAATCGGCGGTGCGTGGTCTTTCTTCGCCCAAAGCTGCACCCGCTGAAGCCGCACCCCATCCCGCCGCAGCCATGCTGGCGCAGAAAACGGGACTGACCGCCAAAGTCGTCCAGAAGGCCAATGGCAGCGGTACCATCACGCTTACCTACAAGAGCGACGCTGAGCTGCAAGCGGTCCTAAAAAAGTTTTCCTAAGTAGCCTTAAGGCTCTATCACCGGAGCCGGCGCTTCGACTATATCCTCCATGGTGGCTTCTTCCGTGGCCTCCGAAATATCCGCTGAAGAATAACTTAGCAATGGGTGGTCCTTGATGTGCTGGGCCTTTTCCGCCGAATCGTACCGGCCATAAACCAGCGGGAATAAAACCACCACTACCAGGGTCCAGGCCACGAATAATCCGAGCATGGTATTGAGCATTCGGCGCACGGGTGCCGCAGCCCCATTTGGCGCTTTCACCAGAACCCAAAGTACACCGCCTAGAGCCACCGCAAAGAGGATGTTCCCAACGAGAACCGTGATTCGGTTGGGCGTCAGGCCAAATTCCAACATTCGGGAGCCAATCGCCCACAGTCCGATGCCATCCGCCACGAGGGTCAATGCCACTAGTGCCCCTACCCCTAACGTAATGGCTGGATGCTTTTCCTCTTCAAACGCATAGTGCATCATCACCAAGCCAATGACCAAAATGAGCAGGAGGTTGAAGATGAAGAGCTGCTCACGGTTCTCCCGCAAGTTGGTCAAGCCTTGGCCGAGATAGGTGACTAAGAAGATGAGTACCACCAACAAGAAAAGCGGGATGAAGATGCGCGCAAGTGTGGGCAAAATTTTCTCCAAAATCTGCTTGTTGGTCACCCAGAGGTAGTGTCCAAAAAAGGGTAAACCGCACAGGCCCCAAATGGCCAAGTTTTCAAAGAAGCTTTCGGGAAAATCTAAGAGGCTGAGTAATCCAGCCGTTAATGCCATAAGTGCTCCGCCCGCCAGGCCTACGATAAAGGCAAAAAGGCCCACTTGCACGCTATGTCGGACAAAGTCCACACGCTCTTCTCCTGCTGATAAACGGGTGTACACATAGCCTAAAAGGCCCCAGAGCAACAAGGGAAAGTGAATTTGGACCAAGGTCTGGGCCTGACGGACCAAGGCAAAAGGATCCTCCACGTCCAGATATTCCAACCGCCCGGTTTCTGAATTTGTCCCCCATTCATAGGATGGATAAGGCCAATTGCCCCAGTAGAAATCGGCTACGACGTACAAGGCCAACAATCCGATCGCTAGGGACCAAAAGGCACGCATCTCACCCCAAGCGCGGTGAATGGTTGTATGATAGGCCATCAAGGGCAGCAGGAAAACAGGTGCGATATAGGGGACGAACCAATCGTAACTAGGGGGTCCGGCCCATTCAGGGATTCGGAAAAAGAAAAAGGCGGCAAACGTCATGGCTACGGTAAACCACAAGGTACCGTTGCCGATTTGTGGGGCCGAGGACTGTTCCGGCTCCAATCCCAATCGGTAGGTCCAGGCCAACGCGAGGGGGTCTTTAGAACGCGTCAGGCCTGCTGCCTGAAAGTCCGCTTTAAACTGATCAGAGTTCGTTTGGTAGGCCTCTTCAAGGCCCTTTGGTCCAAGGTGGAGCATGGCGTAAAAGTTTGGTGTGCGGGGGTATAACGACTCAAAGGTAAAATCCGTGTGTTCCAAGCGCAAAAAAACGGCCCCCTGTTTCCAGAGGACCGTTTAGTCGTCTCACGCGCTTAACACGCTTGATTCACTTAGAAATGCAGCGTCATCTCATCCACCAAGTGGCGTGCCCCTGCGTACTTGTCTACAATGAACAATACGTAGCGAATGTCCACGCTAATGGTGCGCTGTAGTTCGTCCTCAAAGAAGATATCCCCGGACATGGCCTCCCAGTTGCCGTCAAAGGCCACACCGATCAACTCGCCCTTGCCGTTGATCAAAGGCGAGCCGGAGTTGCCGCCAGTAATGTCGTTGTCCGTGATCAAGCCTACAGGCAATTTACCATTGGCGTCCGCATACTGGCCGTAGTCCTTGGCGTTGTACAAATCCTTCAAGCGTTGAGGCACCTCAAATTCGGGGTTGGTCGCGTCCTCCTTCTGCATCACGCCGTCAAGCGTCGTGTAGTAGTTGTAGGTCACGCCGTCCTTGGGTTCGTAGGAACCTACTTTTCCGAAGGTCATACGCATCGTGCTGTTGGCGTCTGGAGACCAATCTTCGTTGGGCAACATTTCGCGCACACCGGCCGTCCACAAGCGGTAGGCCTTGCCCTCCATTTCTGACAATTCGGGATCCTGACCGCCGAAGTAGGCCTCACGGAATCCCAATGCAGCTTTGTAAATGGGGTCTTTTTTTAAAATCGAAGTGTCTGGATTAGATAGCCATTGAAAATACCTTTCTTTTTTCAAGAAGATTGACTCAGAATAACAATGCTCAGCATATGTCTGCATATCCCCGAATTCGATAATAGCGTCTTTAAGAAACATTGGCAATTGTTCAACTTTGATATTTTCAATATACATCTGCCACAGGGCTCCTATTAAGTCTCGATCAACTTCACTTTGAAATTCTGAGTAAAAATCTTCCGCAGATTTATATACGCGCTCTCTGAGTTTTTCCCAAGAGCGGGAATCCTGTGCGTTTTCCAGAATACGAGCATTACGATATGCAAAAAGCAATGAGGATGGGCCACGTATGACCGCCTCCATGAGGTAGACTTTGTTTTTAACGGTTGGATCCGTAGCACGGTAGTAGGCCTGCATCAATTTTAGCGTCTCGCCATACTTCGCCTGGCGCTTAGGGTCCGCCGCTACCCATGCCGCGAATTGGGCTTCGAGCTGGGCCTTTTTGTCATAGACGTGGTTGTTTACCAACTGCTCCGTCTGACCGATGTAGTACTTCCAGTAGTTGGCGGTTTGTGCGTAGCTCGATGCCAACAAAATATTCAAAGCTGGATCCGCTTGCATGTAGCTTCGCATGACAGCCAATTTGGCGTCCCGGATTTCCACGACAGTGGGGTTGTAGAGGTCCACGGCTTGCTGAACACCCCAGCTAGAGAGGTAGCGGTCCGTGCTGCCAGGGTAGCCCCAAACCATAGCAAAATCGCCATCCTTCACGCCTTGCATGCTAATAGGCAAGTGATGCTTGGGCTGGTGGGGGACGTTTTCCGCACTGTACTCAGACCCCTTGCCATCCTTGCTTGCGTACACACGGAACATGGAGAAGTCTCCGGTGTGGCGGGGCCACATCCAGTTGTCCGTGTCACCACCGTATTTGCCTACGCTGCTGGGAGGCGCGCCCACCAAGCGAACGTCGTTGAACTTGTGGTACACAAAGAGGTAGAACTCGTTGCCGTGGTAGAAAGACTCCACGTCGGCGTCGTATTCGGTGCCTTCGGTCGCCTTGGCAATCAACTCTTTGGCCTTTTCCGCCACGGCGGCAGCGCGCTCCGCTTCCGTCATGTCGTCTTTGAGCACCTTGTTCATGTCCTTGGTGACGTCTTCTATTCGGACCAAGAAATTGACAAAGAGGCCCGGGTTAGGAAGTTCTTCCGCACGCGTCATAGCCCAAAAGCCATCCGCCAAGTAGTTATTTTCCAAAGTGGAATGCTTCTGAATCGCATCGTAGCCACAGTGGTGGTTGGTCAAAATCAAGCCTTCCGACGAGATGATTTCCCCCGTACAAAAGCCGCCAAACGACACGATGGCGTCCTTTAATGAACCGTGGTTCACGTCGTACAAGTCTTTGGCTGACAACTTGAGGCCAGCCTTTTTCATGTCCTTGTAGTTGAGTTTCTTCATCAACAAAGGAATCCACATGCCTTCGCCGGCATGCAACGTCGTCGTCGGCCATGCGAACGTCAACGCAACGAGGAGAATGAGAATCTTTTTCATAGGAAGGCGAATATACGAATGGGCGGGCTTCGTCGGGGCTAGGAGGCTGGAGAGCTAGAAGGCTAGTTAGCTAAAAGGCTGGAGAGCTAGAAGGCTTGGTATTGCAACGGAAAGACCCTGGCGCGCAGCGAAGTTCCCGCGAGAAAATCATGGGCAAAAGAGATGAAACGCTTAAGAATTTTGCGCGAAGCCTAAGCCTCCAAGTTCTCTAGCTAAATTGCGCGAAGCCCGAGCTTTCTAGCTCCCTAGCTTCCCACTAATCGCATCCCAAAGCTTTAGTCGCGCATCCAGGGCTTCGACGCAGGCCTCTTCTGCTTCCAACCACTTTTGGTCGTCCTCTTTGCAAAGGTGATGCATCATTTGGATGGCCATGGGGCCGTGCTCATCGCCGTCGAGTTCAATATGGCGATCTAGGTAATAGACGAAGGCGCTCAGCTCCTCGGGGTTGTCCTTATAGAGCTTTTTGATGAGGGCCGTAAACATGTCCGGGATGAGGTCTTCGCGTCCAAACGTGAAGGCGGCCGCAATTTCGTGCAGCTTGCCACGCTTGATGATGGCGTGGGTGGCTTTCAAGAAGTCCAGACAATCTTCGTCCACTTCGGCGATATTGAAGCGAAGAATTTCTTTGGGTTTATAGCCGCGCTGAAGCGTTTGAACGAATCGAATGATCGGCCGCGTCTCAGCACCCACTTGACGCATGGCGTCGAGGTAGAGTTCGTAATGGCTGGCGGGCTCACCATTGAGGTCCACGTCGCTCTCTTCGGCGACCACAATTTCGTTGATGAGCTTTCGGCTCGCCCGGTCCTCGGTAGGAACCCATCCTGTATCGACAGAGGTCAGCT
>Ga0181590_10004316_pt1 | contig 11846 bp, 9 predicted proteins | sample 071ome_34_FD_132446 | JGI IMG/M metagenome (GOLD analysis project Ga0181590, IMG submission 132446) | Coastal salt marsh microbial communities from the Groves Creek Marsh, Skidaway Island, Georgia - 071411BT metaG (megahit assembly) | ecosystem: Environmental > Aquatic > Marine > Intertidal zone... | reverse complement strand
TATTATTTGGTTCAGCTCACCCAAAAAGTTGCCAGTTCTGCGCATATTGAATTCCATGCACGAATCATTCTTCAAAAATACATTCAACGGAGTCTCATACGCATCTCAAATGAGATTATCGAATCATCTTATAAAGAAACCATAGATGTTTTTGATTTATTGGACGAAGCAGAATCCAAACTCTACGATGTCACCCAAGGCAACATCAAAAAAACATCTGAGTCTGCCCAAAGCCTAGTCATTCAAGCCAAAAAGAGAATCGAAGACATTGCCAATCGTGAAGGATTAAGCGGGGTAGCTACTGGTTTCGAAAAGTTGGATAAACTGACTTCGGGTTGGCAACCTAGTGATCTTATCATTATTGCGGCACGTCCGGGTATGGGTAAAACCGCTTTAACCCTGTCTATGGCTCGTAATATTGCGGTTGGAAGACAGATCCCAGTTGCGTTCTTTTCGCTCGAAATGTCCTCGGTACAGTTAATTACCCGACTTATTTCATCCGAAACAGGACTATCGTCCGAAAAACTGAGAACCGGCCGCCTTGCCGGTCATGAATGGCAGCAACTCAACGTAAAAGTCGCTGACCTCGAAAAAGCACCGCTCTATATAGACGACACCCCATCATTGTCTATTTTCGATCTCCGTGCCAAAGCCCGAAGATTGGCCTCACAGCACAAAATAAAGCTGATCATCATTGACTATCTTCAATTGATGACCGCAGCTACCAACAGCAAGAGCGGCAATCGAGAACAAGAAATTTCAACAATTTCAAGAAATTTAAAAGCATTGGCCAAAGAATTGGATATTCCGGTTATTGCCCTTTCACAGCTCTCTCGTGCCGTTGAAACCCGAGGCGGTTCTAAAAGACCCTTATTATCCGATTTGCGCGAATCTGGAGCCATAGAACAAGATGCGGATATAGTATCTTTTATTTATCGTCCCGAGTATTATGGTATTGACGAATGGGATGACGAAGGCCGTACACCTTCTCAAGGTCAGGCGGAGTTGATCGTAGCCAAACACCGAAACGGAGGATTGGATAATATTCGGCTCAAATTTGTGGGCAATCTTGGGAAGTTTGAAGATCTCGAAAACTTTGATACCCCATTTGAGTTTCAATCTAAAATGAATCCTAACGAACCACCACCACCCAATACATTTCCATCTGCTGATGAAGCATTTGGTGGTGCAGACGATGACGTGCCTTTCTAAGAATCACTCACAACACAGCTTTAGGCGGGTTTCATCAATACTAAACTAAAATTTGTACTTTCAATAGTTAAATCATGGCTTTGAGAAAACTACAAATTGGTCCAGGAGTTCTAGTTACGGCTGCATTTATTGGTCCAGGAACGCTTACGGTTTGTACCTTGGCAGGAGTCCGTGCAGGCACCCAGTTGCTTTGGGTGGTAGTTCTTGCTACGTTGATCACCATATTTATTCAAAATATCGCAGCGCGTATCGCTTGGAACACTGGATCTGGTCTGGCAACCTCAATGATAAAAAACACAGCACAACCGCTACTGCGCTTTTTTTTCTTAGTGCTGATCTTAGCTGCTATTCTCGTTGGCAACACCGCCTATCAAGGAGGCAATCTTAGTGGTGCTTTTTTGGGTTTTGATAAAATCGTAACGCTTCCCAGTTTTTCAATAGGAAACCAAACGTTTGCCCTACGTTCGTTGATTATTGGAGTGATGGCAGCTTGGGTGCTTTGGAAGGGCAATACACGTCTGATCAAAAACATACTGCTTTCTGTGGTACTCTTGATGAGTGCTTCTTTTTTGATAGCAGCCATATTGGTGCAACCCAATTTTATGTCTTTAGTTAAGGGATTATTATTACCACAAATCCCACAAGGAGATTGGAAGCTGGTGGTGGCGCTATTGGGTACAACCATCGTCCCTTATAACTTATTTTTACACGCTGCTTTGGTAAAAAGTAAAAATAGCCAAATCACCTCCTTAGCAGCACTCAAACGCGATACACAATATGCTGTTGGTATTGGCGGTTTGATTTCCATATGCATTATTATTGCTGCCTCTGCTGTTCAAGGTGCTGAGATTTCATCCGTCACCGATTTGGGAAAAAGTTTGGTACCCATTTATGGCAACCGCGCCGAATATTTTGTTGCTTTTGGTCTTTTTGCCGCTGGCTTTAGCTCTGCAATTACCGCCCCATTGGCGGCAGGTTATGTGGCCGAAGAATGTATGCAATGGTCCGCTGATAGCAAAAAAAGTAAGTGGGTAGCACTGCTTGTTTTGACCATCGGGTTAACCATGACTCTTTTTGAGCTTCGACCCATAGAAATTATCCGATTGGCACAATGGGCTAACGGACTTTTATTGCCTTTGGTAGGACTTTTTTTATGGGCGCTTATGCGAAAAGAACAAAATCGTATGCAACTACGGCAAACAGAACAACTCATTATGGGGCTGATCATCGTATTTTTTTGTGTGCTAACCTTAAGAAGCCTCGGCTTTTTGGCTTAAAAAACGAGCTATGGATCTAAATGCAGATTTGGGAGAGGGAGGACTACAAGACGAAGCCTTGATGCCCTATATCACCTCTTGTTCTATTGCCTGCGGTGGACACACAGGTACTTTTGAAAGTGTTGAAACGACCCTTGAGCTTGCGCTTAAATACGGTGTAGCGGTTGGGGCACATCCCTCTTATCCTGATCCTCAATTTTTTGGAAGGCGCTCCATAAAAATGAACAAAAATGATTTGCAAAAATCCATTGAAAATCAATTGCAGCTTTTTGCGGTGGCACTTAATAAATCAAAAGGAGCTCGCTGGCAGCACATCAAGCCCCATGGAGCATTGTATAATGATATGGCTCAAGACCATACTCTTGCAAGTGCCGTGTTGGAGGTCTTTTCTTTTTTTGACATCAAAGGACTTTTTTTACCTGCAAAAATGCCCGTAGTTAATCTGGCTAGAGAAAAGGGCTTTCTCGTTTGGGAAGAGGTGTTTGCGGACAGAAAGTACAACGATCATGGACAATTGGTGTCAAGAAAACTACCGGGAGCCGTTTTGTCAAAGAATTCTGACGTGGTTTCTCAAGTAAAACAGTGGAAAAACGGAGCGGTAGAAACCGATACAGGTGCGACATTCGAAACCCGATGGGATACATTATGCTTGCACAGTGATACGCCAAACGCCGCATCGATTGCGCAAGATTTGGCCGTTCATTTTAAATTCAAAAAGTTGTCATGAAAACATTCGAATTGATACCCTTTGGTAAAAAGACGTTGATTTTGAGATTTGATGACGTGCAAGAGCAACCTGAAACCATTCACTGGCTCAACGGATTTGCAGCATTTTTAAGGTCAAAATTTTCTAAAACGTTTGAGGATGTACTATTGAGTCATTTAGAAATTAATTTGGTTTCTAAAAAAAACACCGATTTTAAGAAAGTAGAAAAGCAGGTTCGATTGGCGTTAACCGAATATAACAACATCGACGTAGACACCGCCTGTGTTTGGGAAATCCCCGCTTGTTTTGACGCTGAATGTGCACCTGATTTGGACGAACTTTTTGGAGGAGATCAAAACAAAATAGACACCTATATACAAGCCTTTACCGCTCAAGAACTCTATGTTCACTTTTTTGGATTTTTACCTGGATTTGCTTATTTGGGTGGGTTGCCCAAGGAGCTACAAATGCCAAGAAAGGCACATCCCAGGTTGGCAGTTCCTAAAGGTGCGGTTGCTGTTGGCGGAAGCTATGCAGCGGTCTATCCCCAACAAAGTCCAGGAGGATGGCAGCTCATTGGCCAAACACCTTTTGTTTTTTTTGATCGGAATCGCATGATTCCTTTTTTTCTAAAGCCCGGGGATCGCATCCGATTTAAGCCAATTTCATTTTTAGAATATCAGCAGTTGGATCGTGATTATCAAAAAGCATCATTTTTACCCCAAAAAATAGAAAATAAATGAGTGTACAAGTGATCCATACGGGGTTTTATACAACGATTCAAGATTCTGGCAGAACGGGTTATCGGCATTGGGGAGTTCCTGTTTCTGGACCGATGGATCGTGAAAGTTTTGCTCTGGCCAACGCCTTGTTGGATAATTCTGAAACAGCAGCTGTCCTAGAATGTACCATCAGTGGTCCGACCCTTTTATTCAATGCACCTACTCGTGTGGCGGTAGCAGGAGGGCCCATCGAAATTCGGCTAAATGGTGTTGAAGTGGAAATGTGTAAAGCGATTGATTGTGATTTGGGGACCATTTTAGAATTTGGTAAAATCACCAAGGGAGTTCGAAGTTATATCGCTTTTGAAGGTGGCCTTGCAACGCCCAAAACACTGGGTAGTCGATCCCAATATTTTCCTGTTACGGAGTATAAAAAACTTCAAAAAGGAATGGTTTTACCGCTTAGACCCCACACAACAGCCTTACCAAAAATAATGCAAGTACCCTCCACAAATTGGATTGGTACGACCGAAACTCTAAATGTACTTAAAGGCCCTGATTGGGGGCGTATTTCGGAACAGCATCAAACGCAGCTTTTATCTGAAAATTTCAGCATCGGCAGCAACGACCGAATGGGGTATCAACTCAAAGGGGCTTTGTCCAAAAACAACTATGGGTTGCCAAGTAGTTTTGTGTTGCCGGGTACCGTTCAACTCACCCCAGAGGGAACCTTGTTGGTGGCCATGGCCGATGGGCAAGTAACCGGGGGATACCCACGGGTTTTTATGTTGTCTGGCAATGAGGTTTCAAAATTGGCCCAGCTGCGTACCGGTAAAACGATTCGTTTTGAAGGATGCGATTAGATCTTATGATAAACCGTTTCGAATGGAACTCTAAAACGATCGCCATACACCCCTTCTTGTTTTCGGATGCCACAACTCACAACCATATTGATTTCTGATTGGGCAGGCAGTTTTAGTACCTTTTTTAGTCGCAAGGAGTCAAAGCCTTCCATGGGACATGTGTCATACCCAATTTCTGCCATACTCAACATAAATGTCTGAGCAGCCAAGGCTGTACTTTTATGGGCTACTACTCGAAGATCTTCTAATTTGATTTGGCGGTATGCAGGTTTTTTGAGCCCCATAAATTGTACCGACAGGTATTTGATAAAGCCAACTATTTTGTTTGTAGTACCATAGAGCATGGGCATGGTTTTCTGATAGTAGTTAAGTGCCATTTTTTCACGTTTACTATCCCGTTTTTTTTCTTTTTCAAAAGCACTGTTCAAATAGTCAATATTGGCCTGGGCTCTTTGCTTCCAAAGATCTTTGCGCACTACAAACACAACCAATTGATCTGCAGTACGTGCTGCGGGTTGATTGAAACAGGTTGCTGCAACAGCAGCAATGGTTTCTTTGTTTTCGATATGATAAAATTCCCACAGTTGCATGTTGCTGCTATTGGGAGCCAAGGTGGCATTTCGAATACATGAAACGACCTTAGATGTGTCTAGGGGTTGGTTGTTGTCATAAATTCGGATGGACCTTCTGTGGTCCAGCGCTTCGGAGACAGTTTTGTGATTCATGGAGTACAATTTTTCTTTCTACCAAAAAGGGTAGTTGCTTAACAATTTTTCACAAAGATAATTGGATTTTTTTGGAGTACTAAAACGGAACTGGGTATATTAATTTATATTATTTAAAACACTGAAAAACAGAAACATAAATACATTTGTTTTCGGTTGGGTATTGTACCCCACACCAACCCCATATCCCAAAAGATATAAAACGATTAATTTCGTATAGTAGATTAAAAAAAATGAAGCTAAATAAGTACAGCCATCGGGTTACCCAAGACCCCACTCAACCTGCAGCACAAGCAATGTTGCATGCAATAGGATTGACCGATGAAGATTTTCAAAAGCCTCTAATTGGAATTGCCAGTACAGGCTATGAAGGCAATCCCTGCAATATGCATCTTAATGATCTTGCAAAGAAAATTAAAACCGGAATTAACACCACCGATATGGTCGGATTGGTATTTAATACCATAGGGGTAAGTGATGGAATTTCGATGGGCACACCAGGTATGCGGTTTTCGCTGCCCTCAAGGGATGTAATCGCAGATTCCATCGAAACCGTCGTACAGGCCATGTCTTACGATGCTGTAGTTACCGTAGTTGGATGTGATAAAAACATGCCAGGGGCATTGATGGGCATGCTACGTCTCAATCGACCCGGTATATTGGTTTATGGTGGCACAATAGCTTCGGGTTGCCACAATGGAAAAGAACTAGACGTGGTTTCTGCATTTGAAGCATGGGGCGAAAAGGTCGCTGGCACCATTGACGAAAAAGAATATAAAAGTGTAATACACAAAGCCTGCCCAGGAGCTGGTGCATGTGGTGGAATGTACACTGCAAACACAATGGCCTCGGCTATTGAGGCCTTGGGAATGGCACTGCCCTACAACTCGTCAAATCCTGCGGTGAGCAAAGACAAACAAGACGAATGTTTGGCACTTGGAGCCGCATTGAAGGCTTTGATGGAAAAAGATTTGAAACCTAGAGATATTGTAACAGAAAAATCTTTAGAAAACGCAATGCGTCTTATCGCGGTACTAGGAGGCTCTACCAATGCCGTATTGCATTTGCTGGCCATTGCAAAGGCGGCAGACCTATCACTTACCATAGAGGATTTTCAAAAAATAAGTGATACAACTCCCTTTTTAGCAGATCTCAAGCCAAGCGGAAAGTATCTAATGAAAGACCTTCACAATGTCGGTGGGGTACCTGCTGTTCTCAAGTTTATGTTAGACAAGGGTATGCTACATGGCGATTGCATGACCGTAACCGGAAAAACCTTAGCAGAAAATCTAGAAGGTCTTCCTGCTCTAAACGAAAAACAACAAATCATTCGTCCACTTGACAATCCAATAAAAGCCACAGGACACATAAGAATCCTAAAGGGCAATTTGGCGCCTGGGGGGAGTGTAGCAAAAATTACCGGAAAAGAAGGTTTGCTCTTTGAAGGTCCTGCCCGAGTATATGACAGTGAGTTTGATGCAAATGATGGAATCCGAAAGGGTGAGGTAAAAGCCGGTGAGGTAGTAGTCATTCGCTACGAAGGTCCAAAAGGAGGTCCAGGGATGCCCGAAATGTTGAAGCCCACAGCCGCTATAATGGGTGCCGGACTTGGCAAGTCAGTTGCACTGATTACTGACGGGCGTTTTTCTGGAGGTACCCATGGGTTTGTGGTGGGACATATTGTTCCTGAAGCACAAGAAGGAGGCCCTTTGGCACTGTTGAAAAATGGAGACCAAATTACGATAGATGCCGAATCCAACACCCTGAGTGTTGCTTTGTCTGAGGACGAAATACGGGCGCGACGTGCCCAATGGGTAAAACCACCCTATAAATTTAATAAAGGAGTACTCTACAAATACATAAAAAGTGTTGCCTCTGCCTCCGAGGGCTGTGTAACTGACGAATAAATCTCATGAAATCAGCTGTTATAAAAAATAAAACCTCTCACGAGGTTAAAGGAATTACAGGCGCTGAGGCAGTCATCAGATGTTTACTTGCCGAAGGTGTTGATTTGGTATTTGGTTACCCAGGAGGGGCGATCATGCCGATTTATGACGAACTCTACAAATTTCAAGATCAACTACACCACGTATTGACACGACACGAGCAGGGAGCCGCCCATATGGCACAAGGTTTTGCTCGCACGTCAGGTAAAGTGGGGGTCGCCATGGCAACTTCTGGACCCGGAGCCACCAATTTAGTTACCGGAATTGCAGACGCCCAAATTGATTCGACACCAATGGTTTGCATCACTGGACAAGTCGCCTCACATTTATTGGGAACCGATGCTTTTCAAGAAACAGATATAATCGGTATTTCGACACCCGTCACCAAATGGAACTGCCAAATCACAAAAGCAAGCGATATACCAAGCATGCTTGCCAAAGCGTTTTACATTGCTCGGTCGGGAAGACCCGGACCTGTTTTGATAGACATAACCAAAGACGCCCAGTTTGAAACCTTTGATTTTCAATATGAACCGTGTCAAGGAATTCGAAGTTATCAACCACAGACCGAAATTGATCCAACGGCCATAGCAGAAGCTGCATCGCTTATTAATGCCGCTCAAAAACCCCTTATTGTTTGGGGACAAGGGGTTATACTTGGCCAAGCCGAAGAAGAATTTAAAGCCTTTGTAGAAAAAACACAAATACCAGCTGCTTGGACAATATTAGGGCTCTCGGCACTGCCCACCTCACACCCTCAAAACATGGGAATGGTTGGAATGCATGGCAATTATGCACCCAACTTACTCACCAACGAATGTGATTTACTGATCGCCGTAGGAATGCGTTTTGACGATCGTGTAACTGGCGATTTGGGAACCTATGCCAAGCAAGCTAAAATTATTCACCTAGAAATAGACCCTGCCGAAATCAATAAAAATGTACCTGTAGATTTGGCCGTTTTGGGCAATTGCAAAAGCAGCCTTCAACAACTACTGCCCTTGGTTTCTAAAAAAGATTTAAGCCCATGGTATCAGCGTTTTGAAGCACTCAAAGCTACTGAAATCAATAAAGTCATCAACAACGATTTGTACCCAACCAAACCTGGATTGACAATGGGAGAGGCCATAAAGGTCATTAACAAACACAGTGGTGGTGATGCTATTATTGTAACCGACGTAGGACAACATCAGATGGTCGCTTGTCGCTATGCAGAATTCAATCAATCCAAAAGCAATGTCACCTCTGGGGGATTAGGAACTATGGGTTTTGCGCTTCCTGCAGCAATTGGAGCCAAAATGGGAGCACCAAATCGTGAGGTTGTTGCCATCATTGGAGATGGAGGATATCAGATGACGATTCAAGAGTTAGGAACTATTTTTCAACAACAATTGGCCGTCAAAATTGTAGTACTAAATAACGAATTTTTAGGCATGGTCCGTCAGTGGCAGCAACTGTTTTTTGACAAACGCTATGCTTCTACTGAAATGATAAACCCCGATTTTATTAAAATCGCCGAAGCCTACCGTATCCCTGCAAAAAAAGTTCAAAATCGCACAGAGCTCGACACTGCAGTCGGTGAGATGATCAGCTGTCAAGGCCCCTACTTCTTAGAAGTATGCGTAGAAAAAGAAGATAACGTTTTTCCAATGATCCCTTCTGGGGCTTCGGTCTCGGATATACGACTAGAATAGTATGGAACCAACAACTTATACCATATCAATTTATACAGAAAACAATGTGGGTTTACTCAATCGGATCTCTGCAATTTTTCTAAAAAGGCATATTAATGTCGAAAGTTTGACCACTTCCCCCTCAGAAATTGAAAATGTTTTTCGTTTTGTAATTGTTGTCAAAATGAAACAAGAAAATATTGCCAGAGTCGTCAAACAAATTGAGAAGCAAATAGATGTAATTCGCGCCTATTATCATACCGATACCGAAACTATTTTTCAAGAATCTGCATTATACAAAATTAAGTCGGAAGCACTCTTTGAAGAACGCCACATCCAAAACATCATTAAAAAAAGCCAGGCCAATATAGTCACAGTATCCCCCGAGTTTTTTGTGATCGAAAAAACAGGTTTTCGAGAAGAAACCGAAAAACTCTATGAGGATTTACGTCCCTACGGATTGTTGCAATTTGTACGTTCTGGACGCATCTCAGTATCCAAAGCAAAAATGGGTATCTCAGAAATTTTGAATACATTTAAAACCAAAAATAACGAAGAAAAATCATCCTAATGGGAAATTATTTTAACCAACTAGCACTCCGCGAAAAATTAAATCAACTCGGTCAATGCCGTTTTATGGAGAAAGAAGAATTTGCTGACGGTATATCCGCGCTTAAAGGCAAAAAAATTGTCATTGTGGGCTGTGGCGCACAAGGGCTTAACCAAGGGCTCAACATGCGCGATTCTGGCCTGGATATTTCCTATGCTTTACGTCAAGGAGCCATTGACAACAAACGCGCTTCCTATGTCAATGCAACCGAAAATAATTTCGCTGTTGGTACTTATGAAGAAATGATTCCCGACGCGGACTTGGTAATCAACTTAACCCCCGATAAAAATCACTCCGATGTAGTGGCAGCAATCATGCCGTTGATGAAAAAAAATGCCACACTTTCCTACTCACATGGTTTCAACATTGTTGAAGAAGGGATGAAAATACGCGAAGATCTTACCGTAATTATGGTAGCACCAAAATGCCCAGGATCTGAAGTTCGAGAAGAATACAAAAGAGGTTTTGGGGTACCTACATTGATTGCCGTGCATCCAGAAAACGACCCTCAAGGGCATGGCCTCGCTCAAGCAAAAGCCTACGCTGTTGCAACAGGAGGCGACCGTGCAGGGGTATTGGAGTCTTCTTTTGTAGCCGAAGTTAAGTCCGACCTTATGGGAGAACAAACCATTTTGTGTGGCATGCTGCAGACCGGGTCAATTTTGAGTTTTGATAAAATGGTAGAAAAAGGAATCGACCCTTCCTATGCTGCAAAATTGATTCAATACGGATGGGAAACCATCACCGAAGCACTCAAGCATGGCGGGATTACCAACATGATGGATCGCCTGTCTAATCCGGCTAAAATCAAAGCCTTTGAACTTTCTGAAGAACTAAAAACAATTTTGGAACCGCTCTTCCAAAAACATATGGATGATATTATGTCAGGACATTTTTCTAAAACCATGATGGAAGACTGGGCCAATGACGATCACAACCTCCTTAGCTGGCGTGCAGCAACAGGTGAAACCGCTTTTGAAAAAACAGCGATTACCAATACCGAAATTTCAGAACAAGAATATTTTGACCATGGAGATTTGATGGTAGCCTTTGTTCGTGCAGGAGTAGAATTGGCGTTTGACACCATGGTTGCTGCTGGTATAAAAGAAGAATCTGCCTACTATGAATCGCTTCATGAAACCCCGCTGATTGCAAATACCATAGCCCGTAAAAAATTATACGAAATGAACCGTATTATTTCTGACACCGCAGAGTATGGATGTTATTTGTTCGATCATGCCGCCAAGCCAATGTTAAAAGACTTTATGGCCAAAATTGATACCGATGTTATCGGAAAAGCCTATGCTTCAGATGCTGGCAATGGCGTAGATAATAAACAACTAATTGATATCAATGAAATTATTAGATATCATCCGATAGAATTGATTGGTTATGAATTGCGTGCTTCTATGACGGCAATGAAGAAAATTGTTTAAACCATGGAGCTTCCTACGCTTGAAGGAGTCCGTTTGGCGGTCCAAAATTTAGATGGCGTAGCCTTAGAATCTCCCTTGCAAAAAAACCTCCGTTTGTCCGAAAAATGTCAAGCGGAGGTTTTTTTTAAAAGAGAAGATTTACAGCAGGTCCGGTCTTTTAAAATACGAGGCGCCTACAACACCATTTGTAGGCTTTCTGAAGAAGAACGGCAAAAAGGAATTGTTTGTTCCAGTGCAGGCAATCATGCACAAGGGGTAGCTTTTTCTTGTCGAGCACTGCAAATTAAGGGCACAATCTTTATGCCCGTACCCACACCCCAGCAAAAAGTAGATCAGGTAGTGATGTTTGGCGGTGATTATATCGATATCGTGCTGGTTGGTGACACCTACGATGATTCTGAAGCTGCTGCACAAGCATTTTCAGAGCAAGAAGGTAAAATCATCATACATCCATTCAATGACATTCGGGTTATCGAAGGACAGGCAACCATTGCCATGGAACTTATAAAACAAGCTTCAGCACCGATCGATTATATATTTATTCCCATTGGAGGTGGGGGGCTTATTTCGGGGATCGTAACCGTTTTTAGCCAATTATCTCCCGAGACCCAAATTATAGGCGTCGAACCACTTGGAGCACCCTCTATGCGTGAGGCATTGGCGGCCGGAAAACCGG
>Ga0181590_10004306_pt1 | contig 11860 bp, 11 predicted proteins | sample 071ome_34_FD_132446 | JGI IMG/M metagenome (GOLD analysis project Ga0181590, IMG submission 132446) | Coastal salt marsh microbial communities from the Groves Creek Marsh, Skidaway Island, Georgia - 071411BT metaG (megahit assembly) | ecosystem: Environmental > Aquatic > Marine > Intertidal... | reverse complement strand
GAACTCCCAGAAAGGTTACACGGCGGGATAAAAGCCCGGGAGAATCCATTGGCATTAGCCAAGATGACTCTTGTGTAACCAAAAATATAATTGGGAGATCCCATGAAAACCAAAACACGCTTAACCCGTTTGGCATCGGCAGCCGCGGTTTCAATGATATTATTGCAGGTACGCTCATGAATAGCACCGCCAATGAACTAAATTTGGAGCAAGCTGGCTAGCGAGAACAGTTCAGAGATTGGGAGCCGCTTTGGTCCTTGATTAAATACCGAACTGTATATGCTTTTCAAACAGTACGTTCTATCTTAGTGATATCTCAGGGGTGGTCAAACGCTTTTATTTGACCACCTCCTCAGCATTGCTCTTTTATTTGAGAGAAAATAAGTGCCCAAAACAACGAAGATAAGTGCACCCACCCCCATGACACTGATTACACTATTGCCTAACAAGACGTCAAAAAGATAGCCTGAGCAGGGAAGAATTAGCAAATATAACCCCATCCCACCACTACTTTGTCGTCTAGAGCTAGCATTCCAGAGAATAGTTCCTAGATGAGTCACTACAACTCCCAAATACAACAATATAAAAACCTGAAATATTGAGCACTCTATTAAAAATTGATTAAATGGTGAACGCTCTGTTTGAATAGGTAAGAAAAATATCAAAAGGCTGAGAATAAATGAATAAAAGCCCAGTAGGTTACCCCATTGAATGGAGCTAATATTTGAGTATTTAGCTAAAAATTCTCTATTTTTAACGGAATAATATGTCCAAGACAACAATGCAAGTATCGAAGAAGCAAGTCCGTAGAGATAGTCAGACAAACTACCTGGTAGTTCAGATAAACGATCTAACCTAGCAAAGCCTAATATAATCACTCCAACAAATATAAAAAGAAATGGGATCAGTATAGGTTGATTGGTATTTTCTTTTCTGACAAATCTTGTATATGAGATCATAAAAATTGGCAATAACCCAAGAACAAACCCTGTACTACTAGCACCCGAAAACTTCACAGCATTTAGTAAGCATAAAAAATAAAACAGCTTACCCGTGATGGAAAGAATAATGGCCTGACGCGCATAGTGAAAAAGTAATGATTCGTAAGAACGCCAATAAATAGCAATTACTGCACAACAAATTAGGCCATATACTATATACCTTCCTACTGTAAGGTTTAGAATGCTTACCTCGGGCAGTATGTAAGGTACCAAAAGCGCCGAACTCCATAAAAGATTCGCCACCACACCATATAACACTGCCACGTAGTATTGTCTTATTTAAAGATTAGCAATAGCACTAGCCACATAGTCAACATTGCCAGAATTAAGCCCTGCTAGATTAGCACGTCCATTATCAAGCAAATACACCCCGTACTCGTTTCTCAAACGCTGTACTTGCTCAATGCTTAAATCCAACAACGAGAACAACCCACGCTGCCCGCTTATACCGTCAATAGCGGACCCATATTGAGTCAGCTGCTCTTGAAACGTATTACGAATACGGATGATACGTTCTCTCGACACATCTAGCTCTTCATGCCAAATAGCTTGAAGCTCATCACTTTCTAAAATCATATTAGTTACTTTAACACTAGAAACTGGCGGATTAGAGTAAGTCGACCTCACTAGCTTTTTAATATTACTTTCGACAAGTGCCTTCGATTTACTATCCGGCGTCTTTATTAACAGCCCTCCTGATCTTTCACCATATAATCCCAATATTTTTGAAAATGAATAAGAAAGGAATACTGTTTCGAATTTTTCAAATGCGTAATTAAATGACCAGCGATCTTCACCGTGATTTTTAGAGAAGCCGTCATATGCTATGTCAAAAAAAGGAATTAGTTTATTATCCTTCATAAATTCAAATAGATCTTTCCATTGATCTTGTGACAAATCTACACCGGTTGGATTATGGCAACAGCCATGAAGCAATACCACATCCCCCTCTTTAGCTTCTGATAAATCTGTTTTGATTTTTTCTAAATCTACTATATTACTTTTATATTGATAACCGTATTTATTATATTTAACATCTACAGCATCAAATATACCAAAGTGATTACTCCAAGTAGGATCACTACACCAAATAACTGACTGAGAATTCGATTTATTAATAATATCTACAATTAATCTTACAGCTCCAGTGCCACCTAAAGTATAAGAAGCGGCAACGCAGTCGCTATTCCCCCCAGTTAAGTATTTTTCAAATGAAGTGCAAAATGACTTAGAACCTAACACCGGCATGTAAGACTTGTCTTTTGTAATATTGCTCTGAGCCAACTCTACACACTTCATAACTGGTAGCCTGCCATGGTCATCTTGATATACACCAACAGTCATATCAACTTTGTCAGATCTAGGATCTTCTTTATATGCTAGTGCGAGCTCCAAAATTGGATCGGTAGCATAAATTTTTAGGTTGCTAAACATCAGGAAATCTCATTTAAAAGCAATCTTAAATTTAAGGCGGCACATCATGTCGTATCACTTTTAATAAGTCAATTAAATTACATTATAGGCATCCACTTAGTACTTAATTAGTAACACAAACACTAAAACCAAAAGCTAAACTCATTCTAAATTCCTAGTTATATTACCGCTTTCTAAGCCCCTCCCTCTAACAATAGACAGAAATCAACTCCCTCCTCCATTCCAACAACTATAAATAAAGAGATTCTTAATACCTTTTCACTAGCATCTTAAATAAAGAAGTTAATCTGGAAACACCTTAATTAACCAATACAATTTTATCAGTCAGTAAAACCAGCCCCTGTAACTCAATCTTAATAAATCCAATTTTTATAATATTTATTTACTACTGTGGTTATTTTGCAATCTTAAAAAAATATCAAAACACTCATTTTTTACTCAACTCAGTACTTATTAATTACCCTTCAAAATTAAATCTTTAACAAACCAATAAAGTCATCCACAACTTATTTTAATTAATCACAGCGATCACTAAATCTATAATTTAAATTATTTATAATAATTCCACACTGCAAATAAAACGATATTACCCTATACATACAGCATAACTTGCGATTTAAGAATAATTAAAACTAATTTATTTATTATTAATTTTTTAATCATCATGAAACTTTAAAGTTAGTTTCTCTTGCTCTTTTATATTTTTAAAATGGTATTTTTCTAATACTTTTTGTTTAATTTCAAAATTAATGTTTTTAATGCATTGTTTTTATAAATTAATTTCTATAATTTCCCGGCCTCTCGCTATGAAGGACTATATTTTGAATAAAACAAAAAAAATTACAGGTCATAATTTTATTTCTTTGTCACAAGAAATTTTTAATAGATATAAAAACTTCGGAACCGGCCTAACCATACTAAGAACACTACTACTAGATTCGGAAAGAGATTCGTTTGAACTTAAACCAGTCATAAGCGGTAATATTAGAAAATTAATTGACCACCTAGAGATAAATAAATTTTCTTTCTGCGATGACGAACTGCTAGACGAAGGCACCAAGTATCTTTTTTTTGGAATACGATCCAATTCCAATCCAATATTTATAATATCTGACTGCCTACCTGCAATTAATCAGGGCATCATTCTTGGTAAAATAAAGGCAACACCAGAACTATCTAAAATAGTAAGCGATATTTCAACCAATAGAGACTTAGACAAATCAGAAATATTTCTATCAGATTTCTACAAATCGGTATGGGCTGATGACCTTAAAACGAGATTACTTAAAATATCCAAACTGCATCAACACATGGCACCTGTTATCTATAAAAATAACAGCAGAGTAATTACAAACTTCTATTTAAAAAAAGTATCTCACGAACATGACAATGAGATACGTATTTCGGAATACTTAAATGATCTAGTTGAAATAAGTTTTGACGCCTGGAATCAATCAGACAAAGATTTCATTGCATGTCTTTTAATACTTTCTGAAATTGGCGTCCAAACAGTATACGAAGAATTCAATTCTCAAGAGTTAACGCTATCGACGCTATATACCTACCTAGTTGAAAAAATAGAATACTTATCAGGGGGCAAAGAGTCTCGTGATATGAGTCAAACAATTGAAATTGCTAGAGATATTGGGAAATGCAGAGAGAAAAGGTTATCCGATTCATTCTATTACAGATATATCGATGGTGTAAGTTTAAATAAGATCGAAAAGTTCAGTGATAAAATTGGTGATTTTGATAGACCTATGCCCCAAGGGTGTATTGAGTTTTTTTCTAGTTACGGAATAAGTTGCAGCTTCACCTCCGAGCTTTATGATGCGTCTAGATCTTTGTTCAAATCTAGCTTAATGAACTCTAACCATGCTAAGGAAGGTTTCACCTCTTCTGCTGAAGCACTTATTAACGAATATCTTAAGTCTACATTAAGAATAATCGAATCAGACATCGTGATGACAAGAGGTTTTACACGACTTTCAGACCTTTTATCATTAGCAAAGAACAATGAATATCAAAAGATCATAGACTATAAGCAAACGGACTATTTTTGCTACGTTCTGCCATCTAATGCGGTAGTTAAGAATACAGACCCAAAAATGCTACAAGTCATATTAAATTCCATTTCAGCACGGATGAGATTTAATTCTTGGCACTATTTACCAGGGAATTACTCAGAAGATATCTCAGGAGAAAGAGATTACTTCATTCCGCCAGTATTGTCAGACATCGCACTTAATTCTGATCTTCACCATCCAGGACACATTCATTCGCGGGTGAAATACTCCATAAGGTGCCCAGAATCAGTAACTATAAATAATAAAGTGTACAAGGCTTTTATTGATTTAAGATTGATGAGAATGAATGGCTCGGTATTTACTCTTGAAGAGTTAAAAAGATCTAAAGAGATATCATTAAATTTACAAACTATCTATCAGGCTCTTATTGATCACCTTGAAGAAACCAATAGTTCATTCTCATTTAATTTCGCCACTAAAAAGTGGTACCTAGAAAAATATCAAAACGAAGAAGAAAAAGAAGTCGCACTGGCATAACTGTAGAGAGGAAATTATGAGCGCATTAATTATTAAAGATATTAAAGAAAGTATTGAAAAAGCAGTTGACATAATAAATAACGATGGTGTCGTTATTCTTCCTGCTGATACTGTTTATGGTCTATTTGCAAAAGCAACAAGTAAATCTGCAGTAGAAAGAGTATATGAAGTAAAGAAAAGAGAAAGACGCAAACCATTCGTTATTTATACTAACAAGGATAAGGTATCTGACATTTGCCAGATGAATGAATCATCTGAGAAATTGGTCGAAGAAATTTGGCCTCAAGCGCTTTCTTTAATTTTGCCCAAAAAGGACATTATTGAAAATTGGTTTACTCAGGATCGTCCAACAGTGGCAGTAATGACAGCTCAAAATGAGTTGATTTCAGAAGTTATTAAACGAGTAAATGCACCCGTATTAGGTACCACTGTTAATATTAGCGGTGAACCTGAAATGAAAAAATTCACTGAAGTAGAAGTATTCAAAGAACAAGTTGATTTAATATCCGATAATGACCAACTAATTATTTATAACAAGCCGTCTACAATGGTCGACTGCACAATTTCTCCACCAAAAGTAGCAAGACTATCTTCACTAAGTGTCGAGCAACTTCAAGATACTATCCCAGAAATTGATCTTGGTTTAGAACGGAGAATTAAGTAATGCAAGGTAATATTAACAAAGTAACACCTTATTATTTAAATCACCTTCAAAACAATGCTGAGATGCTAACGAAAGGTGGATGGTCAAGACCTAAACAATTTTCTCATCCTGACGAGGAAGTTAATACTGTTAGAAACCACGTTGGCCTTATTGATGCACACTCAATGGGTAAGTTTCGTGTAATCGGAGCTGACGCCTTTGAGTTTATGCAAACTCTATCTACCAACGACCTAAATCGTGCGGAAATTGGTAGTTTGTCCATATATACCTGCCTCTGCAACCATTCTGGCGGTATCGTAGACGATGTTGTTATCTACCCCCTTTCAAAAAACGAACTGTTTTTCATTACCAATACGCTATCTCGTCAACGGGTATCTGATTGGTTGAATCAAATGAAGCTCGAGCTTAATTCGGATGTGCACATTTTAGACACAACTAACCTTGATGCATATTTGGCTATACAGGGTCCAAAATCCAAGGCCCTTGTAAACGAGATATTAAACGGCGAATCCAACCTACCTTACTTTGGCTTTAAAAACGTTGAGGTATATGGCGTAAAAACCCTATTAGCAAGGACCGGCTACACGGGTGAGTATGGATATGAATTGATCTACCCATCTGAATACGGATTCGAAATGTGGAATAAGATTTCTGAAGTCGGCGAAAAATATGGCCTTAAACCCATTGGAGGCATTGCAATTCAGAAGCTACGTTCCGAGAAATCTTATCGCTCCCACGGAAACGATATGACTATTGAAAATAACCCAATTGAAATGGGATTGGGTTGGACAGTAAGGTTTGAGAAGGAATACTTTATTGGTAAAGAAAGCCTGGAAGAAATAAAGAAATCAAATAATAACGACTTATTTGTTGGTTTTGAATGTGAGGTTGACGAAGCTATTTCAGTTCCTGCAAATAAATATTTTGATGGGAATAGAGCAGGAAAGATTACAACATCCTATTATAGCCCTACTTTAAACAAAGTGATCGCTATGGGCCTCATTTCTCGAGATTTCGCCGACGCTTCTCATTTTTCTCTTGATAACTCTAACGAGTCAAACTTAAGGAAAGTCGAAATTCCATTTTATGATCCTAAAGGTGAGAAGTGTAAAGGTTAATATCATGAAGACGAATTTTATGCTTATCCTTATCGTTACTATGGCGATAAACAGTGGAATGGGGCTTATCATTCCGGTACTACCAAATCTAATTGTGGAAGACGGCTACTCTCTATTGGGACTCAGCCTTCCTTTCCTAACTTTGGTTTTTGCACGTATTCTAATTAAGCCTTATACAGGCCGATTACTTTATAGTTTTTCAGCAAAGTCATTGTTAATAGTGGCTAGCGTCTTATATGGGCTAGTATTTTACGTTTACTCATTAAACATAGACCCAACCTATTTTGCAGCTCTTAGATTCCTTGAAGGCTTAGTTGAAGGCATTGTAGGTGTAATAGTAACCGACCGAGCAATTGCCTACTCCTCTAATGCAGAGAATAAAGGCCTTCTTATGGGGCTATTCTCTGCTTCATTTGGCGCTGGATTCCTATTGGGTCCGTTGGTTGGCTCTCTTACTTATACTCTTTTTGGTTTAGAGGCGATGTTTTTATCCGGTTGTGTATTCGGAATACTCTCTCTAATTGCGAGCATGCTACTGCCGAAGGAAAACCCTAAAGAAACAATGCAGCCCTACCCAGGCATTATTAAAGTAAGTTGGCAATCAAAAAAATATTTAGGTATCTATCTGCCAAATATCCTACGTAGAGCCTTGCTGTTTTCTTTCATGATTTTAGTACCACTATATGTTGTGAATAAATTTGGAATTTCCATAAAAGAGGTAGGGTACATATTTGTAACCTCAGCGATTATAACGACGATCCTACTCCCTATTACAGGAAAGTTGGCTGATCGAGTTGACGAAAATAAACTCGTAATTTTCGGATTAAGCGCAATGGCCATTTCTATTGCACTTATCCCTTTAACCTCTACTGTTGCTGAATTTCTGGTTCTGTATGTAGTAGAAACCATAGCATTTGCAATTATGTTACCCGCTGCCACAAAGATTTTTGCGGACGAAGTTGCCGATGATCCGAATAGACCTGCAATTGTAGGGGCGTTTACAGGCCTAATAGAAGTCGTCACTCTTATTCTGGCAATTGGACTGCCCGTTCTGTATGGACTGAATATCGAATCCTCCTGGATATTACTAGCAATCGTTACTGGCATTAGCATAGTTCCTTTCATTAAGAGAAAGTCCAGCTATGAAGCTTTAGAAGTTAACGCCCTATAGAACCAGTTCAGAGATTATTAGGAATACTATAAACATGACTTTTGTTGTAAATGAATCATGTATTAAATGTAAATACACAGATTGCGTATCAACTTGTCCCGTTGATGCATTTCATGAAGCAGATAACTTTCTGGTAATTAACCCTGAAGATTGCATCGATTGCAATGCTTGCGTACCGGAATGTCCTGCTGAAGCGATCCTTGCCGGTGATGATGTACCTCCTGAGAAGGATTACTTGTTTGATTTGAATAAGGATTTATCTGACAAGCTACCTAAAATAACTGTACAAAAAGATCCTCTTCCTGATGCGGATTTATATTTGTATGACGAAAAAACCGTCGACATGATAAAAGTAGCTTAAGTAGTAGGGCGCATTGTGGTGAAATATTATCTATTTATATTGTTGTTTGTTTCTTCAAACTGCTTTTCAAGCATGTTCGTTTATGACGTATCAAGATTTCATATACGGTCGAGCAGTAATTTAGAACCACAATACGCCCTTTCTTCATTTTGGTTAACAAAGTCAGGTATGTTTCTAATACCTTTCGTCGACGTTAATGAGAAAGATACTACCTATCGCCTTTTCGCGGGAACACCAATTGATAAAGATAAAATATTTAACTTAATTTATGGTCATCTTTCACAACGTGACATGCATAAACTTGGAGCTCAAGTTAACCTACATAAATTAAGCTCTATTGAAGATATTGGTAAGCCAATCAAGTTGAATGCATTTATTCAATATTATCCATCGCAATATCAAGAGGAAATACTTTTTTCAAGAATTCAATTTAATATTAGCAAGAACTTTGTCGTTAGAAATACTGCATCTATAGATCTTGTTAACAATCACAAAGAAATTATCTTAGACTTAATAAGCCCTATCAACAGGGCTATTGATTTATATTCAAGAGCCAATTACTCCACTCTCGACAATCCAATATTAGACTCCGGGTACACATTTGAACTCGGCATTAGATTTAGTAAAAGATTCTTATAAAGGAATATATAATGAAACAGATATTAGCTATTCTGGGATTACTTTATGCCAGCATAGTCCCTTCATATGCAGACTCTACGTCCGAAAAAGAACTCACTCTAGGCTTCATTCCTTCAAGAAGTACACATGAGGTTCAGATATCGAGCGAAGCGATTGCGCGTTACTTATCAGAATTTACTGGTTATAAAATTAAATCCGTTACTTTATCGAACTATGCGGGTGTCGCAATCGCGATGAAGTCAAAACGTGTCGATTTTGCATTTGTTGGCCCATTGAACTACTTAGTTATTAATGAACAAGTTCCTGTTGAGCCCGTAACAGCGGCAGTTAGAAATGGACAAAAAGGCTATCACTCACTAATCATCACGAAAAAAGATAGTGGAATAGAGACATTAGCAGACTTAAAAGGAAAAACATTTATTTTTGGCGACAAGCTTTCGACATCGGCATCGCTCTACCCTAAGCATGCATTAATGTCAGCCGGTTTAAATATCAAAAAAGACCTAAGATCTTTACATATGAGCAGTCAGACGGCAATTACGATGGCTGTTATTAAAGGTAGGGCAGATGCTGGTGCAATTTATGGGGATGCAAGGCTGAACCCAGAAATTTTGAAAAAATACCCAAATCCAGATGAAGTAACTGATTTACTATTTAAGTCAGAACTTATACCAGCAGATCCTCAAATTGTTCGATCCGATCTTCCTCCAAGCGTGAAGAAAAGAATTCAGAACGCTTTACTAAAACTATCAACAAACAACGAAAGCAAACGCGTTTTAAAATCTTTATATGGTATAGATAGGCTAGAGGCTGCTGATTCTAGCGAATACCAAGATTTGTTGAACACTACAAATATCGTTTTCCCAAATATGCTGGCCATTACTAAATGAATGATTTAAGTATATTAATTTCAAAACTATCTATCAGATATAATAATTCTTATAAAAATGCTTTAGACATAGAAGATCTAAAAATCAAAAAAGGAGAGTTTGTCGCAGTCATTGGTCCATCCGGATCAGGTAAAACCACGTTTCTAAGAACTTTAGTAGGACTTGTTAAACCCACTTCTGGTGATGTAACCATAAATGGAATTAAACTAACAAAATCAAGCCTAGGAAATGTTCGAAAAGAAGTTTCTATGGTTTTTCAAAACTATAACTTAGTACCAAGAACTTCGGTTTTAAATAATGTTCTTATGGGGAGACTGGCTCATAAGACAGGAATTTTTAGGTATTTTACCACCTTCTCAAAAGCGGATAAAAATATCGCGATTAAGGCGCTTTCACAAGTTGGCCTGCAAAATTATTATTTAGAAGACACTCAATCTTTATCAGGTGGACAAAAACAAAGAGTTGCAATCGCTCGTAGTCTAGCGCAAGAGTCCTCCTTAATACTAGCAGATGAGCCTATTAGTTCGTTAGACCCTAAGAATGCGGAATCCGTTATTCAGCTTCTGAAATCACTTTCAGAAGAGAACAATATTACTGTTTTAGTCAATCTTCACCAGAAGGAAATTGTAGAAAAATACTTTGATAAGATTATATGTATTAAAGATGGAAGCATCGAACAAGTCATAGACAATAAAGACAGCTTTTCAGAAGTTAATTTTAGTCAGGTATATGCATAATGGAAGTAAGTACAAATAAATCCATGAATTTGAGTCTTTGGAATTTTACAATTGGCTCTTCGAAAGGAATTGCAGTATTAGTATTGCTTATTTCAACGATTTTTATGTTGAGCTTAGAAATCAATGGGCCAATATTTTTCACCTTAACTACGGCATTAATATTGAGCTATGCATATCGTTTATACTTTTTCTCAATTCAGGATTCTAATAGACGATTTAATCTATCGAATAATACGGAAACCACGCCGTTTTTCCTAAGAACTTGGTGGTGGATTCCTATCCTAAATTGGAATTGGGTTCTTATCAGCTTCATATATCTTTCTGTTTATAATCTATGGGGAAGGACCGAAGTAAATCTTACCGAGTTTATAACTGGTTACCCTTTAGCCAAAGAAATAGTAAATGGGCTTATTAGCCCTGATCTTAGCCTATTGCAAAGTGCAATATTTCATTATGCGAGGCAGACGATTGATATCGCACTACTGGGGACCTTCTTTGGCTTCATAATATCCATTCCCCTAAGCTTTATATGCAGTCGTAATTTAATGTCATCATCGTCATTTCTATATTCAATACATGTAGTATGTCGATTTATAATGGTTGTGATCCGTTCAATTCCGACATTCTTACTTGGATTAATATTTGTGGCTCTAGTAGGTCTAGGTCCTTTCCCAGGTGTACTTGCCATCACTATTTTTTCCACTGGGGTAATGGTAAAGCTTTTCTCAGAAACCATTGAAGCAGTTGATGATGGTATTTCCGAATCAATCGAAACAAGCGGTGGAAGCTGGATAAATGTAATTCGATTTTCCGTAATACCTCAAATCAAACCAAGCATATTAGCACAACTTCTGTACTGTACTGAGATCAACATTCATAGCGCAACAGTACTCGGATTAATTGGTGCAGAGGGTATTGGTTTACCAATTCATGAATACCTCTCTTCTTTGGCCTATGAGAAATCCGGAACATTTATTCTCGTAACCATAGTTATGACTGTAGTTGTAGATTTCGCATCTTCATATATTAGAAAAAGGATGAAATAAAATGCCACGCGTACTTGTAGTTTTATCAGGTTGTGGAGTTTTTGACGGCTCTGAAACTAACGAAGTAATACTATCCTTACTCCATCTTGAAAAGTGTAATATTGAATATGATTTAGTAGCACCAAATATACGTTCATATAGCGACTACAATCACTATACAAATCAAGAAATAAAACCATCTACTCGCGATGTTCTTTCAGAGTCAGCAAGATTAGTCAGAGGAAATGTAACCCCT